>Ga0302270_10001008_pt1 | contig 29144 bp, 20 predicted proteins | sample III_Bog_E2_3_FD_198773 | JGI IMG/M metagenome (GOLD analysis project Ga0302270, IMG submission 198773) | Peat permafrost microbial communities from Stordalen Mire near Abisko, Sweden - III_Bog_E2_3 | ecosystem: Environmental > Terrestrial > Soil > Wetlands > Peat | place: Sweden: Abisko... | reverse complement strand
CGGCTCTCGCGCCCGCGCCTATGCCCTCACCGGCGACCCGCTGGCCCAGGAACCCTGCTGCATCTACCAGCCCAAGCACTGGGATCCGGAGCTGGAGCACCAGGCCGCGGCCTTCGCCAAAGGCTAGCTCGACAACCAGAGCCATATCCGCCATAATGAGCATATTGGTCATTATGATTGGAGGACGCGATGGTTACCGAAGTGAGTGCAGTCAATTTTCGCCAAAACCTGGGAGAGATGCTGAACCGGGTGCAGTACCGGAGCGACAGCATCGTGGTGAACAAGGACGGCAAGCCCGTTGCCGCTCTGGTGGGCGCTGATCTCTTTGCGCGCATCCGCAGTATGCGGGATCGCTTTGACCAGTTAAGCGGCCGGGTTGCCGAGGCGTATGCGGAGGTGCCCGCCGACCTGGGCATGGCGGAGATCAATGCGGCCGTCGCGCGCGAACGGCGGCGCTGATGGCTGGCTTGCGGGTTGTCCTGGACACCAACGTCCTGGTGTCGGCGCTCGCTTATCCCGGCGGCAAACCAGGACGCATCCTGAGCGCATGGCGGGAGGGTGGGCTCGATCTGGTCCTGTCGCGCTACATTCTCGACGAGATGCTCCGAGTCCTGCCGCGCCTCTCGCGCATCACCCTCACTCCCGCTGAAATCCGCGATCTCGCCGACAGCTTCCTTTTCATGGCGGAGATCGTCGAACCCAGCCTCGAGCCGGAGGCAGCCCTGCGCGACCAGGCCGATCAACTTGTCCTGGGAACCCTGCGCGCTTCACAGGCCGACTACCTTGTCACCGGCGATAAAGACCTGCTTGCCCTCGCCCAGCGATACCCGATTGTCACTCCGGCTATCTTCTGGGAACGGCATGGTCATTAAGGCCCATTGCCGCCTACCGTAGGCCCCATAGCCGAGACCAGGGGGGCGAATACAAGGAGATCTGCGGCGGCTCCCGCGCCCGCGCCTATGCCCTCACCGGCGACCCGCTGGCCCAGGAACCCTGCTGCATCTACCAGCCCAAGCACTGGGATCCGGGGGCCTGTGTAAAAAAACTTGACAATCGCAGCATAGTTCATATTTATTCATATTGGTCAATAAAACTGGTTTAATAAACAGTTTTATTCTCCAGGATGCGCATGCTGCACTGCCTATGCGGCAGTGCCGGGAACGATAAGTTGTCTTTCCCAGCGAACCATGCGGCTCTGCCCGGAGACGTTTCATGACTCTGGAACGCGGCGTGAATTGTCCAACGCGCGGTGGCCGGAAGGTCAGCTCAACCAACCACAGGAGACGATATGTCAATCCAAGTTCCAAGCAGACGGCGCGGTTGCAGCACGGCCCTTGCAGCCTGCCTGTTTCTCATTGCTTCGTTGTGCGGGGGCATTGCCGCCCACAGCCAGACCAACATCAGCCCAAGGTCGTATGAGGAGATCAACAACCGCGCCGTTGCCGATCAGAGCAGCTTTTATGTGTATCTGGATCAGGATTCGGGCTTCAACCACGGCTTCCCTTCGGGTTTCATGGGAACGGACTATGTCTCCACCGTCACCCTGAACGCCGGCTGCGTTGACCCGGGCGCCACGGCCACCACATGCTTGCCCACCACTTCCACCTCGACTCTGGACCAGGTGCATGGGACAGTCCTGAGCATCAGCATCGCCGCGCAACCCACAGGCAATTGGGCTGGCCTGGCGATGGAAGAGCCCATGGAGTGGCTTGGGTTGCAGTACGGCAACGGATACAACCTGACCGGGGCAACCAGCGTCACGTTCCAGGTCCGCTCGCCCAACGGCGCCAAGGTTCAATTCGGCGTGGGCGGCTGCACGACGGCGTTTACGGCGCCCATTCCATCCACGTGGACCACGGTTACGCTGGCGTTGAATACCACCTCGTTGAGCTGCACACCGGATATCTCTGATACGCACCTGCTCTTCGAGGTGGTGACCAACGACACCAACGACCCCACCGGAGCCACGGTTGAGCTGGACAACATCCAATTCACCCCTGTGCCCACCGAACAGGCATCCGCGCTGACTTTCCCGATTGCCAACCAGACCTTCGGCATAGTGCCCCAGGCCGTTTCTCCCATACCGAACGATCAGGTTCTGCGCAACCTGACGACGATCTACGAGTCGTCTCTGGCGGAGTTTGTGCTGCTTGCGCGCGGCACCCCGCAAGACCTGCAGAGCGCCGAGTTGATTGCCAACACATTCGACTATGCTCTGCACAACGATAGCAACGGCGATCCGATACCCACTTTTCCCGCAACCGGCGGAGCAACGGGGCTTCATAACGGCTACGAGAACGGCGACATCGGTCTTTACAACAACCAGCCGTCGCCGTTGACAGGGCTGGCGGGCAACATTCGCCTGTCCGGCTTCACAGATCCCACCTTGTGCGATCCATCGGGATATTGCCTGGTGCTGGACGGCGCCACGGGCGGCAACAACGCCTTCGCGATGATCGCGCTGATTGACGCCTACCGGCAGTTCGGCAACGTGAATTACTTGAATGACGCGATTGAGATCGGCGACTGGATCGTCGGCAACCTGACGGATACGACCGGCACCGACTACGGCGGCTACTACGTCGGGTACAACGATTACGGAACACCGCCGCCCAAGCCTGTTCTGACCGGCAAGTCGATCGAGAACAACGCCGACATCTTCGGCGCCTTCACCAATCTGGCCAGTGTCGAGACGCAGCTTGGCAACACGAGCGCGGCGGCATACTGGACATCCGCAGCCAATGTGGCCGGCGACTTCGTCATGCAGATGTACGATCCGGCCAAGGGAAGTTTCAACGTGGGCACGAGTCCGTACGGCACCACATGGGACCCTGACGCAGGCAATTGCCCGAATAATGCTACGCAAAAGGGTACTACTTACGTGGAGGTCATCAACACCTGCGGCTTCCTGGATGTCAACACCTTTACCACGCTGCCCATGGCCAATTCGCCGCGCTACAAGAATCAGATCGACTGGCGGCTTCCAGTCCAGTATGCGCTGAATACATACGCGCAGAGCATCACGGACGGGACGCTGACCTATGACGGCTTCGATCTGATTGCGGCTCCCATCTCCGGGGCCAACGGCGTGACGTGGGAGATGACCGGCCAGATGGTCGAAACGATGAACTATGTAGACCAGGTCTACAACGTGACGACCTTCCAATCGGCGGCCAATATGTATCTGAGTCAGATCGCGCAGGAGCAGAACTCGGGTCCGTTTGCAGACGGGCTGGGTCTGCCCGCCGCGACAATGCAGGACACCGTCCCGCCTTCGCTGACGCCGGCGAACCAGTGCCTGAATACGCCCTACCAGTGCTTTCCTGAGCGGGTCGGCCTGGCAGCCACTTCCTGGAGCATCCTGGCCGAGAAGGGGTTGAACTACTACAACTTCCTGCCCTATGTGGCCACGAACCCGACGACGACCACTCTCACGTCTTCGCCGAATCCGTCCATCTCCGGGCAAACGGCGAACCTCACGGCTACGGTGAGGTCGTCCGGCGGCACACCCACCGGCACGGTGACGTTCTACTACCTGAACACGGCAATGGGCGCGGCGACGTTGAGCGGAGGCGTGGCGACATTATCCACCACAACCCTTCCAGAGGGCACCGACTCCATTATTGCGATGTACAACGGCGGCTCGGGCTTTGCCGGCAGCAACTCGAATGCAGTTAGTCAAACAGTCCTGCCTTCCGGCACGTCCACGGTCACGCTCACCAGTTCAGCCAGTCCCACCAGCTTGGGTGAGGCCGTGACCTTCACGGCGGAAGTTCTGGGCTGGGCCGGAGGGACAGATTACGATGCCGGCACCGGCACGGTGACTTTCTACAACAGGAGCACAGTTCTGGGGACAGTATCCTCCCTGTCCTGGGGCTGGGAGGCGCAACTCACGACCACGGCTTTGCCCCAGGGCACCGACTCGATCACGGCGGTCTTCAGCGGCAACTCGAGCTACACCGGCAGCACATCCAATGTGCTGAGCCAGGTGGTGACCGCCGCGCCGGCAGGACCGCAGGGCTATACCCTGAGCGTGCTGCATACATTTACCGGCAGCTCGACGGACGGCTCACAGCCGGAAGCGGGTTTGGCCATGGACGCTTCGGGCAATCTGTACGGAACGACGTTATATGGCGGAGCCGTCTGCTGCGGAGAAGTATTCAAGGTGACATCGGCCGGCGTCTTTAGTCAGTTGCACAACTTCAACTACCTTACGGATGGTGGATGGCCAGCGACGTCTCTTGTATTGGACGCATCGGGCAATCTGTATGGCGCAACCAGTGGCGGCGGCCACAATAATGGAACGATTTTCAAGTTGACGCCGGCTGGCGCCGAGACCACGCTGTACAGTTTCACCGGAGGGTCGGATGACGGTCCAGCCGCCTCTGGTTTGCTGCTCGACTCTTCGGGCAACCTGTATGGCACTGGCTCCGCGGGTTGGGGAAACATCTTCAAGGTGACGCAAGCGGGAGTGTTTACGGTGCTTCACAGCTTCACCGGCCAGGAGCAGCCCCCCGACGGCGGATCGCCAGAGGGTGGTCTAGTGCAGGATGCCTCTGGCAACCTGTATGGCACCACAGTCAGTGGCGGCACCACCGGTTGGGGCACGGTGTACAAGACGACCACGGCGGGGACCGAGTCCTTGCTCTACAACTTCACCGATGGAGCCGATGGCGGTCAACCCAGATCGACCTTGGTGCTGGACTCCTCCGGCAACATCTATGGAACGGCCTCTGACGGCGGAAATTCTCAATGCAGCGTCGGTTGGTACGGCGGTTGCGGGACGGTCTTCAAGGTCTCTTCCACAGGTGTGGAAACCACGCTTCATGCGTTCAATGGTGGCACGGACGGCGCATTGCCCAGCGCCGGCTTGGTGCGGGACGCACTGGGCAACCTGTACGGTACGACCGATGAAGGTGGTTGGGGTTACGGAACGGTCTTCAAGGTGAGTTCGACGGGCACGGAGACCGTGCTGTACAGCTTTACCGGCGGAACGGACGGCGCATGGCCCGAAGGATCCTTGGTATATGACGCACAGGGCAACCTGTATGGCGCTGCCTACGAGGGCGGAATCGGGGCTGGAACCGTGTACAAGCTGACGGCGACGACGTTACCCGCTACGACGACGGCGCTGAAGTCGTCGGTGAATCCCTCCAGCTACGATCAATCCGTAACATTCACGGCCACCGTCACAGGGCAATTCGGCGGCACGCCCACCGGCACCGTGACATTCAAGAACGGCAGCACGACGCTGGGCTCAGCGACACTGAGCGGCGGGGTGGCAACTTATACCACTGCGGCGCTGGCGGTCGGCACCAGCTCAATCACGGCGGTCTACGGCGGCAGCTCGAGCTTTACCGGCAGTACGTCGAGCGTGGTCAGCCAGGTAGTCAGCACTGCCGCAACCACAACCACGCTGGCTTCCTCGGCGAATCCCTCTAAAACCGGAAGTTCAGTAACCTTCACAGCAACCGTCACGGGCAAGTATGGTGGCACGCCCACCGGCACTGTGACCTTCAAGAGCGGCAGCACCACGCTGGGGAGCGCGACGTTGAGCGCAGGCGTGGCAAAGTACTCCACCACGGCGCTGGCCAAGGGAACGGATACGATCACGGCAACCTACGGAGGCAGCACAACATACGCCACCAGTTCAGCGACGCTGGCCCAGACGGAAGACTAGCCTGTATTTCTCACAAGCGCGTTGTTGATTGCGCTGGCGGGCGATAGAAAAAGGGCTTGGAAAGGCCGTCTTTTCATGGCATAACTGCGTTATCGAGACGTAGTTTTGTTCGAGGAAAGGCGGCCTTTCTGATGACAGAGTGTAAACAAGAAATGTTCGCATTTACAGCCCACTTTTCGCGCCGCGTGGAAGCTGGGTTTACCGCCGGCCAAGTCTTCAGCGACGGCGGGGCGCTGCTGCAGTGCTGAGCGGGCAAGCGGAATCTGGATGAGCCGCTGGCCGGCAAGAGCACGTCGAACCGGCTGGAGTTGGCCGGCAAGACCGTCCGCTATCACAAGATCGGTTACTCGACTGAAGCGCTGGACCGGCTGCTGGCGGATCTTTTCATCGAGTCGCACGCCACGCCGCCCACCGAGATCGTGTTCGATCTGGACGCCACCGACATCCCGCTTTACGGCCATCAGCCGGAGCGCTTCTTCCACCGGGGTCCCCACGGACAGGTCTTCGTCCGTGGGGTGGCACGGCTACCACGACGGCTACTGCTATCTGCCGCTGTATATCTTCGCCGGCGATCAGTTGCTGTGCGCGCGGCTGCGGCCCGCCAAGCTGTGAGAAATGCGGGCCGGGGTGGGATGCCACGATTGCGCATGACAGGAGTAGTGAGAGCCCTCCAGCGCCGATCCGGGCGTACATTATTTCTTGCGGGAAGAATCAGAAGGGGTGGAGGGTTTGGTGGAGCTGAGCGGGATCGAACCGCTGGCCTCCTCGTTGCGAACGAGGCGCTCTCCCAGCTGAGCTACAGCCCCACGACATTCCTTATCTTACCAGCGAGCGGCAAATCCCGGAAGGGGTTGCCGCTCGCTGACCTTTACAACTGGTTCATATTGGCCAGGAACTCCGCGTTGTTGCGGACTTTTTCCAATCGGCTGATCAGCAGCTCCATGGCCTCGACCGGCGAAAGCGGATTCAGCACCTTGCGCAGAATCCAGATGCGCTGCAAATCCTCCTTGGGGATGAGCAGCTCTTCCTTGCGGGTGCCGGAACGCTGGATGTCGATGGCCGGGAAGACGCGCTTGTCCACCAGCTTGCGATCCAGGATGATTTCCATATTGCCGGTGCCCTTGAACTCCTCGAAGATGACCTCGTCCATGCGCGAGCCGGTATCCACGAGAGCCGTCGCAATAATCGTCAGTGACCCGCCCTCTTCGATGTTGCGCGCGGCGCCGAAGAAGCGCTTGGGCCGCTGCAAGGCGTTCGAGTCCACGCCGCCGGAGAGCACCTTGCCCGAGGGGGGCACGATGGTGTTGTAGGCGCGCGCCAGGCGGGTAATCGAATCCAGCAGAATCACCACGTCGCGCTTGTGCTCCACCAGCCGCTTGGCCTTCTCGATGACCATTTCGGCCACCTGCACGTGGCGCGCCGCCGGCTCGTCAAAGGTCGAACTGATGACCTCGCCCTTCACCGAGCGCTGCATGTCCGTGACTTCCTCGGGCCGCTCGTCGATCAGCAGCACAATCAGCACCACGTCGGGGTGGTTGGCGGTGATGGAGTTGGCCAACGACTGCAGCAGCATCGTCTTGCCGGTGCGCGGCGGGGCGACAATCAGGCCGCGCTGGCCCCGGCCTACGGGCGTCAGCAGATCCATCACCCGGCCGCTGATGGCCTCCCGCACCGTCTCCAGCTTGATCCGTTCCTGCGGATAGAGCGGGGTCAGGTTGTCGAAGAGAATCTTGTTCCGCGTCTCCTCGGGCGACTCGAAGTTGATGGCCTCGATCTTCACCAAGGCAAAATATTTCTCGCCCTCGTGCGGCGGACGGACGTTGCCGCTGATCGAGTCGCCGGTCTTCAGATCGAATTTGCGAATCTGCGAAGGCGAGACATAGATGTCGTCCGGGCCGGGCAGATAGTTGTAGTCAGGCGAGCGCAGGAAGCCATAGCCGTCGGGCAGAATCTCCAGCACGCCCTCGGCAAAGATGTGGCCTTCCTTTTCGCTCTGCGCCTGGAGGATCTTGAAGATCAGATCCTGCTTGCGAAGCCCGCTGGTGCCCTGGATCTCCAGGGTGCGCGCGATGCGGGTCAATTCCGTAATGTTCTTTTCTTTCAGTTCCGCGATGGTCATGTTCACCTGCAATAGAGAGGATGGGAGTGGGAGGATCCGGAAGGGGGAAGGTTTCCGGGGAAGGATTAAGTGGAGTTCAAGACGGGCAGCCGGCATGCGCCGGACTTGATGCCGCTTCCGAGATCAAGTGGAGCATTCAACACCGGGAAAACGCGGCTGCCGTGAACCGTAAGCCGCCTGAAACCGCTGTCTGACTCAACTATACCCTGCGGGAGACGCAATCAAGCGGCGCGGCGGGTTTCGACCGGCTGGTCCATGGAGGCCGCGATGGGCGCCGGGGAGCCGGGATTGGAGGTTTGAAAGCGGCCCAGGACTTCATTGGTGGTGTCCTGCAGCCGTGTGTTCGGCTTGTGCAGCTTGCGGGTTGCCTTGCTCGCCAGTTGACACAACTGGTAGCGATTGGAGACATGAGAAAGTGCCCCAAAAACCAAATCAGAACGCATTGCGAAATTCTCCTTCAAAAAATTGGCCCCGGCCTGAACAACGCTGGCGCCGGTGGCCCAGCAGGGAAGCCAACGCAACGCGGGCTGCCCCAAGTTTCCACTCCCAAGGCTTAGACGCACGAAGTGAGCGCACAGTTCAAAATCCTGACGCACCTTCGCACATTATGAAACAGGCATCCAGCCAAATTCCGGATGGACATTGCCGCCTTGGGAACCATCCTACCGATTTTCCCGTTCCGGCAGTGTGCAAAAACGCACAGATGCATCAACGAATGAGCCTCAGCTCAAATAGGATGCGGGAAAAAACAGGGGAGCGCACACAAACGCGCTGAACTATCTGCCCTTTTTGGATGGCATTTACGACTTTACACGGGGCAAACGCTCAGGTCAACAGTTTTTTTAGAAGCCAGGGGGCAGGGGTCAGGGAGCTGGGCCGTCGGCCTAATCCCTCTCCTTGATCGACTCCAGTATCCCGTGAATCATCTTCCCAACCTCGCGCGAGAGACTTTCCGCATCATCGAGCAGTTTCGGGTTTCCAAGCGCAAGGGCGCGAGCAATATCGAGTTGTGTTTGCAATTCAAAGTTGGAACCGCGCGCAATGCCCAGAAACTGCAGGTACTCGCGAGCCCTCAGCCGCCCGTGTCCTTCCGCGATGTTGCTTGGCACGAAGACCAAGGAACGCCTCATTTGGCTTGTCAGCCCGTAGATTTCTTCGCGCGGGAAGACTTGCCTTAAGCGGTAGATCGCAACAGACAACTGAATTGCTCTTTGCCAAACCAGCAAATCCCGAAACGACTGCACCATAGTTAAGCCTCTCATTTCCAAAGGCTGTTCCTTGACCCCTGACCCCTGATCCCTGGCTGGTCACGCCCAGTAGCTGCGGTCCAGCGTCCGATACTGGATCGCCTCAGCCAGATGCGAGACGGTCAGATGCTCCACCCCTTCCAGGTCCGCAATCGTCCGGGCGACCTTCAGAATCCGGTCGTGGGCGCGCGCGGTCAGCCCCTGCTGCTGCATGGCGCGTTCCAGCAGCCGCTCGGCGTCGGCCCCCAGCTCGCAGTGGACGCGAATCTGCCGGGTGGTCATCTGAGCATTCGAGTAAATCTTGTCGCCAAACTTGCGGAACCGCACCCGCTGGCGTTCGCGGGCGGCCAGCACACGGGTGCGAATCTCGGCCGAACCCTCGGCAGCCGCCCCGCCGCGCAACTCCTTGTATTGCACCGCCGGAACCTCAATGTGAATGTCGATGCGGTCCAGCAGCGGGCCGGAGATCTTGGCGATATAGCGTTGAATCATTGGCGGGGTGCACTGGCACTCGCGCGACTTGTCGTTGAAGAAGCCGCAAGGGCAGGGGTTCATCGCCGCCGCCAGCATGAAGCGCGCCGGAAAGCTCAGCGACATCGAGGCCCGTGCAATCGTAACCGTATGATCCTCAAGTGGTTGGCGCAGGACTTCGAGGACATTGCGGGGAAACTCCGGCAGCTCGTCCAGAAAAAGCAGGCCGTTGTGGGCCAGCGAAACCTCGCCGGGCCGGGGAATCATGCCGCCGCCAATCAGCCCGGCATCGGAGATGGTGTGGTGGGGCGAGCGAAAGGGCCGCTGAGTCACCAGGCCGGCAGCGGCATCGAGCACCCCGGCCACCGAGTGAATCTTGGTAGTCTCCAGAGCCTCCTCAAAGGTCAGCGGCGCCAGAATCGACGGCAGCCGCTTGGCCAGCATCGTCTTGCCCGAGCCGGGCGGCCCAATCATCAGAATGTTGTGGCTTCCCGCCGCGGCCACTTCCAGAGCCCGCTTGGCCGTCTGCTGCCCGCGCACATCCTTGAAGTCCACGGAAAAGACCTGCAGTTCGCTCAACAGCGCCTCGGTCGAAACGCGGCAAGGCTCGCGCTGAACGACGCCCACAACCATGGTATTGAGCAGCTCCAGCACATCCAGCAGCGAACTGGCTGGATAGACGTTGACCCCCTCGACCACCGCGGCCTCGGCAGCGTTGGCCGCCGGCAGAATCAGGTTGGGAATTCCCTTTTCGCGCGCCAGAATGGCCACCGGCAGCATCCCCGGCACGGCGCGCACGCTGCCGTCCAGCCCCAGCTCGCCCACCAGCACAAAGCGGCTCAGGTCGTTGGTGTGCAGCGCGCCATAGGCGCCCAGAATGCCGACGGCGATAGGCAGATCGAAGCCCGAGCCTTCCTTCTTCAGGTCGGCTGGCGCCAGGTTGATGGTGATATGCGTGGGCGGAATCAGGTAGCCGGAGTTCTTGATGGCCGCCCGCACCCGGTCGCGGCTCTCGCGCACCGCCGCGTCCGGCAGGCCGACGGTGTGGAAGACATCCTTCTCCGCAACCACGCCGCTATAGTCCACCTCGACATCGATGAGGTTGGCGTCGATTCCGTAGACTGCCGCGCTGTGTGCCTTGAAAAGCATCTTCTCTTAGATTGCAGCGAGTGTAGCAGATGGGAGGGAACAGGGAACAGGGCGCTGGTTACGGTTGGGGCGCGAGGGACGGCGTGAGCGCGGTTGCCGAGCCGCTCTTCCTGGCAGCTTTCAGTGTGAGGTCTCAAGACGAGAACCAGGCGAATCCGAACTCAGCTCAGGGCAAATTGCTCTCCGCCCGCGCCTCAAACCGCCGATTGAAGCGGATCAGCGCGATCCACTCGCCGTGGTCTTCCTGCTTCCAGACCAGGTCGCCGTGAAGTTGGCGGGCGATCTCCTCGGGTTGCAGGTCGTGATGCAGGCCGAAAAAGCGCTCGGCCAGCGCGTCACTCTTCGGCCCCAGGCTCATCGGCAGCGAGGGCGGATCGTACTTGGTCGAGAAGACCAGGGCTACCGAGTATTTTTCCGGCTCCTGAGCGGCGCGGGCGATCTGGCCAGCGGTGAAGTCTTCGATCCGGTAGACGGCGAAGGGCTGCGTGAGGTATCCCAGCTCGGGGCGGATCAGCTCGTCGCTGACGGGCCACGCCGTGAGCACGGTCGCGCCGGGATAGCGCTTCTCAAGCTCGGCGATCCCGGCCTGGTGCAGGCGGATGACGTGCGCGTAAGCCAGATTGTCTTCCGGGGCGAAACGATAGGGCGGGTTGACGAACAGCCCCAGCACGAAGGCCGCCGCGGAGAAGGCGGCCGGTCCCTGCCAGTAAGGCGCGCGGCGATAAAGCGTAGTGACGGCCAGCAGCAGCACCAGCGGATACATGGGCAACAGGTAGCGGGTGAGCAGCGCCCCGCCCAGAACGCTGAAGAGCAGGGCATTCGCCAGCAGCAGCATAAAGATGCGGCGCAGGGCGGCGTGCGCGATTCCGGGCCTCTGATCCCTGACCCCTGATCCCTGACCCCTGTTCTCTGATCTCTGATCTCTGTCAGTCCTCGGCTCCAGCAGCAGCGCGGCCAGAGCCATTCCCACCGGCACAAAGAGGTTCATCTGCGCGGTCAGATGCAGGATGCGGTAGCCGAAGGCGGCCAGGATGCGGAGAGGCGAGAGATTGGCCTGGGCGTTGTAGCGCAGAAACTCGGGATTGCCAAAGAGGAAGCCGGTCTTCCAGTAGTGGAAGCCGTACCAGGCCATCAGCGGCAGCACGCAACCGGCGAGCCAGGCTGCCTCGCGCCAAAGCCGGATGCGGGCCAATCCAGCCGCGCGGCGGCTCTCAAAAAGGCTGACAGCCGCCAGTGTGAGCGGAATGACGATGGCCGTCTCCTTTGAGAGCGCGGCCAGGGCAAACCACAGCGCGGCGAGCCATGGCTTGCGAGGCTGATCCGGAGTCGCTGCGGGCAACGCGTAAACCAGCCCCCAGAGCGCGCAGGTCGCCGCGAAGATATCGGCGTGAGCCAGGGTGCTCTGGGCGAACCAGACGGGGTAGAGAGCGGTGAGCGCCACGGTCCAGAAAGCAACCGCGGGCACGCCCACCAGGCGCACGGCCAACCTCCACACCGCTGTCAGGCCGAACGAAGCCACAATCACCACGGCCTCGCGCGTGACTTCCGGAAGAAAGCCCGAGACCTTCCACCACAGCGCCAGATAGATGCTGGGCAGCGGCGGATGGGCGTTGGTCATTGTGGTGAGGGGAATCAGCGAGCCGGTCCGGAAGAAGTCCCATGCCGCGGGGATGTAGTAGCCGGCCTCATCCCAGTAGTAGGGCAGGCGCAGCAGGGTATAGTGGCTGGCATAAACCGCCGCAAAGACCACCGGAAAGATCATCCAGGCAGGAAAGAGCGCGTCAAGCCGCTGCTGCATGGGCGTTTTTCGGCGCAAGCGATCGCTCCTCGATGAAGGTCCCGGTTGAGCTTCGTGGTTCCTGGTTCCTAGTTCCTAGTCCCTAGTTCCTAGTCCCTAGTCCCTGGTCCCTAGTCCCTAGTCCCTGGTCCCTAGTCCCCAGTCCCTGGTCCCCAGTCCCCAGTCCCTGGTCCCCAGTCCCTAGTCCCTAGTCCCTAGTTCACCGGCCCCTGCGGGAAGCCGTGGCTCTGCGGCTCCAGGTTGAGAGCTCCAAAAGCGTGCTCATACTGGGCCAGGTTCTGTGCCAGCATGTTCGACAAAGCCTTGGCCTGCTGCGGGCTCAGGAAAATCGCGCTATGGTTGCGAATGGTCACCTGGTCGGGGGCTTCGGAGGCTGCCAGGCCGAAAACCAGTTGAAAATCCCAGACGCTGACGCGAACCTGCACGCTGTTGGCGTAGGTTTCGCGGTAGTCGGGGGTCTGGACAAGGTTCATTTGCGGCTGTTGCGCGGATGGGCTCATGGTGTCTCCAGATTACTCCGACCGGGCTGGGCAGGTCGCGGAAAAGGCGTCCGTCCGTCGAAACGGAAAGGGTGTGGGGATGGTGCGAAAGGGGGGACTCGAACCCCCATGGATTACTCCGCCAGATCCTAAGTCTGGTGCGTCTGCCAATTCCGCCACTTTCGCATCATATCTAAGTAGTTCATGTAAGACTACTTAACTAATGATACCGCCTTTCACCTTTTTCCGCCCCGCTGGCTTGGCGCCGATTTGGGGATCAGTATCTCTTCATCTCTTTCGAAGCGAGCCGGAGAGCGTTTGTCATTCGCTCCACGGCTTCGAGTTGGTTTGTCAGTTGGCCTTCACGGTGATGTCCAGCGAGACCAGCGGGGCCGCGGCATAGGCGGTGTTGCCCGCTTGCGTGGCATGAATCACGCAGGTTCCCGGCGTGAGCATCGAGACATTGCTCCCCGACACCGTGCAGACCGTGGTAGTGGTCGAAGCAAAGCTGACAGGGAGGCCGCTGCTGGCCGTCGCGTACAAAGCGAAGTACACTCCGACTACCTGGGGCGCGATGGCCGGGAAGGTGATGGTCTGAGTCTCATGATGTACCGTGAGACTCTGCCCCACCGCCGTGGCCGCGCTATAAGCGGCGTTGCCGTCTTGTGCGGCGCGAATGGCGCAGGTTCCGATGACGAGAAGCGAAGCCGCGCTTCCCGAAACGGTGCAGACGGCGGGCGTGGTCGAGACGAAACTCACCGCCAGCCCGGAGCTGGCCGTCGCCGCCAAGCTGATCTGCGTCGTGGCGTACGCGGTCGCCGTGATCGTTGGGAAAGTAAGGCTCTGGCTCAGAGGGCTCACCGTGATGTTTTGCGAGACCGGTGGGGCCGCGCCATAAACGGTGTTGCCCGCCTGCGTGGCCTGGATGGTGCAGGATCCCCCGATGAGCAGCGATGCTGTCGTGCCTGCCACGGTGCAGACTGCGTGCGTGGTCGAGGCGAAACTGACCGCCAGCCCCGAGCTTGCCGTGGCCGAAAGAAGCAGACTCGACAGCGCGTAGTGTGTGCCGGTGATGGCCGGGAAGCTAATGGTCTGGGCATGCTCTACGTTGATGCTTCGCGACGCCATCGGGGCCGCGGAGTAGACGTTGCTGCCCGCCTGTGTGGCGTGGATGATGCAAGTTCCCATGGTGAGCATCGATGCCGTGCTTCCGGATACCGTACAGATCGAACTGGTTGCTGAAGCAAAGCCGACCGCGAGCCCCGAGCTAGCCGTGGCCGACAGGGTCACGTTCGCTCCGGCGCTGGAGCTCGGAATCACCGGGAAAGTGATCGTCTGCGGGGCCAGGTGCACAACCACAACCTGCGTCACCGGCGTGGCCGCTGCATAGGTGACGTTGCCGGCCTGCGTGGCATGGAGGATGCAGCTTCCCGCTGTCAGAAGCGAGGCCGTACTTCCCGACACCGTGCAGACGGCGGGTGTGGTGGAGGCGAAGCTGACTGCCAGGCCCGAGTTGGCCGTGGCGCTCAGGCCGAGCGTCGAGGCGGCGTACTGGGTCGCCGTGATCGCCGGGAAGGTGATCGTCTCGCCAAACGGACGCACCAGGATGTCCTGCGAGACCGTCGGGGCGAGAGAGTAAACACCGTTGCCCGCCTGCGTGGCATGGATGACGCAGCTTCCCGTGGCAAGCATCGATGCCGTGGTTCCCGACACCGTGCAGACTGCGGGCGTGATGGAGGCGAAGGCCACCGTCAGGCCGGAGCTGGCCGTGGCTGTCAGCTTCGGGTTCGCTCCGACAGGCTGGCTGGGAAGCGTCGAGAAGGTGATGGTCTGCGGAACCATGTGGACCATAAAGCTCTGCGAGACCATTGGGGCCGCGCCGTAGTTCGCATTGCCCGCCTGTGTGGCCTGAAGGGTGCAGGTTCCTCCTATAAGCAGCGACGCTGTCGAGCCCGAGACGGTGCAGACGGCGGGCGTGGTGGAGACAATCGTGACCGCCAGGCCGGAGCTGGCCGTGGCCGACAGGTTCAGTTGCGTCAGGGCATATTGCGCGGCAGTAATGGCCGGGAAGTTGATCGTCTGCGCCCCCTTAATCACCGTCAGGTTGTAGGCCAGGGAGTTTGCCGAGTTGTAGTTGCTATCGCCCGCGTAGGTCACCGTGATGGAGGAGGAACCCAATGGAAATCCGCTTGTGACAAAGGTGGCGAGACCACTGCTATTCAATCCACGCGTTCCCAGCAGTTCGCCGCCGTCGTAGAAAGTCACCCCGCCGGTCGGAGTGGGTCCGCTGCCTGTGACCGTTACCGTCAAGGTCACCAATGTGCCATAAGGCGCGGGGTTAGCCGAAGATGTTACGGTCACTGTCGGCGTACCCTTGGCCGCGGTCAGGGTCGTTGCGCCGGAGGTGCTGGGATTGTAATTGCTGTCGCCGGAGTAGCTTGCAACCACATTGTGCGTGCCGGTGGCCGCCGGAAACGCGACTCCGCCGATCGAAGCAGTCGTCGAGATTTGGTTTTCGGTCAGATACACCTGTACGGCGCCGGCGTTTTCGCCCGGGTCCGGGCAGGCAAGGCTACCGTATGTGCAGAGGAAGACGCTGGTCAGGTCCGAGTAGCCGTCCCCATTGAAGTCACCCACTGCGAGGCCCGCAACATCGTCGCGGGACAACAGGCTCACCGGCGCCTGGAAAGTCCCGTCGCCTTTGCCCGGCAGCACCGCTTCTTCGTAGAGCGTCACGGTGACGTCCTCAAATGAGCCCCAGACAGCCAGACCAGGAAAGCCATCTGCGTTGAAATCGCCGATACCCATGAATGGGTAACTGCCGTAATCGTACCCGGGGTCTGGGCCAGGCAGGTATGTGCTTGTGGGTGAGAGCGTAAATGTCCCGTCGCCGTTGCCCATGAGCATCGCCAACGTTGGCTTGGTTCCGTAATCCCCGCAACAGCCCGGCACCACGGCCAGATCGAGGAAACCGTCTCCGTTGAAATCGGCGGCCGCAATGGCGGAGGGATAATAGCCTGCCTCCGGGCTAGGCGTCTTAGCCGTGAAGGTTCCATCGCCATTGCTGAGGAGAATCGTAACCGTCCCCGGCGAATGTGCTCCGCAATTCGGGTCGCTGCCGCATTCATTCACGACAGCCAGATCTGGATAGCCGTCCCCGTTGAAGTCCCCTACCGCGATGGATTTGGGATTGCTGCCCGTTACTGGGCTGGCCACGGTTTGCGTAAACGTTCCGTCGCCGTTGCCCAGCAGAATCGCGACGGTGTCGCCCGGTGCGAGCGCAGCCAGGTCCGGGATGCCGTCCCCGTTGAAGTCGCCCACCACAATGGCCGGGGATTGGGAGCCCGCCGACGAAGTTGCCTCCCCGGTATTAAAGGTCCCGTCGCCCTTGCCGAGGAGAATCCACACTCCGCCCGCGGTTGCAACGGCCAGGTCCTGCTTGCCGTCCCCGTTGAAGTCGCCCACTGCAATGGCTGTGGGATCCAAACCGACCGTGGGGCTGACCGATGTGGCATTGAAAGTCCCGTCCCCATTGCCCAAAAGGATCGTAACCGTCCCCGGCGACTCCGCTCCGCAATTCGGGTCGCTGCCGCATTCATTCACGACGGCCAGGTCCGGGACGCCGTCCCCGTTGAGGTCGCCCACCGCAACGGCAGAGGGTCGATATCCCGTTGCCGTGGTCGGAGTATTCACGAAGATGAGGCCGGCCGTGCCTGCGCTCAGCGTTGCCGTGCCCAGCAATGCATTCCCGCTGCTGGTATCAAGAAACGACACGGTTCCTGTCGGCGCGATGCTGCCCGCCCCGTCTACCGTCGCCGTCAGCGTGTAGTTGCCAACGCCGCCATTCTGCGCAATCGAAGTCGTTGTCGTTGCAACGCTTGCGGTAACGGCCAGCGCCTCTGTGCCGGAGCTGCTGGCGGCGTAGGCCGTGACTCCGTTGGGCGTCCCCGCGAAGATCGCATTGTAGGCGTGGCTCCCCACTCCCGCCCTGAACTTGAAGATTGCCGTTCCGGCGCTGGTCAGTTGCGCTGTGCCAAGCACATGGACGTCGGTGCAGTGGGCCCCCTCCGCGTCGCAGAACTTCACCAGCCCCGGCGAAACCGGCGTCGTTCCGGCCTTCACCGTCGCGGTCAGCGTGACTACGCTGCCGGAATTGACAGTAGTGACCGCGACACCGCCAGATGTGACCGCGAGTGTCGTGGTGGTGGCTGTGGAACTGGCGGCCGCCGGCAGCGCAGCCATTAGCACACCGGCAACCAGCGCGAAGCCGCTCAAAGACAGCCTGAACGCGGAAAGCCGTCCCCGAAGGGGTAGCCGCGGAAATGCACATCCGACGACCGAAGGCATGGGAATTCTCCTGTTCTTGAAAGGGGGGAACCGACTACCAACCCAAACCATGGGGGTTTATGCCACCGCTGCCCGTCGATCCTGGTAGCTAACCTGGAATTCTACGCCGATTCCGCACCACATACAGAAAGAACAGGCTATGGGGATGCAATGCCTTCGGGCCGGATGGCCGGGTGCCCCACCCTCGCCGTCCCGCTACTTCTTCGTCCACGGCAGCATCCCCTTGAGCCTTTCCATCAGGCTGGGTTTGGCTCCGGGTGTCCCGGTAGCAGGCTTTGCTTGAGGAAGGGCCGCGGCCTGGGCGGCAGGCGGCCTGGCTCCGTTCTCTGCTGGCGCGGCTCCCGGCAAAGGCGTGGTTCCATTCACTACGCTGTCCGCCGAGAGCGTCGGCACCGATTCGTTGTCGTTCTTCACCAGAATCGAGATTCGCCGGTTCGATGGATCGAAGGGATTAGCCTTCACGCGCAGCATCTGGTCGGCGTAGCCGCGCACCTGGGTCACCTGGTTGACGCGCACCCCGTCGGCTTGCATCAGCCGGCGCGCGGAGTTGGCGCGGTCGGCCGAGAGATCCCAGTTGCTATAGCCGGCGTCGCTTGAATACGGTGTGGCGTCGGTGTGGCCCTCGATCAGCAGCGAATTGGGCAGCGTCTTCAGCTCCGCCGCAAGCAGCGCCAACAGCTCCTGCCCGCTGGCGCTCAACCTGGCGCTTCCAATCTCGTAGAAGGTTCCGTCCTTGCCTTCGATCAGTTCAATGCGCAGCCCCTCGGGAGTGATGGTGATCTCAATCTGCTTTGAAAGCTTCTCCAGCTCTTTCCGCGCCTTGATCTCCTGCTCGAGCTTGTCTTTCAGTTTTTGGAGTTGGTCATCGGTGGCCGAAGATGTGGAAACGCCCGTGCCGCTCAGGACGGTTCCCAACAGCTTTCCGGTTCCCTTGGGGTCGTTGAAGTAGCCGGCCACGGCCTTCTTCACCTGCTCGCTGGAACCCATCAGCCAGAGCACGATGAACAGCGACATCAAGGCGGTGACAAAGTCGGCATAGGCCACCTTCCACGCGCCGCCATGGTGGCCGCCGTGGCCGCCCTTCCTCTTGATGACGATGATCGGTTGAGTCTTGGCGGGCGTCATTTCCTATCTCTCTCTTGAGCAATTCGCAAGGTCTTCAGAACTCTTCGGCGCGCGGCGTTATTCCTGAGAGCGCCCTATGCCGCCGCGGCCTGCTCCGCGCCGGCCGCATGGTTCTTGCAGCTCTTTTCCATCTCATCGAAGCTCGGCCGCACATGCGCGGGAATCGCGCGCCGCCCCATCTCGATGGCGATCATGGGTGCCGAGCCCTTCAGAAAGGAAAGGATCAGCACTCGCAGCACATGCAGGTATTCATTGTGCGCGTCGGCCGTCTTCGCCATGTTCGAACTCAGGGGACCGACCACGCCATAGCACAGCAGGATGCCCAGAAACGTGCCCACAAGCGCCGCCGCAACCTTGCGCCCGATCTCCTCCTGCGGACCGCCCAGCGAGCCCATGGTGATAACCACGCCCAGCACCGCGGCCACAATACCCAATCCGGGCAGCGCATCCGCCACCGTGCTCAGGGAACTGACCGGCTGTGTCGCCTCGTGGTGATGGACATCCATGTCCAGCTCCATCATCTGGTCCATGTCAAAGGGCTCAACGCCGCCGGTGATGGCCATGCGCAGCGTGTCGCAGACAAACTCCCTGGCATGATGATCGGCGAGAAACTCGGGATAGTTCTTGAAGATCGAGCTATCCTCCGGTTTCTCGACGTCCATCTCCACGCTCAGCAATCCCTCCTTGCGCACCTTGTTCAGGAACTGGTACATCATCTTGAGCGTGCTCAGGTAGCGCTCTTTGTTGAAGGGCGAGCCCTTGAGCACTCCACCCAGCGCGCCGGCGATGGCTTTGATGATATGCGCCGGATTGGCCGCCAGCAGTGTGCCTGTGCCCGCTCCGGCAATAATCAGCAACTCCGCCGGCTGAAGAAGAACCAGAATCTGCCCCTTCTCCATCAGAAATCCGCCGATGACGGAGGCGAAGACCAGGAGAATACCTATGATGGCAAACATTCGTTCCTCCCTGACGCGAACGTGATCTGGTTCCCGCCCGCATGAAAGCTGGAAGACATTGCTGCTTTGCTTCTTTCCAGCAGATCTGCCAAGCTCCCTGCCCGCTCGGCTTGCGTTGCGCCGATGCTCACGGTGAGCGATATCCGGTCGCCCCACCAGCGGAAGTCAGCCGTGCGGGCCAGGCCCGCCAGCGACTGAGCGTGAGCCGCCAGCATCTGCGGTGTGCGCTCGTGCGAGAGCACTAGAAACTCATCGTCGCCCCAGCGTCCCAGAGCCTCAGCCGGCCGCAGCCCGTTGGCGAGGGCACGCTCCACTTTTTCGAGCATCGCGTCGCAAGCGCCGGCGCCGTGTGTTCTGCGCAGCTCGTGGGCCTGATCGACGGTAATCCAAAGCACGCCGAAGGGCGGCCCGCCCTGCGTGAAGTCCTCGAAGGCCGATCCTAGCCGCGATTCGAGATCCGCCAGGCTGGCCTCCACGCCGGAGCCATCACCGCACTCCCCGTGCGGCAGCGCATCCAGGCTTTCGGCCGGATGGAAAACGGCTGCCCAACCGATGCGCCCACCCAGCCCGTCGCGCAGCACCAGGGTCCGCAGCATCGCCGGCACTGTGTGCCCCAGCTTGTGCTTCAGTTCAACCAGAGCGCCGAATTTCGCTTGCACCCCCGCGCCCGATTCCTCTCCTGGCAGCGGCCCGGCAAACAACATCTCCAGAACGGCCGGCGTAGAACGCGCCAGAAGGTCAACGCTCGCGTACCCTGTAATGGCCTTCGCGGCACCATTCCAGAAGACGATCCGGCCCTCCGCGCCAACCAGCGCAATGCCCTCGGCAAAGGTGTCGAGCGCGGCCTCGAGAAGTTCCGCCCGATCGGTCATCCGTGCTTCCCCATCTTTTTCATCGGCAGGGCGCTGGCCAACTTGACCGCCGTTCCGGTGAAGAAAAAGGGAGGAGTGCTGCACCGGAATAGAAGTTCGGAGTGTGGGGAGAGGAGGATGGACGGCTCGGCGCCAGCCGCGATCTCTGCCCGTTGTCCAAGTTCCTCACGTGTAAACAGAATCCATTGCTGCCGGCGGCGGATTTTTCGTGACCATTGGGGTCAACAGGCTGTAATCTCGTTTGTAGGAAACTTTTCGGCAGTCGAAAGGTTTGCCCCTGGACCGGCCATCAGAGGGTATTTGACTGAGCCCGCGTTGCAGATTAGGACAGTTGGCGGTTTTTCGGGGATTGCCGATAGTGTTCAAATGGGCAGAGGCCATTGCCTGAACTTGTGCCGCGCTTTCCGGCCAGGCCGGAGCCGCGGGCAGGGCGGGTATTGAACTAGCCTCAGGGATATGCAACGGGCGAGGCGCGCATCATGAACAAAGTCATCCTGGCTGATTCGCAGGCCATCTTTCGGGCAGGCACCGCCAAAGTGCTGGCCATGGACGAGGATTTGCGCATCATCGCACAATGCGCGGACCTTGACCGCATGCATCATGCCATCACGACGTTTCCCGGCTCCATCGTCCTGTTTTCCACGTCGCTGCGGCCGGATCTGGGGCAATTGCGCACACTACTGGAGAGTACCGGCAGCCGCGGCATCGTGATTGCCGAGAACAGCGATCCGGCGGGCGCCTATCTACAGCAGGGCTTTCGCGGCGTGGTCTTTCGCAATGTGACCGGCCCGGCCCTGGTCGATTGCGTGCGTTCGGTCGCAGCAGGCGACATCTGGCTGCCTCCGCAGTTGATGGTGCCCGACTCGCCCGAGGAAGATATGGTGGGCACCAGGGTACGCGACCGGCTCACTCCCAAGGAGATGCGCATCGTCGCTCTCATTGTTCAGGGCTGCAAGAACCGCGAGATCGCCACACGCCTCAAGACCACCGAGCAGGTGATCAAGAACTATCTGCGCAGCGTCTATGACAAGACCGGAGTCAGCGACCGCCTGGAGTTGGCGCTCTTCACGATCCACCATCGCGTGCTGGCCGCTGCCGCCGCCGAGGTGGGCAGCAAGCTGGAAGCCGAGGAGGCTGTCGCGCAGCACGCCATGGTGTAGCGCGCTGCTTACCAGCCAGGCATCTTGTTGTTTCCATTTTCAGTAATCCCATCGCTTGCCCAGTAAGTCACCTGGATTTGCGCGTTGGTGTCGTTCTCCTGGATCAGCTCCGCCCAACCCATAAAGTTACTCCAGCGGGACCGCGCGGCGATATCGCTGGGCGCCGGCAACTGCTCGCGGCCGGCAAGCTGCTCCGCCGTCGCCCCGGCGACAGCCAAGCCACGAGAGGCATACCATGGCTACTGCGTGGCATTCTTGGAGGAATCGCAAATGATCAAGGTCTATGGAGTCCGCTTGGAGAGTTCAACGATACGTCAGTGCGCCGCATTTCTCTCCCGATGGAATCTGCCCGCGTTCTTGCTCGTGATGATGGTGGGAATATGGCCTGCCGTGGCGCTGGCGCAAGCTGTTCCCACGGCCGCAAACGCGGCAGCCCCAAAAAACGAGGCGCGGCCAAGCCCTGCTCCGGACAGCCGTTTCAAGGCAGACATTCTTGTCGTGATTGCTCACCCGGACGATGAGACGTTGATAGCCGGATATCTTGCCAAGGCCGTCTACGATGAGCATAAGCGGGTGGCCGTGCTTTTGGGAACGCGCGGTAACTCGGGCGGCAATGAAGTTGGGTTTGAACAGGCTGCTTCGCTTGCCGCCATTCGGGAAATCGAGGTGCGCCGCGCCCTGGCTTCAATGGGCATAGATAATGTCTGGTTCATGAGCGGCTCTGATACTCCTGGCCAAAATGTTTTGCGCTCGCTCGAAACCTGGGGCCATGGCGCTGCGCTCGAACAGGCCGTGCGTATCATCCGGCTTACACGCCCGGAAGTCATCCTCACTATTCTTCCTCATTTTGTTGTGGGCGAAAATCATGGCGATCATCAGGCCTCCGCCGTGATTGCCACTGAAGCTTTTGACATGGCCGGCGATCCAACGGCATTTCCGGAGCAGGTTTCCCTCCCTCGCGACAGAACGGGATTCAGCAACCTTACCGAGGGGCTTCGTCCGTGGCAGCCGGAGAAACTCTATTTCTTCTCTGAAGCCACTCAAATCGCTTTCATGGAAGGGCAGGGTCCGGTATATTCCATGACGGCCATTTCTCCTTCCTTGCATACCTCCTACGCCCGTTCGGCCGCATTGGAAGATGCCTACTATCTGACACAAATCGGTCAAGGGGAAGTAGGGAAACATGCTCTGGAAACGGGGGACTTCAAAGACTTTGAGGCGCCGATCCGGTTTGTCTTTGGCAAATCGCTGGTCGGTGGTTCCGTCACAGGAGATATTTTTGAAGGCGTTGTTCCCGGCCCGATCCCATTTGCTCCCGTTCGCGGCTATCGGCCGCCGGTTCGTGAAGGGCTGTCCATCGAGCTAGGGGATTCGTGGGCCTTTTATAGCGACTTTTGGCCCGCCCACGACATCGGCCGTCTGGCTGGCCTGATGAAGTTTCCGGAGATCGGAGTGCTATCCGCCAGCGGCGTGGAGTTACCGTTGCTGCTCCATAACGATACCAGTGAGCCCGAGAAGATTTCCCTGAGCGTTGAACTGCCGGATGGCTGGAAAGCAAGCGGCGGGGATTCGCTCTACCCCGTGGGACCGCACGATGTCTATCCGGTGCGGGTGACACTTACCCCGCCCGCGAAACCCGAAGGCGGCTGGCAGCAGATTACTTGGCGCGCGGAGAGCAAAGGCCGAGCCGTTGGCTCCGTGACGGTGCAGACGATGTTTTAGAGCTTCTTGTCTGTTGGTATAGAGTGGATCTCCGGTCATGCTCAGGTTGCCGATCGCTGCAAATATAGGTAGCGCCGGCCTCCTGGCCGGCTGTCGCGTGGACCTCCCGGTCCACGCTGCACTCTACGCCAACATGGAAACGCTCTAATGGCTCTGGATCAACGTGGCCTGGTTCTTCACATAGGTCACGGCCCAATGTTTGCCGGCTTGGTCGTAATTCACTGTGCGGTCGCCTTCCGTCTCGCCGTCGGCTTCCATCTTGCGCCCGATGGCCATCTCCGTCTCCAGTTCGCTCATCCCCGGCTTGATCTGGCGCGCATCGACGGCTGCCCACACATCCTTGGGCCAGTGATCGTAAATCGTGTGCGGATCGTCGTAGTAAAAGAGGAGGTCGGTGTAATAGGCTTCTTCGCTGCCCCGCATATATCCGATGGGAGTAGCATAGAGCGCTTCGCTTCCCGGCAGCGTGAAGACAGCGAAGGCCTGCCGGCTGCCGTGCTCGATCTTGTCCTCCACGCCCGCGGGCACGGCTGCCTTCACGATCTTCTTCACTTCCATGCGCTGCGCCGCGGGAATCACTCCCACCCGCTTGGCAAACACCACCTGCCCGCCAGAGTAAGGATAGTAAGGCATTACGTATCCGTTCTTCTCCCACACCGCGGTGCCTTGCAGGCGCAGCGTGTCCTCAAAGCGAGCGGGAAAGAACTTCCGCACTACCGCCAGTTGGTCCAGGCTCAGCGTCTGCCGCGCGTTGGCCTGGGGAATCACGCCGGGATTCCGCCGGCGCTGCCATACGGTAAAGAGATAGATGCCGCCAATGGTCAGCGTAATCAGCGTAACGATGAGCGCTTTTTGCCAGTTTTTCACGCGGTGCTCCCTCAGTTGAACGGGGCGGAGGCCGTCGCCACGAATGTGGTAATGCTCTGCGCCGGCAGCGAGTAGGTGAATTGATTGCCGGAAACACTGACCGCGCTCAGCTCCGCCATCTTCGCGCTGGCCGAGGTCTGATAGGGCGTGAGCGAATTCACGCTCTGGCCCTCAATATAAACAGGCACGGACGCGGCGGTTGCATTGGCATTGATCGCCACGATCACCAGTTTGCCGTTCCCCCCGTAAGCCGAGAGATATACACCCGCAACCGGGTTCGCCGTGGCATTCACGCGCAAATCGCCCGGTTGGATGAACTTGGAGAATTGGCCGATCCCGTAGCCGAAGTAAGTTGGAGTGGGGCTGGTCGTGCTGGAGTTGATCAGCCCGAAATTGACGCCATCGTTCGGGGCGTCCCAGATCCACCACCAGACATAGGCGCTGTACTGGGCGTTGACTAGGGAATTATGGACCTCCTGGGCCGAGCCGAGCGCATCGGAGATGTCCCCTGCCGAGTTCTGGTAGTGCTCGGTCATCCATAGCTCCTTGCCATAGGTTGCAGCGTTTGGGTAAGAAGTTGGATCGCCCACCCCTTCTTGAAATTGATATAGATGGCCGCCGATGATGCTGATGTTGGGCGCCGCATCCTTATCAGTGAGAGCCGTCAGGGCCTGGGCGGGGTTGAAGTCAAGTGACTCCGGCATGATGAGCCTGGCGGTCAGCGGGTTCGTCGCGCCGCTCGCAGTCAACGAGGCGACCCAGGCATCCATCTGCGCCGGAGTCCAGATGCAGGACTCATAACCGGGATTAGGATCCCAGTCTGGTTCGTTCTGCATCGAGATAGCGTAGAGGTCAAATCCGGCGTGGGCATTGAAGTAGGTGACAAAATCCTCCAGATAGTTCGCGTAATCGGCATAATTTGCAGTGTTCAAGGAACCGCCCCACAAGGAGTTGCCGCTGGTATAGGAAACGCCTTGGGTGTCGGTCTTCATGGGCGCGGGCGGAGTCCAGGGGCTCGCAAAGGCGATGGCATTCGGGTTGGCGGCGATGGCTTCCTGTGCGTTGGCAACCTCGGTGGCCCAGGCTCCATTGGTCGGAACCCACTTGGTGGCGGCTGTGCCGGTGGGATCGATGCGCATCCGCAGAATGCTGAGGCCGATGCCGTTGGTGGGGCTGAACAGCGCCGTGGCCTGTTGGGTAGTCAGCTGTCCCAGCCAGGCCGTCGAGCCCCCGAAGCCGCGAATCGTCTGCTCCGTCGTGCCAAAATCCACCAGCGCCGCACCCGATGCGGGAATCACAATCAGCGACACCTTGGCCGTTGCCGTGGTGTAATCCGTTGTGTTCGCGGGTGTGAATGTCACCGAGAGCGACTGCGTTCCCGTCGTGCTCAGCACCGTGCCCAAAGGCGGCGTGTAACTGAAGCTGCCAGCCACATTGGCCGTCGCATCCAGCTGTGTGGAACTCAGAGCGGTTCCTTCAACAACGTCGGTCGGAGCGGCCCATGTGATTACCGGCGTAGCCTGGTTCACCGTCAGCGTCACGCTGTCTATCGCGCTGTGGTAGTCTGCCGTATCTGTCGGCGTGAATGTGACTGAGAGCGTCTGCTCTCCCGCCGCAAGCACCGTTCCCGCGGCGGGCGTGTAACTGAAGCTGCCGGGCACATTGGCCGTTGCGTCAAGCTCAGTGCCGCTCAGCGCCGTGCCATAGGTGATCGCCGCCGGAGCCGCCCAGGTGATCGCCGTTGCCGGCTTGGTTATCGATAGCGTCACGCTTCCGGTCGCAGACGTGTAGTCCGCCGTATCGGTCGGCGTGAAGGTAACGGAAAGCGTCTGGTTGCCGACAGGCAAAATCTGCCCCAGGCTGGGCGAGTAGCTGAAGCTGCCCGCCACAGTGGTCACAGCATCAAGCTGCGCGGAACTCAGCGCCGTGCCATAGATAATGGGCGCGGGCGTTGCCCAGGTGATTGCCGGCGTGGCCTGGTTTACCGTCAGGATTACGCTGCCGGTGGCGCTGTTATAGGCTGTCGTGTCTGTCGGCGTAAAAGTGACTGAAAGCGTCTGCGAGCCGGCTGCCAGCACCGCCCCCGCGGCCGGCGAGTAGGCAAACGTGCCCGCCACGCCCCCCGAGCTTGCATCCAGTTGCGCGGAACTCAGGGCCGTTCCATAAACGACGGAAGCGGGAACTGCCCAGGTGATCTTGGGCGTCGTCCGGCTAACCGGCGGCGTTGAGGTGCCAGTCGAGGAGCACCCCGCAATCACCAGCGCTGTGAGAAAAATGACCCCATAGGGGAAGCAAGCCCCCGCAAGACGATTCTTCGATAGAAGCACTCCGCAACTCCTTGCCCGGCAGGGAAGAGAAGCGCCAACGCGCCATCCTCTTCCAAAAGAGCCCGCATTGATAAAACGATTCAGTAAACGCCCTCTGCCATTCTCTCAGATGCGCGCATCCCCTTCCAAGCGCCAAAAAAAGGACCCCGGTGAAAAACCGGAGCCCTTTGTCAAATCATGCGCGGCTTTCCAGAACAAATTCCGCTACTGCCCGCTGGCCTGCTGGGCCTCGGCCCCGGCCGAATTCGACAGCATCCGCACCTCCACGCGCCTATTCCGCTTGCGTCCTTCGGCGGTCGTATTCGGAGCCACTGCCTTGTCTTTGCCGATCCCGATCAGGTAAAAGCGGTGCGCGGGAATTCCGTACTTCGACGCCAGGTACTGCACCACCGCATCGGCTCGCCGCTGGCTCAGGTCATAGTTGTACTGCGCCGGACCGGTCGAGTCCGTCCCGCCCGTCACTTCCAGAATGAAACCCTTCGCCGAGCCAACCTGCGCGGCAAAGGCGTCCAGTTGCTCCCGGTCTTCCTTGGTCAGCACCGCTTTGTCGAAGCCAAAGGTCACCGCGACATTGGCCACTGGCTTGTAGTCGTCAAGCCCCTTCACTACGCTCTCCAGCGAATCGGCGCGATGCACCGCAAAGCCAGCCGCTGACTCAGCATCGCCGGCGTCTTTGCTCGAGTTCTGCGCGTTCTGGCCGGCCGCGTCCGCCGCTCCCTGCGCCTGCCGGATTCCCGACTGCGCCCGGTCGTCCACGTCGTGAATCTGCCGGTTGTTCGCCGCCGTTTTGCTATCCAGTTGATTGGTGCGGTCCACCAGCGGCGCCGTCTCGTTGCGCACATAGCTCTTGGTTGCGCAACCCGTCGCGCCCGCCACGGCCAAACTCGCCGCCAAACTCAATACTCCAAACCGATACGTGCTCATTCTCCCGTTCCTTTTCCGCCATGCTGCTTGCCGCCGCGGATTTGCCGGCAGAGCTGGCCTTACGCGTTACCACAAACAATGCATACGCGGGGCCAAACGCCGATACCCCTCCAATACTTTGAAAACAAGCGCCTTGCACACACTGCTTCTTCACCGCCCACCCGCTCCAACCGTGTAGTTTTTACGCGAAACGGTAAGGATTGCGCGACGGAAGATAGCCTTTAGCTGCTAGCTATTAGCTGTTTCGGGCAATGGACCCACGCGAAATATCAGCCGTATGTGGCCGCGAGCGGAAGGCTAAAAGCTAAAAGCTAGGAGCTAGAAGCTCTTTCCCGCTATCCTGAATCTGGCTTCGCTGCCCGCACTCCATGGACCTCCACGAAAAAATCCGCGCCCTGCCCACGCAGCCCGGCGTGTATCTCTACAAGAACGCCGAGGGCGACGTCATCTACGTGGGCAAGGCCAAGAACCTTCGCTCCCGCGTCCGTTCTTATCTCCTTGAGGCCGCGCAGGCCAACGCCAAGACCGGCTCGCTGATGCGCGAGGCCGTCGATCTCGACTACATCCTCGTCGCCAACGAGCACGAAGCCCTGGCTCTCGAAAACAATCTCATCAAGCAGCGCCATCCGCGCTTCAACATCCTGCTGCGCGACGACAAGACCTACCCTTACGTCAAGCTCACGCTGGCCGACCGCTTCCCCAAAGTCTTCGTCACCCGCCGCCTGCGCAAGGACGGCGCCGCCTACTACGGCCCTTACTTTCCCGGCAACCTGGCCTATCGCATCGTCGAGCTGATCCATCGCAGCTTTCTCATCCCCAGTTGCAAGGTCGATCTCTCGCGCTACCATCCCCGCGCCTGTCTCCAGTACTACATTCATCGCTGCCTCGGCCCCTGCGTCGAAGGCCTCACCACGCCGGAGATCTACGCGAGCGCCGTTCGCGACGCGCAGCTCTTGCTCGAAGGCCGATCCGCCGAACTCGAGCGCACCCTCACCGCGCGTATGATGGCAGCCGCCGAAGCCGAGCAGTTTGAAGCCGCCGCCCGCCTGCGCGACCAGCTCTCCACAGTCCATCAGCTCCAGGAAAAGCAGCGCATCGCCACCGCCGAGCAGGGCGACGACGCCGATGTCTTCGGCTATCACTTCGAGGCCGGCTCGCTGGCCGTCAATCTCTTCCACGTCCGCGCCGGCAAAATCGTCGACCGCCGCGAGTTCTTCTGGGAAGATCTCCCCGACCTCCTCGAAGCCGCCGCGAGCGAAGGCGATGCCGCCCCGCCAGAAAACCTCGACTCCGTCTCCGTCTTGTATCAGGGCACGACTTCAGTCGTGCTGCAAATCCACCAAAATGAAGCCGGGGCTTTAGCCCCTGCGGGCGATGCTGCCCCGCCTGAAGACCTCCGTGCCCCATCCATTCCGCGTTCTTCTGCGGAATGGGTGGGAAACCATGAACCCCAACCCGCATCGGAAGGCTCCGCGACCATCTCTGAACGCGCAGCGCCTTTCCACGCCGGCCCGGTCTTCTCCGCCCTCCTCAAACAGCTCTACATTGACCAGCACTACATCCCGCGTTCCATCCTCGTCCCCACCGGCTTCGACGACCGCGAAACCCTGTCCGCATTGCTCACCGAGCGCACCGGCCATCGCATCGAGATCGCCGTCCCGCAGCGCGGCGAAAAGCGCTCCCTCGTCGATCTCGCCAGCCAGAACGCCAAGCAGTCTTACACCCAGCGCTTCCGCGTCCTCGAACCCTCGCGCAAGGCCATTCAGGAGGCGCTCGCCGACGTGCTCCTGCTGCCCGAGCTGCCCCGCCGCATCGAGTGCTTCGACATCTCCCACATCCAGGGCGCTGAGACCGTGGCCTCGATGGTGGTCTGGGAAGACGGCAAGATGAACAAGCAGGCC
>Ga0302270_10001007_pt1 | contig 29151 bp, 23 predicted proteins | sample III_Bog_E2_3_FD_198773 | JGI IMG/M metagenome (GOLD analysis project Ga0302270, IMG submission 198773) | Peat permafrost microbial communities from Stordalen Mire near Abisko, Sweden - III_Bog_E2_3 | ecosystem: Environmental > Terrestrial > Soil > Wetlands > Peat | place: Sweden: Abisko... | reverse complement strand
TAACATCAATGCCACAATACCAAGGGGGCAGCTGGAACCGAAAGGGCCGGCCGCGGGTCGATAAGGCTTCCACTGAGGTGAAAATCCGCTGGGAGCGTTGGGAGAAAGGCACGCCACCCGAACAACTCCGGTTTTGACCACAACAGAAGAAGGAGTAGTTTTGCAGGTCGCACTAGGCTCTTGCGTAAAACGCGAAATCATCGTCCATGGAGTAGATCACCCCGTCAGCGCGGAGATAACGGCAGATGGGATCAGCTTCTGGGTAAAAGGTAGCCCTGGGAAGAGCGTCTATGCCGGATGGAAGCAGATCGCGCATCCCGGTGAGTCAGGGAATCTGCGGTGCGGCTGTGGCTCAGAACAATACGGTCATCGTGGATGACGTTCATTCCGATCCAAGGTATCTTGCCTGTTCACTGGAAACAAAATCCGAGATCGTGGTTCCTATTCGGGTCAATGGGACCGTGGCCGGAGAGATTGATGTTGATAGCCACACGCTCAATGCATTCGGTGCGGAGGATCGAAATTTTCTGGAAGATTGCGCCGAGGTGCTCGGGCGGTTTCTCAAAAAATGAAGCGATTTTTACCTGGCGCTGATAGTCAAGCTCACATTGGGAATGACTTGCCATACATCAGGATTGCATCGTGCACCCGCCCCAAATGCCCTGAGCCCTGCTTCGTATCATTATGTGATGACTGTCTTTTCCAAATGATCTCGTTGATAAAGCAAGACTCGCCGAGTATCTGATCAATCATTACCTCGACGTAATGGCTGGCATGCCAATCGCAGTGATAGTAGAACGTTCCGGTCGGCTTAAGAACTCGCGCGAGCTCAACACAACGTGGACGCATGAAGTCGATGTATGCTTTTGTGGACTCGTGGCGATCCTCAAAAGCGCGACGTTCGCGCTTCTCCTCTCAAAACACTTCATAAGTGGGATAAGAATTAAACGGTGGGTCAATGTAGACAAGATCGACACAGTAGTCAGGAAGTCGCTGTAGTTGAACTAAGTTGTCACCACAGTAAATGACTTGCGTATCTACCACGGCAGAATGTCGCACAGTCCCTCCTTTTACGCCTGGGACTGCAAGCCTACCAGCGAATCATTCCTCTTTAACCTATCGGGGCCTATGCATCATCAATATAGAAATGCTCAATATTTATCCTGCTATTGATACATTTGGCATCAAATAAAGCTCTTGTGTTAATTGATCTTATAATGACCCGCCCCCGGAGGGCCTTCCTCCATCTCTCATGCAGTAAGGTCGCTTTCAATCAGTCCTCCCTTCAACCTCTTTTCCACGCCGTCAAGGGAGACTTTGGTGATGGACGCGTTAGCTGCTGCTGTGACCCATCACGCTGATAGTTACCGGGACGACCTGCGTGGTGGTGCCGTCGGTGAAAGTCACATTTACGTTGTAGATGCCGTAGCTCGCGGCTGTGACGTCGCTGCCGCCGCAGCCGGAGACGCCCACTAAAAGCACCAGTGCGCCGATGGCAGCCAGCAGTCCGCGCTGCCAGATGCGCGCGTTGCGACGACCGAAGCCAGCCAGGACCAGAAATACTCCAGGTAACACCCAAGCAAAGAGTGTCGTCCTGCTATGCCGCGCCTGCGCGCTGACCTGCTGGGTAGTGATAATCACCGTGCTGTTCTGCGTGGAGTTGATGCCGGTAAAGGTGAATGATGAGGGCTGGTAGAGGCAGCCGACTTCGGGAGGCACGGGCGTGGCGCAGGTGACGGTGATGATGCCGGAGTAGCCGCCGACGCTTGTGATGCTGTAGGTGGCGGTTCCATTTTGCCCCTGCGGAATAGCGATGCCGGCCGACGAGGTCAGAATCGCGGTGAACGTCGGAGCTGTGACCACCACCGTAACGGCGGTCAGCGTATTGGCGCTAACGTAGTTCGGGTCGCCCGCGTAGGATGCGGTCAACGAGTGAGTCCCCGCAGCCAGCGATGACGTGGTGAAGGTTGCCACGCCACTGGAGTTCACCACAACTGAGGTCAGTGTGCTCTTGCCATCGAGGAAGGTGATGGTGCCGGTGAAGGGTCCGTTGCTGAGCGGCGAAGTAACGGTGGCCGCGAGTGTGATGCTCTGATTAAGGTTGGGCGTGGTGTTGCTGGCCGTCAGCGTGACGATGGTCTGGGAGACGGTAAACGTTGTGCTGGTGCTGCTCGCAGTGAAGGCCGCGTTGGAGCAGGAGGCTCCCGAGGTAGATCCGGCATACACCGTACTGATGGTGGTAGAGGGAGCGATCACGTTGCTGGTAGTGATGGTGGCTGTTCCCAGCACGGCATCAAGCGTGGCAGGAATTGCAGTACTGCTGCCATTGATGTAGAAGTTGACCGTGCCGCAAGTCACCGGCGCGCTGGCCGCAGTGGTCAGCGTGGCTACAAAGACGGTGGGCTGACCGGCCACGATTGGCGAAGTGGCGCTGGTGATGACGGTGGTAACACCTGTGGCGTTGAGGCTCACATACATCGATTGCGTAGCGCTGGATGCGTTCAGGGAGTTATCCGTAATGACGGCTGTGCCCGCATTCGTGCCTCCATTGGTGGGATTGCCGGCAAATCCAAAAGAGCAGCTCTGCCCCGCGGAGATGTTGACAGCCGATGTGATGGTCGAGCTCTGCGGTGTGGTGGTCGAGGTGGTGGCGCATTCGGTCATGCCGGGGACGCTGGCAGAACTCAGGAAGCCGAAGGTGTCCGAGGCTAAGTCGGCCGAGACCGAGAGCGTGGAGCCGGGGGTACCGATGTTGGTGATTTCGAAACCCTGGATGCCGCTCACCGTGCCCACGGTTGTGGCGGGCAGAAGCAGCGGATAGGTGCCGGACGGGAGTGGTGAGATATAGCGGAGCCGGCCGTTGAAGACGCTGTTGCCAGTGCTGAAGTACTCACCTACATAGATACCGCCGGCGCTGTCGAGCGCCAGCGGCCACGGGTAAATCAGCAGGCCGACACCGGCGGTTACCGCTCCACTGGAGACGAACTGCGCCGAGCCGTTAGTGAATGCTTTGCTGGGGCCGACCGCTGTCGGGAATCCCGCGACGGTATTAATGATGCCGGTTGTGGCTGAGATGCGGCGGACGGTGTAGTTGAAGCGATCCGCGCACAGAATATCGCCTGCGCTATCGAGGGCAATGCCGAACACACCGGCAAACTGCTGCGCTGTGGCCAGCACGCCGTCCACGAAACCGGCTCCGGAGCCTGTGGCTCCACCGGCCGGCGTGGAAGTTCCGGTCTCGCCGGCGATGGTGTAGATATAACCGGGCTTCACGGCAGCGGCGTTGGCGACGGTAGTGGGGTTCTCGATCGCAATCAGGTTGGCCAGCGGATTGGGTGTATTGGTGGTGCCGTTGTAGACAACGCGGATACGCGATGTGCCCGTCGCGCTGCCGGAGGTTGCTGAGCCGTAGGTCTTGTCGCTGAAGTAGACGTTGTCGTAGGCGTCGACGCGTACGCTCCAGAGAGAGAGTGCGCCGACACTGGTGCTGGTGGCGAGGTTGCCGTCCCCGCCCTCGGTGGTGCTGTTGCCGGCCACGGTGTAGATATTGCCGACGACAGGCGTGATGACGGTGGGGTTCTCGACTGTGATGAGCTGCGCCGCCAGCGCACCTCCGTTGTAGATGACGCGGATGCGTCCGCCGAGGCTGGGTGAGGCGCTGGAGATGTAGTTCACCATAAAGACGTCGCCGTCGTCGTCGACGGCGGTGTCGCTGGGTACGTATATCGTGGCAGAGGTGGCGAGTCCACCGTCACCGGACCAGTTGCTGGTGCCGGTCCCGGCAATGGTGTAGATGAATCCCGGCGTGGGTAGCGACGTGGCGGTGGCGCAGGAGCCGCCGGTGACGCCGAAGGTGGTGGGGTTCTCAATTTGAATGAGACATGCGATGTTGGCGCCGCCCTGATAGATGACACGAACACGAAAGTTGCTATTGTCACCGAGGAAGATGTTTCCGGCAGCGTCCACCTGAACACCGGATGCGCCGAGTTGAGCGCTCGACGCAATCTGGTTGTCGCCGTTGTAGGCACTAGCGCCGCCTACGCCGGCGAGAGTGTAGAGGTCGCCGATGACGGGTTGCGAGGTGGCTCCGGCGCAGGTGTTGGCATTGGCGGCCAAGCCGAAGTCGGTGGGGTTCTCCGTAATGATGAGACAGGCCAGTTGCGGGCTGGCCGCTTGGTAGGCGACGCGAACGAGGTCGTGGCCGTAGTCGGCGATGAAGACGTTGTTCAGGCTGTCGACGGCAATACCCTCAGGCTCGTAGATAATACTGCCGCTGCCGGCGTTGGTGGCGGTATTGATTGAGGCGGGCGGGTTGAGGGGAACACCGGTCTTGTAGGTGTATGTGGTAGCGGATGTAGTACCGTAGACCCCGGCAAAGGTAGTGATGTTCGTCGTGTCCAAACGAGCCTGCGGGCCTGTGCCAAGGCCTGTGAATCCAAAGCTGTAGACCTGCCCGTTGAGCGTCACCGCCAAGGGTACGGAGCGCTGGCCGGGATAGAACGGCGTGAAGGTGATGGGTACGGTGCAGGTGGTTCCTGCCGGGACGGTGGTTGTGCCATTGGCCGTGCAACCAGTGACTGTGCCGACGGTGAACTCAACGTGTCCGCCGGCAGAGGCAGGAGCGGTAATTATGACAGGTCCGCTCTGATTGATTTGCAGTTGCGCTGTAACCGTCGAACTGCCGCCACCGATAGCCGCACTGGCGAAGGTGATGGGACCGGACGCTGCTGGTGAAAGCTGCACGACCGGCGCGGTGACGGCGCGGGCGGCTGAGGGAAGCGCCAGGATGGCGGCAAAGAGGGCGAGGCGACGACGGTTCAGCATGGTGTAACGTCCTTCCTGGAGCAACAAAAAATGTAGACATACATCCGCACATCCTGGCCTGCAAAAGATACTAAATTCCAGCGCGTATAAGCCAGACATACAGGGCGATTCAAAAACAGAAAATACTCTTGCGCTTGCACAACCTGCAAGCAAAAAGCGTGCGCAGTTGCTTGTCGATCGAGAAGCGTGTTGCGTGTCACACAAGCAGCGTGTTGGCTGTCACACAAGCAGCGTGTTGGCTGTCACTCGAGAAACATGTGGACGTCACGGCGAGCAGGTTTTTATTGTCTATGGTCGTCGCTGGGTGTTAGGTTGTTCCTCGAATAATCGGAAGAACATCTGTAGTCGATCGAATTTCACAACGCTTCTTTGGGAAGCACAGACTTTAGATACGACCTATGCTGCGGGTTCGTTGTACTAAGGCATAAACAAGGAAGGCATCGAAAATTCCATGAACAACGCAAAGCATACACGCCTCCACCTCCGCACAGTGACACTGCTATTCGCCACTTTGATGGTACTGACATGGAGCACGGCAGCAGGAGCGCAGGCTGCCGGCACAGCCGGGCTGGAAATATATCTGCACGACGCCAGCGGCGCGGCCATGGCCGGTGCAAGCGTGAGCATGGAACAGAAGGCCACGCACGTGACGCGCGTTGGAGTGACCGACAAGAACGGCCTAGTGCGGTTCGAGAACATTCCCGCCGGCGACTATGTGCTGACGGCGCGCAGAGATGGCTTTGCGGAGGTGGTGGAACGCAGCATCACGCTAACGGCCGGGGGAAAATCGGTCGTGCATCTGAACATGCAGGCGGCATCGGCCAACAAACAGACTGGCGGCGAGACGCCCACCATCAACACTGAAAGCAGCGCGCCGGGCGAGACGGTGAGCAAGTCTGAAGTTGTGAACTTACCCAAGGAGAGCAGCAACAGCATAGATTTCTCGCTGAGCGTAGCCAATAGCAGCGATCAACAGTCATCGGTTATGGGCTCTAGCATCACAGAGCAACAGACAACTGAACAGGCCTCTGCCATCAACGCCAGCGGACATCGGGTAAACTCCAATTATTTCTTATTGGACGGTGTGGAGAACAACGGGCAGCTGATTGGCTCCGTCCGCAATACCCTCCCACTGGAGACCGTGAGCCAGTACCAGGTGCTTACAGGGCAGAACTCGGCGGAGTATGGCACGGCCAGCAGTGCCATCACCAACATCCTCACCAAGAGCGGTTCCGATCAGCTGAGGGGCTCTCTGTACTACAACGCACGCAACGGAATTCTGAACGCCTCTCCCTACTGTTTCAATAATCCCAACGGCTGCCCGAACAGCGATGTCTACAATAGCGAGGGCGGAACGCTGGGCGGCCGGCTCTATAAAGAAAAGACCTTCTTCTTCGCTTCCATGGAGTATACGGGCACAAACAGGTTCAACATCGATCTTACGCCCAACAACTACCCCATCGGCAGCGTCAACGAAAGTGCGGTGAACGGCGCGCTTCCGAAGCTGATCGGCAGTTCGGTTACATCACTTTATCTCGGTAACGTTCCCGTATCGACAGCGCAGACGCTCTTCAGCTTCCGCCTGGACCATACTTTTAACAAGAACAACACTTTGATGGTGCGCGTGCTGTACGCGCAGTCCACCCATGCCAACACCACCAACGACTGCGGCTCCAGGCAGTTCAGCGATCTCAGCAACTGCGGTAGTGACGGGTTGCGCGCCTCCAGCTTTGTGGGATCCTACACGCACATCTTTTCGCCCACGCTGCTGAACGAGTTCCACATGCAGTACTCACCAGAGTACGTTACACAGCATCCGAACTCCACTGGGCCAGCGGCCTATATCCTGCTCGTAACGCAGATCGGGCAGAACTATCAGCTTCCTTCTAAATTCGACGAGTCCCACTACGGATGGTCCGATGCATTGATCAAGACCACGGGGAAACACCTGTTCAAGTTCGGCGCCGACGTGCTATGGCTCCGCATGTACAACTACTCCCCCATTCAGCAGCAGGGCAAGTGGGAGTTCGACACTATCGGCGATTTTACGAAGGCCACGCCCGACCCCTACAGGCTGACGCAGCAATTCGGCAACTTCAACCTTCAGGAAGGCGATACTGCGACCAGCTACTACGCGCAGGACACATGGCGCGTGAAGCCGCGGCTGACCTTGAGCTACGGCCTTCGCTACGACGTGGACTACCAGCCACAGGGCTACAACCAGAACCTGAACGACCCGATCCAGGCTCCGCTGCCCAAGGGCATTCCGGACCACTACCTGAACTTTGCGCCGCGGGTGGGAGTGGCATGGTCGCTGAATAAGAGCGGCAAGACCATTATTCGCGCGGGATACGGCCTCTTCTACGACAAGATACTGACCATTGCGTCCCGCAACCTGCTTCTGTCGCGCCAGGAACTCTTCCTGAGTTCGTCGACCAATTATTTGGCTTCGCCGACCAATTATCCCGGTATTCCGGCTTGTGAAACTATTGATATGTACAAGAACGGCCCGTTCCCGTCGACGTACAGTTACCCCACTTCTTTGCCCTCATCGGTGACCAGCGACGCGTCCTGCATGGCGACTCCAGGAGCCGGACTCCCCAAGCCCTCCATCTATGAGCTCAACAACTCGCTACCCACACCCTCCGTGCTGCAGGGTACCGTAAGCCTGGACCAGCAACTCAGCCAGAATTGGTCGATTAATGTGAGCTTTATAAACGCGAACGGACTACATCGTCTGAAGGCCACGAACATCAACCTGCCGCCGCCGGTCATCCTGACGTCTGCCAACGCTAGCACCACGCCTTATTGGCAGCAATTGGGCCGGCCCTACTTCAGTCTGGCCCGGTTGAACCCAAACTATCTCAACATCATCACCTATGGTTCGTGGGGACATTCAACTTATAACAATTTGACGGGAACGATTATCCATCGCACCAGCCACAACCTGACGCTGAGCGCCAGCTGGACGTGGTCGCACGAGATCGACGATGCCAGCGACTTTACCTCCGGGCAGGAGCCGGACGATGTCTATAATCCCCACGCGGAGAGGGCCGATGGCCTGCAAGACCAGCGTCACCGCTTTACGCTCACAGGGGTCTACCTATTCCCCTATCGGATCAGGCGCAACGCGCACAACCCGCCCCTGCGTTGGGCGTTGGGCAACTGGGAGGCTTCGACCAACGCGGTCGCTTCCAGCGGCTCGCCCTACAATATTACGATCGGACATAACGTCAACGGCGATACCAGCGTCGGTGTCAACCGTCCCTACGTCAACGGATTAAATGGCATGGATGGCGGCCGCGTGGTGGGACGCAATGCCTTTCGCGGTGCGCGCAAGCAGAATGTCTCTCTACGCCTGCAGAAGGAGTTCCCCTTCACGCGCGTGTATCGTGCGACAATGTCCGTTGAGGCCTTCAACCTCTTCAATCATGTCAACTTCGGCACACCGTACCAGTACTGGGGAGAGGACCAGAAGCCGGACCAGAGCAACCCGGGCGGCGCACCATATCCTCTGGTCTGGGGCAGGCCCATGGATATATCTAGTAGCTGCGTGGAGTGCTCAGAGACGTTTGGCGCATGGACGACGGCCGGAGCAGGACGTACAATACAGCTGAGCGCCAGGTTTAACTTCTAAACGCGCCCAGGGATTAATGTCGATCTACTTTTACAGACAGGTTTTCCCTGCCGCGCTTCTTTCGCTCGTTGCAGCGGCTGCGCCGGCGCAGACCACATCAATGCCTGCGGCTCCGCCCAGCAGCTATTCCTTTCACGTCAACACGCGCATCGTTCTGCTTGATGTCGTTGTCACCGACCGCGAGGGCAACCTCGTTACCGGCCTCACCAAAGACGCCTTTCAAGTCTTCGAAGACAAGACTCCGCAGACCATCCTCTCCTTCGAGCCGCCGGCGCAGCAGCAGCATACGCAGCACAACGCTCCGCCCCTGGTCGTCAACTCCACTGCCGAGCTCGACCAGGCCGCACCTCAGGCTCCGGTCAGCATCATCGTCCTCGACGAGGTCAATACCCAATTCTCAGACCAGTCCTTTGCGCGCGCCGCACTGCGCAAGTACCTCGACACTCAGGACCCCAAGCTCCGCCACCCCACCATGCTCGCCGCCGTGGATATGCACCACTTCATGTTGCTTCACGACTACACCACCAGCCGCGACGAGATTCTCAACGCACTCAACCATCACCTCGCCGAGTTCCCTTGGCAGCTCAACAATACCAATCGCCAGCCTGATCAAATGTCCCGAGTCTTCTCTGCGCTCACCATGGTTGCCGAGGCCACCACCGGCCATCCCGGCCATAAGAGCCTCATCTGGGTCGGTCGCGGCATGCCCTTCATCGACCTCAACTCCATGTCCCCAGACGGAGTTCAGCAGGTCCAGAACGCCATCCACGAGTGCACCAACCGCCTGCAGGCCGCGCGCATCACCCTCTACTCCATCGACCCGGCAGGCCTCACCGCCAGCCCGCCCCCCGAAGACGATTCCGGCAACCTCCTCGACGATCCCTTCGGTGCCTCCATCAGCTTCGACAACATGGCCATCACGACCGGCGGCCGCGCCTTCCACGGCCGCAACGATATCGACAACCTCGTCAGCGACAGCGAACGCGAGTCCGACACCTTCTACACCCTCTCCTACTCGCCCATCTCGCCCGACGATGCCGCTAAACCCTTCCGCAACATCCGCATCGTCATGCGCGATCCCAATCTGCGCGCCAACACTCGCAAGGGCTATTACACTCAGGCCCCCGTCGTGGAATCCGAACCAGCCGCCAACACCAAGCTCCCCAACGACCTCGTCTTCGACCTTACCGCCGCCGCCCGCAGCCTGATCGACTACGATACTGTACCCATGACGATCTTCCGCGACGCCGCCGACCCCAACAAGTTCAACATCAACATCCGCGCCGACGACGCTGCCTGGCAGATCGGCCCCTCAGAGCACCTGCACACCGATCTCCTTGTGCTCATCGAGAGCTTCGACCGCAAGGGCAAGATGCTGCAGCGCGACGCCAAGGTCTACAACCTCGACCTCGCGCCAGATTCCAATGGGAACCCTCCTGCGCCCCACGACATCGGCACCAGCGCAACCATCTCCACCGCTCCGCCGGCCACCCGGCTGCGTCTTGTTGTGCGCATCGGGAAGAACGGTAAACTGGGCGCGCAAAACTTCTATCTTGTCGACAAGCAAACCATCACCGACCCAGCCACTGGCCTCAATCCAGCGGCTGGCGCACGCTAGACAACCTCACTTCGCGCGTTCCAACCATCGCTCGCTTTCATGGTGGCAGCTGGACGGTAGTGTCTGCTAGCCGCGAGACTACTCGCAAGTTTGTATGCGGGGACGGAAACTATCTGGGCGTATGCTCAACTTTTGGGGGCTGGTGTCTATCATGCAGCTTCTGTACTTTTCTTTCCGGCGGCTGTCGCTTCTTGTGCTGTCAGCAGTTCTGTTGTGCACCCCCACCGTATTGCGTACGCAGACGGTCTCATCGAGGGCAACACCATCCCTGGGCAATACGCCCTGCTGTGGACCGACCTATAACACCCGAGGGTCGTCGTCTGCTAGCCGTGCTCGGCTCTATGGACGTGGAGCATCAGTGGCTTGCCCATGAACACGTGAACTGGCAGACTGGCGAACCAGACCGTGCTTTGCACTACAGCAGGCCGGACAAGGCGAGGCACTGCAGCGCTTTTACTGCGGCCGTGGGCTACCGGCTGGGAGTGTACATTCTGCGGCATCCTGAGCATCCGCAGCAATTTCTCGCCAGTGCGCAGGGGGAGTGGCTGGCCTCGCAGGCCGGTCGCGACGCCGGGTGGACGGCCATAGACTGCCCTGCTCGTGCCCTACATCTGGCCAACATGGGCGCGTTCGTCGTGGTGGATTACATCAGCCCCAATCCGCATACTCCCGAGCACATCGCCATCATCCGCCTCTCGGGGGAAACCGCGGCTGAGCTGGCCGAAGAGGGTCCGGACGTGACACAGGCTGGCGCGTCCAACTATACCCGCCGGATTGCTGCCAAAGCCTTCGCGCACCATCCCGGGATCTGACCTAACGACGTGAGCTCTACTCCCACCCCGGCGTGTGGTCCAGCCTGCCGCAGAATCCGCAGTAGACATCCTCGCAGTTCATTCTCCAGATTGCGCGCAGCCTAGCTCGTTGCCGAGCAGGGATTGCTGACTGTCTGGTTGATGGGCGCGCTCGTTCCCGTCGTCACCTGCGTGTACGCCGCCTGCTGCAGCATCACCGCCGTCGCTGACGGAATCCCGAGCGCCGCCGCCGCCGCTTCGCTCGCTCCCAGCGTGCGCGGGTCTACCCCGGTGATGCGGTAGAAGAGCACCAGCGAGTTCAGGTACGCCCCGTAGATGCTCGGATGCAGATAGTCCGGACTGGAACTGGAGGTGGAAGGACTGCTGCCGGACTTGTAGCCGAACCAGAGCAGGGTGCCGCTGCTGGTGGTATACGGGTTGAGGATGGCGTTGCCCGCGATCTGGGTGGCCAGCCATGCGTCGCCCGTGGCCGCTACGTCCGCAATGTTGCCGTCGTTCTGCATGGCGCTGTAGTAGACGTTGTGGTACTGGTTGGCGATCGCCATCAGATTTGAGGAGAAGGTGCTGGAGCCGAGCGCCTCAGCCTCATCGCCTCGTGCGGGGGTCTCGTAGAGGAATATCTTGGCGGTCGGGGCGACGGCGTGGACTCCCTGCTCGATGGTCTTCACGCTGTTGCAGAAGTTGCTAGGGTTGCTGCTGGAGTCACCGCTGAGCGCCACCGTCAGCGGCCGCGTGGAGATCTCCTGCAGCACCACCGTGTTCCATGTGGACTGGTCAATCACGCTGCTGGCCGCAGCATAGTTATCCTGCAGCGAGGTAGACGAGATCGCCTCGATGATGACGCTGTAGTTCAGCCCCGCTTCCGTGGTGAACTCCTTGAAGATGCCCGGTATCCCGCCGTAGGGTCCTGGCTCGCTCGAGCTCTCCGCGCGCGCGCCCGTCAGCCCGTAGTTCGCGTCGGTCATGTTGGCTGAGTTGTAATTGCGCACCGGCGAATAACGGCCGTGCGTCAAGCTGTCGCCCACGAACAGGATATGGTTGTTCGCCACCAGCGCGCTCACCGTCACCGCCAGCGCGCTCGACGTGCTCCCCGAGTACGAACTCGATCCGCCGTACGCCGCGGTCAGGCTGTGCGTGCCAACGCTGAGTGCCGCGGTGGAGAGCGTGGCCACTCCTGCGCTCAGCGTTCCCGCGCCCAGCGATGTCGAGCCGTCATAAAAAGTGATTGTGCCCCCCGGCGTGCCGCTGCTGGTCACCGTCGCCGTCAGCAAAACATTGGTCCCCGACGGCGGCGATACAAAGTCGCTCACGAGCGTAGTGGATGAGGAGGCGGTACTGCCCGTGCCACTCAACGCAACATAAATAGGCGTGGCCGATGCCGAGTTGCTGATGGCCACATCTGCATAGCGGGTGCCCGCTGCTGTCGGCGTGAACGTAACGCCCACCGTGCATGTGCTACTAGCCGTCAGGCTGCCGCCGCAGGTCGTGCTGCTGATGCTGTAATCGCCGCTGTTGGAGCCGGCCAGAGCAATCCCGCTCAGCGTAATTGGCGAAGTGCCCGTGTTCGTCAGCGTCACCGTCTGCGCCGCTGACGCGACCCCAATCGCGTCGCTGGCAAAGCTGAGCGCTGCCGTGGTTGTGGTCAGCGCCGGACTGGTTGTCGTCAGCGCCACCATCCAGTTCGGCGGCGGCATCGTCAGCGTCGGCTGGAACGGCGATCCGTTCGCCGATGCCAGGCTAAGCAGCGCCGTCAGATTGCTCGACGGGTTGTTGACGATGTTAAGCAGCGCCTTGACGATGTCTGTCGGCGTGCCGCCCGTGGCGCTGTCGCTGAACAACGTTCCGCAGTTGCTGCCGTCGCCTGCCGTGCCGCCGCTGGTGTTCACGCACGCGGCGGCGATGTCGGCCAGCGTGTTGATCTGCGTCGTTGGCACACTGTAGCCGGTGGGCACGGTTACGCCTGGCGAGCTACCCGTGGTGTAGTTGGCGTACTCGTTGGCCAAGGTGAACGCCGCGGCGAGCGAGCTGGCGTCGCCCACGCCGGAGCCGATGGCCGTCGCCGAAGTGATGTACGGCGCCAGCGCCGAAACCGCGGCCACGGTTGTGACCTCGTTGATGACCATGAAGGTGGCGCTGTTCAGCGTCTGGCACTGCCCCAGCGCTACCATCAGCGTGATAGCCGTGTTGTTCGTTCCCGCCGTTAACCCGGGATTGCCCCCGCTCGCCAGCAGATAGACCAGAGTGGTGGCCATCGGGCAGGTATACAGTCCTGTGATCGTGAAATATCCCGCAGCGTCGGTCGTGACTGTGTTTGCAATCAGCGACGTGGCCGCTGACCCATCCCCACTGCTACCCACTGCGTATAGCTGGATAGTAGCTCCGCTAATAGGCTGCTGCCCCCCTATTGCCCGCCCGCTGTACCCGGCTGAGGGTTGTACGGCTGAATCCGTTTTGGAGGCCGCACCGCAGCCAGTCAGCAGCATGCATATGCTGATACCTAACATAACCGTCAGGCCGCGATATATGACCTGATATTTGCACTGGGGGTTCAAGTAAGACACCTCATGTTGTGGGTTGGCCTGCGTGGCCAATTGTCTTCCGATTCTGACCCGGCGATTTTAGTTTGTGTGCACATAACTCTCTTCATGCGCATACGACAACTTGTAACAAAGCTACATGTCAGCAGGTCGCTAAGATATTTGCCCTCTATGCCTAAAATTTATAAATTCAGCGCAGTTGAACTCTGACAAAGAACAGCTAGAGGAGTAATTCTGTTAAGCGTAGAGTTGGGATAGTTTGTCAGGCAATAGAATGACGAAAGAGTTCCCTTGCACCTTGATCAGATTATTCTTCTGAAATGACCCCAGAACGCGACTCACCGTTTCGCGGGTGGTTCCAGCAAAACCAGCAAGATCTTCATGGGAAATATCCATAGTTATGTGCATCTTGCTTTCATGGCCAGACGACTCTGTTCCCCAACCAACGAGGATGCTGGCTATTCGCGCTGCCACATCGTTGGATAAAGCAAGTCGACGAACATTAATGACGGCGGATCTATAATCATTCGATAGAACTTCTACGGTTTTCATTCTGGCCTCATCGTGACGAAGCAGGAATGAGAGAAAATCGCTACGCCGAACCGTTTTGGTTGTGACTGGCGCAAGCGTTTCTGCGGACGCTTCAAACGGAGAACTCGACATCGCCGCACTCAGGCCGAGCACATCGCCCGACCTCGCAAACTTCAGGACTAGCACCCTGCCTGCCTGAGAGGTGCATGAGACCTTCACCAGTCCGCTGCAGACGACGATGACTCGGTCGCCGATTTCGTTCTCCTTAAAGAGGGTTGCCCCTTTGGGAAATCTGACATCCAGGCAAATCGAGTCAAAATCAGCCATTACGGCTGGGGATAAGTTGCAGAATGATGGATTAATCACTATTGTTTCCTCCGACGGTAATGACTCTATAAGCTGAGGCAATGCGCTCGCACAGCGCAGGATTGAAGTGATTGAACACACCATGGCTGCGCCGCCAATCTAATGGCAACCGATGAGCTCTGATATCGAGATGATCGATGTCCCATTGAGACCCAAAGAAGATGAATTGGCAGTTCTGCCACCACCCTTTGGATTCGCGCCCACCCGACTCAACCCTATGCTCCGAGCCGGTTATCGCTGGAAGGTCGAGTAATGCAATTGTTGAACTGGACAAGACAACGCTCCCTTTCGCAAGCCGCACTGAAACTCACGGCACACATATCTCCGAAGCGCTGCCAATCTAGTGCCACGTATACTGAACTGTCTTCAAGAAGTTCCAAATAATTTACAAAAGGGACCAGCAAAGCGGGTAGGTGCTCTAAAGCAAAGGGCAAGATCTTCCAGCGGATGACGAACAATGCCAAAGTTTGATTGAGCAAGACTGCCGATATTTTCATCATCATTCTTTTTCAATCAACGGCGCGTTTAGTTTCTGCCCAGCGTTTTATTAAGTCTCCTCAAACCATCACCTTGCGGGCTTTTCCCAGGGCTGATACCTGTGCATAATCGGTTCAAAGCGGACATGAATGCAATGGAAATAAAATAAAATGGAAGAGGTTTCGACGAGTCTGGCTGACGGGACGAAACTTGCTGTGGTAAAAGAACTTATCACTTTCCTTGATCTGTAGTTTGGGTGCTATCGCCTACCATGAACGATCCTTCTGGCTCTATCTTTGAATTCGGTTCATTCCGGCTCGATCCCGACAACCACCTCTTGCTCAGAGACGGTAATGAAGTGCCACTCTCAGGCCGCGCCTTCGATGTGCTGCTACTACTGGTGCAGCGCCCGGGCGCACTCATAACCAAAGAGGAGTTGATGAGCTCTGTCTGGAGCGGCTCCTTTGTTGAAGATTCTAACCTTACGGTGGCCATCTCGACCCTGCGCCGGGCGCTTAGTGAAAACACCCAGGATCCACGCTATATACAGACGGTTTCCCGGCGCGGATACCGTTTTATCGCCGAAGTTCACACGCACCAGGGGTTTACAAGTGCGGTTGTGGGGAAAACGGATGAGACAACCGTTGCGAACGAGATGCAATCACCAACCCCATCCTTGTCGCAACAGTGGCCTACAGAGTCGAAATACCAGACATCAAGGCTGCAGTCGCGCCTGCGCTTTTGGTCATCGGCGGCAGCCGTTGCAGGGTTGCTCGTGGCACTAATTGTATGCGGATGGTTTCTACTCAAGCCTCGCCAACCGATACAAACCCTGGCAGTGTTGCCATTTACGGTTGACGGGACAACGTCTAATCGCTCTACAGTGGCTACAGCTCCAAGCGAATTCATGCTGCTTGGCATGACAGATGACATGATCTCGCTACTTGACAGCGAACTAGTTGTACGGCCTACAAGCTCGGTCCTGCGTTACTCCGATGCGACACCGGTTGACCCAGTTGTGGCTGGTCGCGAACAGGATGTCGACGCCGTGCTTACCGGTATGCTCGATAGTTCCTCAGGCCGTACCATATTAAAGTTGCGCCTTATCCGCACTCGCAATGGATCTACGCTCTGGAGGAGCAGCTTTCAATCTGCATCGAATAATCTGCCTCAACTTGAACAGGACGCCGGAAATGCTGCCGCTCACGAGTTGCATATCCTGAGCGCAGTTTCCACTCGAACACAAACCGTCACTTCATCCAATCCGGTGCTTATACGCGCCAACAATCCAGCCTATCAGTATTACCTGATAGGGCGATACTTCTGGAATCGACGTACCGTCGATGGCCTGCGCAAGAGCGCCGATTATTTCCGGCAGTCTATCGACGCAGATCCCAACTATGCCCCGGCATATGCTGGACTGGCTGATGCCTATGCACTTCTGGCTTCCTTTTCGGTCGAGCCCGGCAGATCCTCCAACGCGGATGCGCGCTCCGCCGCCTTTTCTGCGATCCACCTTGATCCCACACTTGCCGAGCCACACGCGTCGCTTGGCATGATCTACTTCTTCACCGACTGGAACCTGACGGCGGCCCAACAAGAATTTGAGCAAGCCATACGTCTCAATCCAAACTATGCCACAGCACATCACTGGTATGCACTTGATCTTGCTGCCATGGGCCGTCCGGCGCAAGCTCTCTACGAGATCCATCAAGCTCAAAAGCTCGATCCGCTCTCGCTGATTATCGGAACCAACGTCGGCTGGATCGAGTATCTCGCCCATGATTATTCCGCGTCGATACGCGACCTCCACCGGGTTCTCGAACTCGACCCCAACTTCGTCCGAGCGCGCACCCGACTAGGCATTGTAGAGATGGCTACCGGCGACTATGTTGCGGCCATGGCCGACCTTGCTCGGGCACTGACGCTTTCCGGCGATGAAGACCCCTGGGTAGAAGGCCTGCTCGGCGACGCAGAGGCTCTTGCCGGCAACCGTGCTGCAGCAGAACAGGTCCTTGCTGAGTTGCAGAAACGCAGTTCTTCTCAATACGTTCCGCCTATCAGCCGTGCGCTCGTATTATTAGGTCTGGGCTACAAAGCAAAAGCGGTGGTTGCACTGCAGCAGGCGGTCGATGACCACTCCACCTCTATGGTCTATGCACGCGTAGATCCCTCCCTCGATCCACTGCGCAGCGACTCCTCTTTTCAAGCGCTACTTGCTCACATAAAGATCTAATTTTGACAGCTATGAACTGCATGCGCCTGTCTATGTCAACGCATGCCCCGATTTATCAGAATTATTATTCACGGCAATTTGACAGCCTATAGAAGATAACTTCCTTTTGTTGAATATTTAGATTTTCTTCGGAACTCCTTAAAGACAGGTCTGTTCGCCGACGCCTAGGATTCGCTGTGTTTTGGGAGACTAGCGCTGCCGTCGGCACAACAGAGACCCCGACGTCGTATTTCGGCAACATCGTACAGATCATAGGCACGGCTGCTCCGACCTGGTGGCCGGGCGCAACTAATCCCGCTGTGATGTTGTAATCAACCAGCATTGCCAACATAGAGGGCAGCTATATAGCTTGGTCGCTGCCTCTTTTTTTACCCCGGGGCTCCTCGATGCCGCTCGTCACTGTCATTCTGAACGCTCTTGTCCCCATCGCCTTCGTTATACTGCTCGGCTTTGCGGCTGGCAAACTGGGCTGTCTCAAAGCAGAGAGCAGCAAGGTGCTGGCAATTCTAGCGTTGGAGTTCTGCCTGCCGTCGCTGCTGCTGTATGCCACGGCCACCATGCCCACGGCGGAGTTCGAGAAGGGCCGCTTCTTTCTAGGCATCACGCTGGGGTTGCTGGCCGTCTACCTACTGGCGCTAGCCGTAGCCAAGACGGTCTTCCGCATGGAGACGGCGCCGGCCGCATTGCAGGCTCTGTGCACCGCCTTCCCCAACATGGCCTTCATGGGCGTACCGCTGATGCTTGCGGTCGTCGGTAACCAGGCAGTGCTAAGCGTCGTAGTGGGCAACCTCATCTCCAGCTTCGTGCTGCTCCCCATCACGCTGACACTCCTCGAAGCCGGGCGTTCACAGCATCCTGGGCGAAGTAGCGGCGCCGTTTTGCGTTCGGCTCTTCTCAGCGCGCTGCGCAAGCCGCTGGTTTGGTTGCCGCTCCTGGGCATAATCTTCGCCTTCACCGGCATCGCGCTGCCCGATACCGGCCTGAAGTCACTGCAGCTCATCGGCAACGCCACATCGGGCGTGGCGTTGTTCGCCATGGGACTGGTGCTGAGCTCGGAGCGGCTGAACCTGGGCGTGCGCGTGCTCACCAACGTTGCGATGAAGAACCTGCTGCAACCGGCCATCATGGCTCTTCTGGCCGTGCTGCTGGGTGTCACCGGCGTTTATCGCCGCGAGATGATTCTACTCGGGGCGCTGCCCACGGCTTCCATGACAGCCATGTTCGCCGTGAGCTACGACGTCTACACGGAGGAGGCCACGGCCACGATTCTGCTCAGCACGGTGCTCAGCATCGGCACGCTGGGAGCGGTCATCGCGTTAACCCGATAAGTAGACCGCACGACGATTTTCGCAACGGATTCTGGATGGAGGAAAACGCATGAAGAGGACACGGAGTACGATGGCGCTGCTAACCATGCTGCTGGGGTTGGCGACTGTACAGGCGCAGAAGAAGACCGTAAGCGCGGTGGCGGACAAGGTGCTCGATATCACCACCAGTCACGGCACGGGCAGACTGGCGTTGTACGTCTCCAAGAACTGGAACCAGCCGCAACCGGCAGTGACGCGTGCGCTCATCGTCTGCCACGGCAAGAACCGCAACGCCAACGATTACTTCGCCAGCGGCAACAAGGCCGTAGCAACGGCCTATGCCGAGGCGAACACTATCGTGATTGCGCCGCAGTTTCTGGAACAACCGGACATAGCCGCGCACCAGTTGCCTACCGACATCTTGCGCTGGGCGCACGAGCAGTGGGAGGGCGGGGCCGACGCAACAGCACCCTCGCCCATCAGCTCCTTTGCCGCATTCGACGCCATCCTGATGCGGCTAAGCAATCGTAAGCTCTTCCCTCACCTCAAGATTGTGGTGGTGGCAGGGCACTCCGGCGGCGGGCAGGTGGTGCAACGCTATGCGGTGACCAGCCACGGCGAGGACGCGCTCACGCAGGAAGGCGTGAAAGTTCGCTACGTAGTGGCCAACCCCTCCAGCTATGTCTACTTCACGGCGGAGCGACCACAACCCGACGGCAGCTTTGGATCTTACAAGGGGCACTGCATTGGCTACAACAGGTGGAAGTACGGCATTGAGGACCCGCCTGCCTACATCGGCAGCACGCCGTTCACAGACCTGGAGAAGACGTACGCGCAGCGCGACGTCATCTACCTGCTCGGCGATCAGGACACGGATCCGAACCATCCTGCTCTGGACAAGACCTGTATGGCCGAGGCCGAGGGCGCATACCGTCTACAGCGTGGCACGTTCTATTACCACTACATGCTACAGCGGCATCCCAAGGATCTGGCACACCGCGCATGGGTAGTACCCGGCGTGGACCATGATGGGGACCGCATGTTCAATGCCCCCTGCGGTATGACAGCACTGTTCGACATTGGAAGATGCGCTACCCCATTACCGTAATATATTGATCCCTCAATCGTTCTGGTACAAAATTTCGGGCAGCACAACAGGAGACTACGCATGGCAGATCGCGGGATAAGCATTCTGCGCAACAGTAAAATGAATGCTTCCACAGCTTTCAGGCAGCAGGAGCGTGATGCTTACGGACTCACAGGGTTATTGCCGCCAGTAGTCGAAACTCTGGACTCCCAAGTCAGGCGCTGCCTCTTGCATCTGAGCAAGAAGTCTAATGCCCTGGAACAATATATTTATTTTTCGCAGCTGGCCGACGACAATCAAACATTGTTCTTCAAGGTGCTCTCGACAGATCTGGCCCGTTTCCTGCCGATTATCTATGTGCCAACGGTCGGGGCAGCATGTCTTGAGTTTGGGCTGATTTACCGCAAGCCCAACGGCATCTACCTCTCAATAGAGCAACGCGGCAAGGTAAGAGAAGTGCTTGCGAATTGGCCGGTGAAGGACGTGCGCTTCATCTGCGTCAGTACTGGCGGGCGCATCCTTGGACTAGGAGATCTCGGCGCCAACGGCATGGGGATTCCTATCGGCAAACTGCAACTTTACACCGCGTGCGCCGGTATTCCTCCGGATTGTCTGTTGCCCCTGCTGCTGGACTGCGGCACCGACAACGAAGACCTGCTCGCAGATCCGCTCTATCTCGGCATAAAGCGTAAGCGGCCATCCTTTGCCGAGCTTGACAGCTTTGTGGACGAGTTTGTGGAGGCGGTGCAGGATCTGTATCCACAATGCTGCATCCACTTCGAGGACTGGAAGGGGGCGGACGCAATACGTCTGCTGGCGAAGTACACCAACAGCACCTGCTGCTACAACGACGACATCCAGGGCACGGGAAGCGTGGCCGTAGCGGGTCTGTACAGCGCACTCAAGATCAACAAATCGCTGCTCAGGGACCAGCGCATACTCTTCTTCGGCGCAGGCTCGGCGGCTCTCGGCATGGCCGATATGATCGTTACCGCGATGATGCAGGAAGGTGTCTCGGAGCAGGAGGCCTGCGGCTGCATCTCTCTGTTTGACGTCGACGGCCTGATTGAGCCGTCGCGCACCAGCCTGAATCCCGACCAGCAGCGATACCTGCATCCGTATGCGCCGACGAAGAGCCTACTGGCTGCCATCAAAATCGTCAGGCCCACGATACTGATCGGGGTGAGCACGGTGGGCAAAGCATTCACAAAAGAAGTCGTGGAAGCGATGACCGAGCTAAATTCCCGGCCGATAATCTTTGCGCTCTCGAATCCAACCGAGCGGGCTGAATGCACGGCGGAGGAAGCCTACACCTGGTCGAAAGGTAGAGCTATTTTTGCTGCCGGTGTGCAATTCGAACCCGTGAAATTGGACGGGGGTACATACCTGCCGGGACAGGCCAACAACTTCTATATCTTCCCGGCCGTGAGCCTGGCCGTATATGCGACACAGGCAAAGCGTGTTCCGAACGAGTTGTTCATCGAAGCAGCAAAGGCAACTGCTGCCGGGGTAAGCCCACTTCAACTCGAACAGGGGATGCTCTTCCCACCGCAGAATGACGTACAGAATCTGGAGATTCAGACTGCGATTGTGGTGACGAAAAAGATATTCGAGCTTGGCTTGGCACGAGTGAAAGAACCGACGGATATTTCTGATTGGATACATTCGTTACTTTACAAACCCGAATATGTGCATGGGATGCAGTAACGCCGCGGAACCGCGGTGGGGAGATGATGCAGTCGCGCAACACGCTTACGGGCCTTGACTTCAACTCTTTGGAGGAAATGATGACTACTACTTTGCTATGTTCTCTTCTTAGCCGCCGTCGTGCGACCGTGGCATTGCTTGCCTGCGCCGGCCTCACCATACTGCTCATTGGCTGCGGCACGAACCCTGCAACTGGAATAAATGCCGCCGCGGAACCGACTGAAATTCCGGTGGCCAGCATACAGGGCCGCGTAACGGGCGGCGAGACCCCCATCTATGGCGCCAAAGTCATCCTATGGCAGACTCTCTCCTCCGGATACCCCTCCGCCACCAATGACACCGCCGGGACCACCGCCAAGGAGCTTGCCAGCACCACCACCGGAGCAAACGGGATCTTCTCCTTCAACACTCCTCCTCAAAACTACACCTGCGTGTCCAATCAGTTTGCCTACATCACCCTCACCGGCGGCGACGTTACTGACAACTCCGGCAGCCCCATGATTAACAACAACCTCGTGATGATGGCCGCCATCGGCCCCTGCTCCAACCTGAGCAGCTCCACGTGGATCAACATCAACGAGCTCTCCACCGTGGCTGCAGCCTACGCACTTGACAGCTTTATCTATGTTGACGACACAACTCCTGGCAGCCAGTTGGTCTACGTCAGCGCACCCTCCAACAACAACGTTGCCACAGGCGCGTGCAGCATGGGAGCGACACCTGCCACCACCTACTCCTGCACCGCAGCCGGCCTATCGCATGCCTTTGCCAACGCTACCAACCTAGTCAATGCGGTCGGCACCAGCACCTCACTGCCTACCGGCCTGGCCTACACCACTCTTCCCGGCAACAGCAACGCCTCCGTACCCCAGGCCGTCATCAGCTCGCTGGGCGACATCATGCAGTACTGCACCAACTCCAGCGGCACCATCACCGGAGCCGGTGATGGCACTCCCTGCGGTAACTTCTTTGCCGATGCGACCCCGCCAAACGGCGGCGCCGCCCCCACTGACACGCTCTCCGCGATGATAAACATCGCCCGCGCGCCTTATAAGACCGTCGGCGGCCTCTTCAGCCTGATTACCGGCACGCCGCCCTGGACCGGCCTTAGCGCCGCTCCGCACGACTGGTCCATTGCCATCGCCTACACTGCCAATAGCGGCGGCAGCGTCAGCAGCAGCAACACCTTCGGCTCCCCGCAGTGGCTCACGCTCGACGCCAATGACAACGTATACGTCGAAACCAGCAATGCCTACACCTACACTCCCGCCACGTCCCTAGTGGGCATAGCGGCCATGACTAACGGCGGCACCAGCATCTGGAGCAACCCATGGCCCTCCTCCCCCGCCACCACCATGTGCGCCCCCGGCGAGCTCGCGGTGGACAATATCGGCAACCTCTGGCAGAGCGTGAACACGAATGCTACCGGCTGCGGGACCCCCACCACCGCCAACGACTTCGGCATCTACGAATACACGGCGTCCACCGGCACGGCGACGGCCTCTTTACTCACGAGCACCGCCATAGTGAGCACGCCCGATGCCATCGCCTTCGACCGCTTCAACAACCTCTGGTACGGGCGCAACGCGACCACCTGCTCATCCGAATGCGTCATTGAGTTGCAATACACGGCTGGCCAGCCCTACCCCACCGGGGCCTTCACCAATTACTCGAAAAACGAGGCAAACAATACTCAGCTGTTCGTTGGCTCTAACGGTTATGTATGGGCCAACGGCGGCGACCACGGCACCCCCGCGGACTACGCCCTTTTCATGATGCCCAACACAGGGACCGCCGCTTCCCCTACATATACTGGCTCATCTCTCACATACGCCGACGTCTACGTCACGCCGGGCAGCGAGACCACCTCCAATTCCAATATATCCCTTGACTCCAGCGGCAACGTCTGGGCTGCCAACGCTGGTAAAATATACGAGTACACGCCCACGTTGACCGGCTTATCCTCAACCTCCACCTTCGGCTCGGCTGTCCTGACGGCCACCACCACCTCAGTCAGCCCCACCCCCGGCATTGTGGACGGCCAGAACAACTACTGGTACGCCAGCAACGACCCCTCCGGCAGCATCTTCCTGCAGATTACCCCGGCCGCTCCGCTGTACAACAGCACCGCGGCCAATAACACACAAGTTCTACGGCCCTGCTACGTTCCTGCCGGTGGAATCACCTGCGACTCCACACTCAACATCTCGTCAACCCAGTACTACCTGACCAGCTATACGCACAACCTGGTGGTGGACAGCGCCGGCGCTATCTGGGTCTCGAGCGGAGCGGAGAGCGGAGTCTCGACAACCAGCGTAAACACTGGCTATGTGGTCGAGATTCTCGGCGCTGCCTATCCCACTTGGCCGCTGATCAACTACGCCGTCTACGGTACGGAACCGCAGTAGCTCCTAACCAATTGCACATGTGAAGGGCAGCGATTCACAGGTCGCTGCCTTTTTCTTTCACCGCTCCCTATAGGAGCTTCTGTATACTCCTGCTGCTTGTCATTCTCAACGCCCTCGTTCCCATCGCCAATGTGGGCTTCGTGCCGAGAGTTCTGGGAACCCCCTGTTGGCTTGAAGTCTTCACCAGCCATGTATTCGAATATTATCCGGTCTTTCGGATTGATATACATTGCCTTGGTACACACACGCTCGCCGTCATGGACGGCTTCCATGTACAGTTCGATGGTTTTCCTGCTGGGAAATGGCTGGAGAACAATACCATCCGGCTGAGGGAGGGACTGCCTATTGGTGCTCATAACGACTCCTTGGTACAGTACTGCTGGATTTATCTACATAGTCCTGACGCGTCGCCAACAGCAACACCGTGCGATCTGGTGTAATGGGCCCGCAAGGGCGACGGAACATGATCGTGTGTCACACCCATGTTCGCGGTCCCGTTTTCCTGTGTCCGTTTATGGGAAACAAAGTACAGCCTGAGGCTGTTTCAGGCGCATTTTAGAGGTGTTTCTTCCCATTTGTACGTTGCCGTCTCCTGTAAACCTGCGACAGGCCTACGCAGATCGAATCCGGGCAGATTGAGTCCGAGCAATCGACGAGCAAGCGAGCGTGTCATGCCGGTAATGCGGGCATCATCGGGCTCGGCAAACGTCAGCTTTATGCCGAACGAGAGCACATGTGAGTCATTGCGGTGATCGCGGACGGCATAAGGACGCTTCTCTTCAGTGGTATTGCGGACGCTTTGCCTCTGCAACAAGTCCTTTTTGTCAGAGTGAAGCGACGGAAGTGATGCGAACTCGGAGTTATAGGCCATAAAGCACCTCACTACTGATTGACTGATAATTGTGTGAAGTCGAGCACGTCAACGTTGTAGTTTGATGCTAAAAAGATATTTTGTGTTGCCATGCACTGAATATGCAGTAATCCGTGTTTCATTTTTTTGCAAACACGTTGTCAAAATCGGAATAATTTATGGTCCAGCACCTCTCTGCAAGTAAAAAGCAAAGGATGGATATGTTCCACCCAACCTCTTGTATATGTATCTCGTCCAGATTACAGAGTAGGCGGCATTCACAATCTGGAGGAACGATCCGGACTCACTGCGCTCCGATGGAAAATGACGACCTCTCATAATCCAGATCAGATCGACAAGATTACCTGGGCTGGGCCTATTCTCGGAAGCTGTTTCCTGGCATTTTGTATCGCAGTTCTGGCGGTCGGCAAGTTTGAGATGCGACTTGGAGTGGCTGAGCTTCAAACTCTTTCAGCGCTCGCTCTCGTCTACGGAAGCCAGGCTATCACCTACGCCATACGAGACCGCAAACATCTGTGGGGACTGCGGCCAACGATATGGCTCGTACTCTCCTCCGTGGCCGACGTACTCATTATCTCAATACTGGCTGTGCGTGGAATTGCGATGGCGCGATTGCCAGTCTCCGTGATGACGTATGAATTATTGGCGGCCATCATTTTTGGATTGATTCTGAATGGGCTCAAGATTCCAATCTTCGCACGGCTGAAGATTGCCTGAAGGCGAGCGATGCCTGCAGACGGAATGTATCGAATTGCACAACAAGACAGCCTGTGAAATAGCCAAATGCAAGTCTGCTATAGAAGTCTGTGATATCTGCATACCGATGTCCTAACGGGGCTCTGCCATCTGAGCAACCTATCGTGGGATTAACCATCCAACTAACTGAGCGCTACTTCCAGACGAAGGCCTGCGAGGGAGCGGACACGGGACACCGCAGTATCCAAGCAATTTCAGGAGCCGCAGCCACCGTAGGCGAGGTTCCAGATGCGTGGATTCAAGATTCTACTCTGTGCAACAGCACTACTCACATCCTTAGCGTTTTTACCGGCAGCTAACGCCCAGGTCGTTATTGGCATAGATGGCCCGCCAGTCTGTTCCTACGGATACTACGACTATGCACCTTATACCTGCGCACCCTATGGCTATTACGGGTCGGGTTACTTCTATAACGGCATCTTCCTTGGTATAGGCCCATGGGCTAATTGGGGCTATGGCCATGGCTGGGGAGATCATCGCTTCAGCGGTCGTGGTGGAGGACGCTACATGGGTGGCCGTGGTGGCTATGCGCGAGGACGTGGCTACACATCCAGTCGCGGATATTCCGGTGGAAGATCGGCTGGTTACGCTGGTCGCGGCGGCGGCTCGCACGTCATGGTAACTCGTGGTGGCGGTGGCTCTCGCGGCGGTGGTGGCGGTGGCAATCGCGGTGGTGGCGGTGGCGGTTCGCACGGTGGTGGGGGTCACAGTGGTGGTGGTCATGGTGGCGGTGGTGGCCACCGGTAAGCCAGTTGCCAGGTAAAACATAAATCGGCGGAGCATCACCAGTTCCCTCTGCTACTCTGCCTTCTGCCAGATTGAGTCGCTCCTACCAGCGTCTATCCAGTAAACCCGTCTCAGACGAGGACTAAAATAGTTGCTGGAGAAACTCATGAATGATACCGTTCATCTGCTGCAGGCTCACCGCAGCAGCCGCAGTTATAAGAGCGACCCAATCCCTGCAGAAATTCTTGATGCCATTATCGAATCCGCACACCGGGCTCCCACTTCCATCAACAGTCAGCAAGTTTCGCTCGTGGTCGTGCGCGCCGCCAGCCGGGCACGTATCGCACAAATTGCCGGTGGACAGCCATGGATCGCACAAGCTCCTGTTTTTATAGCGGTAGTTGTAGATTTTTATAAGACGGGCCTTGGTGTCAGGAAAGCCGGCGCCGAACAGGTGATCCAACACAGTCTGGAAGGGATTATCTCGGCGGTGAGCGACGCCGGAATCGCTATGGCCGCACTGATGACCTCGGCGCGTGCGTTCGGCCTTGGCATCGTCCTATTGGCGGAATCCGGCGCGACCCGCAGGCGATGATCGATCTGCTCAGGCTGCCGCTCAACACCTTCCCAGTGGACGGAATCGTGCTGGGCTATGTTGCCGAAGAAGCGCGGCAGAAGCCGCGCATGCCAATTGAGAGCTTTCGCCACGAGGAGACGTATCATCCTGAATCATTACAACCGGCGATTGACGCTTATGACCAGACTTTGCAGGAGTACTGGCAGAAAATCGGGCGCTCCGATGGTTTGACCTGGTCGAACAATATGGCGCAGCACTACAGCATTCATTCCAGATTGATCAAGTCAATCGCACAAAAACAGGGCTTCACTCTCGAGGTGTAGCAGTTTGGAAGAATTGGAGAAAGCTAATGGAAATAATTGCGTTTAACGGAAGTCCGCGAAAGACATGGAATACGGCAACCTTGCTACAGAAAGCTCTTGAAGGAGCAGCGTCACAGGGAGCGACCACTAAGCTGGTCCACCTGTACGATCTGAATTTCAAAGGCTGCATGAGTTGTTTTGGCTGCAAGACAAAGGGCAGCAAAAGCTATGGAAAGTGTGCGATGAAGGACGGCCTAACGCCGATTCTGGAACAGATTGAGAAAGCCGACGCCCTTATCCTGGGTTCGCCGATCTATTTCTGGACGGTTTCAGGAGAGATGAAGTCATTTATGGAACGATTGATGTTCCCTTTCTACCGCTATGCGAAAGATAGCGATCCCACTCCCACGCTCTTCCCCAAAAAGATCCGTACCGGATTCATCTATACGATGAACGCAACGGAGAAACAGATGAAGGCTGCCGGCTACGATAAAAGCGTCGCCCTCAATGAATCATTTCTGAGAAGAATCTTTGGAAAATCAGAATCGCTCCTTAGTTTCGATACCTACCAATTTGATGACTACTCGAAGATTGACCAGGAACGTTTTGATGTCGAGAAAAAAGCCATCAGCCGCAAGGAGCAATTTCCCCAGGATTGCCAAAAGGCCTTTGAAATGGGAGTGAGATTTGCCAACGGAGCCTGAGCATCAAGTCCACTCGATCGCAAGAGCATAGCGTTGAGCAACGCCCGCACCTTCGTGAACGTTAACCCAGATCTTCGGCCCATAGCAGTCAAACCATCAATGCGTGTCTTGGCAATGGGCCTATGTGTCTCTGTGGGTGGCGGACTTGGTCTCGACTGAACAGGCGTTGAGCATCGTGTCTCACGCTGGGCTATCGCAGCAGCAGATTTTGGCTAAACACCCCCCACTAGTTCAATTTTTCTAGCCGCTCATCAAGTCAGAGGATTCTTCTGACGGTTGCTATTGGGAAGCTCGAAGTTCGCTAGCTTTTCGACGTTACGCAGAAAAACTGACGGTTTCACGCCCAGAGCCGTGCATATATCGAAGATGCTCCGCAGCGAGGGGTTGGTCTTCCCCAACTCAACCAAACTGATGAAGGCGCGCTCATAGCCTGCCTTTGCCGCGAGTGTATCCTGGCTCATCTTTTGGTCCAGGCGACGCTTCCGCAGCAATTGTCCAAATGCCGTGGACGGATCGAGTTTTGTTTTGGGATCGCTTAACGTTGCCACACTTTACTGTGGCATCGCAAGTATATTACGCGCTGCGTATAATACTTTCGGAGAGTTCCTGTAGAGAACATGCCGTGTCTAAGCCTACTCAGATTGGTGCTGTCCTCAATGATTATTGGCGCCTTATTCGTCGCGCTGCTCACGCTTACTGCCCTGTTGTGGTCCGGCTTGCACTGGATGGAGGTGGCCGGATAAGCAAAGGATTGGGGCGCTCAACCCAAAATGGCCTCAAATCATCCCTCTTGGCAGGTCAGAACGCGTCCGATCCAGAGAATCGGCTTTACTTTAAAGAATTTTGGAAGATCGATGGACTAAGAGCTTCTTGAACGCGTCGAATGGCCACCACGGTGTTTTCTTAGTTTCAGCAGCTTGGAAGCGTTAGAAAAGAGGTTCCATATTGAACCTTCGCATGTCACCTGCCAGAAAGATGAGGGAGCAACTCAGACAACGCTGGCTGCTTTGCTCCCTCACCAGCATTCTGCTGCATGCCCTCCTCAGCATGCTCTATCCGCAGCAAGGCTGGGTCTCGTGCGCAGGTATCAGCATGGCATACCTCCTCGGCATTGCGATCTCGATACAGGAAGCAATGCAATTCCATGGAATACTCAAGCTGAAGTGGCTACTTGTCGCAAGTGCTTATCTCTTCCTGATTGCAGCTTTCGTCTCCATCTACTACGGGCAATACATCCTCCACTTCACTCCATCGGTCGCGCGGACGGACAATCTCTTATTTGCGTATTGGGGTCTCCCATTGCTCTTTGCGCTCTGCGGATCAGATGACGAGGACGAGCCTCTCACCTTCTTATGGATCGATGGTGCGCAGCTGCTTCTGATTGCTGCACTGCTGGCCATGACGCTGTTTCCTGGCATCCTTGTGAAAGTTCATGCCCGTCCACTCCCGGTACCGAATGTCGTTGCACTTCATTACCTTGATCTTGAGATATTCCTTCTGGCCGGCTTGGCTGCAGTGCGCCTTTATGCAGTGCGAACTGTTCGAAAGAAGCCTTTTTATGGGGCGGTCTTCGGATTTCTATGGGCTTATGCCCTTTCGAGCTTCTTTCTCAATCACTATGCCATCCGCGCATGGAACGTCCCACACGGCTCTCCAATCTTTCTGTTT
>Ga0302270_10000996_pt1 | contig 29362 bp, 29 predicted proteins | sample III_Bog_E2_3_FD_198773 | JGI IMG/M metagenome (GOLD analysis project Ga0302270, IMG submission 198773) | Peat permafrost microbial communities from Stordalen Mire near Abisko, Sweden - III_Bog_E2_3 | ecosystem: Environmental > Terrestrial > Soil > Wetlands > Peat | place: Sweden: Abisko... | reverse complement strand
ACCAGTGCTGACTCCGACGTCGTCCACCTTCGGCCTGACGCGCGCCGCTGGCGTGCTGAGCGGCACCTTACCCCGTCACTTCCAACTGAGCGCTCACGTCGCTTGGTAACCTCAACCCTGAAACATGTGGGTACATTCGCCCCGCTCATCACGCAGCAAAGAAGAACGCCCCGGAGACGGGGCGTTCTTCTTTTTAGATTCACTCTTACTGTCTTCCTGCGTCAACCACTACCGTATCGGCTACAGAAGCCTTCTGCCGTATCTCACTGCGGCCTGCTTCCCGCCAGGTTGAACGGTTGAACCTGCTGAAAAGGCACTGCTGGCGAAGCAGGCTGAATCACCTGCTTCGCCAATAGAAGTGACTATTTCTTGGTATGAACGCGCTTCGTGCTGATATGCGTGTGCTTCTTGGATTCCGTGGCCTTCTCGTCCAGAAGAGTCACTGAATCGTGGGCATTGAATGGATAGATCTGCACAGATTGCTGTCCGGTTGTGGTCAGCGTAATATCAACGCGGCGATTCTGCGCTAGAACGATCGTCGTCAGATCATGCAGAATCTTCTGCCGCTCACTGTCGGTCAGATCAGGGTTACTCTGAATAAGATCCTTGACCTCATCTTGAGTAAGTTCCTGTTCTTTGCCAACTGCTCGCGTATCGATGTGGTCTTCTGCAATGCCCTGCTCAGCCAGGAACTGCTTCACTCGATTGACGCGACGTTCAGTAAGTGCCTGGTTGTATTCTTCCGTTCCACGCACATCGGCATGGCCGGTGAGAATAAGATGAGCCTCCGGCTTGATTGCCAGATAACCCTTGAAATCCTCTGCAAGAGTCTTCAGAGTTAGTTGCTGACTCTCGACCAGACCCCCCTCTGGACTAGTTGCCCTTGGCTGTGCGGTTGGGAAGAACACGCTGTGCAATGCCAGCCGAGCTTCAAGCCTTACCTGCTCGGGAGAGCGTTCCACGGGCGGAGTAGCGATCATGACGGTAGTGACAGCGGCCGCGGAGCTTCCCTTGTCGTCGGTCACGTTGCAATTAATCTCGATTGGGCCTGCAGGAGCGCCCGTTGAGGAAAAGGTTGCTGTAGTACCGTTACCGTTGATGGAGCCAGACTGGACCGAGTAGCTATAAGTTAGAGGCCGGTTCTGCGGGCTTACACCACTGGCCGTTACCGTGCTGCTCTCATTTGGCTGAATGGCGCTGGGGCTAGCCAAGCAACTGATCGTTGGCGGTTCAAACGCTTTTACGGTAAAGCTGGCCGAGCAATTCGCAACCTCGCCGGGTGTGATGCCGACCCGATCACCCTTGCCTTCACCTACCTTGCCGTTTACCGTGTGGATACCGGGCGCAAGCGTCCCAGTTGCCACTGTTGCTGTTGCACCGTCACCGGTCACGTTCTCTCCTGACCAGGAGTAAACGACACGCAGCTTCGGGTCCAGGTTGGCGGCGGTTGCCGTTACTGTGACCGGATCACCGGGATAGATCGACTCAGGGTTGACGGAACAGGACAGGGTCACAGGCACCGGTGGCGCAAAGGAGCCAATGCGAAACACAACGCCAGCGCTCAAGCGAAGCATATTGAAATCAGCAAAGTCCTGGTGGTTGAACTGGTAATCTGCCTGAAACAGGCGGATTGCCAAATGGTGGTTAAACAATGGGGTGTTGTAGTCCAAACCACCGCCACCTGTCGCCACCACGCCCCACTCATTCTGATGGTAATAACTGCCGGCACTTTCACCACCAACCAAGGCATGGACAAATGGTGTGAAATTCGCAGTCGGGTACCGCAGAACCAAGCCGCCCGATCCACCTTCGAAATCAGAGTTTGGGTGGTCTTCGTTATAGTCGTTGTGGAAGTCTCCCTCGAACTGCACACCCGCATACTTATTGAAGTAGCGCGACACGCTGCCAATGGCGCCGTATTTGATGGCCGAACCGTTAAAGTTGTCAAAACCGTCCGACGCGACATGAGGCGACAGATAGCCGAAGCCGACAAAGATGTCCCATTTGGACGCGGCATTGCTGGACGCGGTGCTGTTCGCGTATGTTTTTACATCCGGCTTGGCCGCATCCTGGGCTGTCAAGACAAAAGGAGCCATACTAATAAGAGCTACGGCAAAGATGTGCTTCACTGACTTCGAATAACTGAACTGCATGCGTTAATCCTCCGCGCGTAATCACGTTCGCTGAAAAAACACAGGACCACTTGCGGGCATTGATCAGACTCCGACTGCCCCAACTCTTCAGCGATTGAAGAATCGTAGACGCCTTGCCGCGCTCGCTAACATACTCATCCTGCGTTTCATGGGTAGAGAGACAACCTCAATTCCGTCCCGCCAGAAACCAACTAGATCAATTGCAGGTAGTACTAAAGAACATGACCATTTAACTCCATAACTCCCAACTCAGCACTCTATCCTGACAGCTTGCTCACACAAAGTACGGGAGCTTCACCTCAGGAGTATCCGCACAGATTGTTTTCGTGTGGAACAGTAGTGACCTACCTGAAGGGTACGACTCATCCTCTATGACGATCTGGTCATTTATGGACACTAGACAAACTTGTATTGGTAGCCGCTTAAGTTCTTGTATGCAGAGCTTGTGAGGCACTCGTCCCCTCTACTTCCGTTAATTAAATTTGATCTCTGCCTGACGGTTTGCATCGAATAGCCAAGGAGTGCATCATGCCTCAGACTTCGCACAGCCACGCCGCGGAACTTCATAATCTCGCATCCCACGCCCACACAGTTGCAGCGGTTGCCCACGGAAAGGCAGATCATCGAACCGCTCACGAACTGAGCAATAAGGCTCACGAACTCTCTCGGGAAGCCATAAAGCTCTCAGAGCAACTCGACACTACTGAGACTAGGCCGACCAAAACCGAAGCAGTGACAAGTAAGAAAGTGGAAGCTGTGCATGTGATCCGCCCGGGACTTCCTCTTTAGATAACTTGATCGCGCTTTCCATGGACTGGGGAAACCACCGCCCAGACCTGGATACCAACTGTGGACCATCACAACCGCTAGCCTGACCTGCTGAAGCACCGCAGGAGCCTTGGCCGGAACCGGATTCGCCTTGGGAATGGAAAGGCTGGAGAAATCAATATGACGAAGCTTACCTATGCGAAACGGAAGAATCTCCCAAAGGGCGAATTCGTGTTTCCTGAAACTCGCCGCTATCCGATTGAGGACGAGGCGCACGCCCGCGATGCTTTGGCCCGATCGAGTGGAAAGCCCGAGCACGCCGCCGTAGTAACTGCCGTGAGACGAATGTATCCGGAGATCGACATTGAGAAGTAAGAGGGCTGAGGGCTATGGAACCGATTTGTTTACTGCAAACGCGATGAAAGATCTGCCCTTGTCAAATGTCTACCAATTGCTCGAACCCGGACCGGTTGTTCTGCTGACGACCATCCGCAAGGGTCGCGCCAACGTCATGACAATGTCCTGGCATATGATGGTCGAGTTTGAACCGCCGCTCGTTGCCTGCATCGTTAGTAATGCCGATTACAGCTTTGCTGCACTGCGGGCAACGAAGGAATGCGTAATCGCCATTCCAGCGCTGGAACTGGCGCAAACAGTGGTAGGAATCGGTAATTGCTCGGGCCGCGATGTCGATAAGTTCAAGAGATTCGGCCTGACGCAGAAGCCAGCAAAGTGTGTGTCGTCACCTCTGGTTGCCGAGTGCTTTGCCAACCTGGAATGCAAGGTAGTCGATACGCATCTCGTTAATAAGTTCAATCTCTTCGTCCTTGAGGTTCTCAAGGCTTGGCGCGATCCGTCACAGAAGTATCCCAAGACGATTCATCATCACGGGTACGGAAGGTTCGCTGTGGATGGCAAGATGATTAAACTGAATTCGAAAATGCCCTGATCGGCTTCCCATTCACTTCGCCGTTGCACCAACCTGAACCACCAGTTTTCCAAAGTTCTTTCCTTGAAGCAAGCCGATGAAGGCATCAGGAGCACGTTCGAGCCCATCCACGACATCCTCGCGATACTTGATCTTCCCTGCCGTGACCCATTCCTGCATCTTCTTTCGAAAATCACCGAAGTGCGAACCGTAATCGTCAAAGATGATGAATCCCTGTACGCGCACGCGACGCTTCAGAAAGGTACCCATTACTTCTACGGTGCGATCTCGCCCCACGGGAGCTTCACGGTCGTTATAGTGTGCGACCAGACCGCACAGAGGGATGCGTGCGCGCGTATTGAGCAGGGGAAGAACAGCCTCAAAGACCACTCCTCCAACACTCTCAAAATAGACGTCAATCCCCTTCGGGCAGGCCTTCGAGAGCAGGTTCTTCAATGCCGGATCTCGATGGTCAACGCAAGCGTCGAAGCCGAGCTCTTCAACGGCATATTTGCACTTTTGTTCACCACCCGCGATGCCAACAACGTGACATCCCTTGAGCTTTGCAATCTGTCCAACAACGGACCCAACGGCGCCGGTGGCCGCTGCAACCACTACAGTCTCCCCCGCTACAGGTTGCCCAATCTCCAGTAGGCCCATATAGGCTGTAAACCCGGGCATGCCAAGTACGCCGAGGGCATAGGAAGGATGCTCTGTCTGCTTGCCAAGGTTGACAATGTTTTTGCCATCCGAAACAGCGAATTTCTGCCAGCCGCTTTGGCTCAGCACCAAGTCACCAACTGCAAATTCTGGATGGTGCGAGATCTCGACCTGACTGACGGTCGATCCCACCATTACATCACCGACCGTTACCGGTGTTGCATACGAGGGAGCATCGCTCATTCTGCCCCGCATATATGGATCAAGCGATAGATAGATTGTCCGCAAAAGCATCTCGCCTTGAGCTGGAACGGGGACAGATTGCGTCTCAGTGCGGAAGTTATTAAGAGTAGGCGCTCCGGTTGGCCTGGAGGCGAGAACGATTCGCCGATTTTCTAAATTGCTCATGTTTGCATCTCCATTCGATTGCAGTTTCGATTTCCAGAATTTCTAACCCTTGAGTGTCTTCAGATCCAGCACAAAGCGATACTTGACATCGCTCTTGATCACCCGCTCCCAAGCCTCTTCGATCTTGTCGAAGCTGGTCATCTCAATGTCCGAAACGATATTATGCACGCCGCAATAATCGAGCATCTCTTGTGTCTCCTTGATGCCACCGATATTAGATCCAGAGAAACTCTTTCGTCCATCGACAACAGAGAATGCGCTGACCGCAAGCGGGGTCGGGGGAAGTCCTACGGTGCAAAGTGTTCCGCCTCTTTTCAAGAGCGACATATAGGGAGCGATGTCGTGAGCGGCAGAGACACAATCGAGGATAAAGTCGAATGAACCAGCGTGCGGTGTGTGCCAGTTTGGCTCTTTCGTCAGGATCACTTCGTCGGCTCCGAGCCTTTTGGCATCCGCGATCTTGGAAGGAGATCTCGTAAACTGTACGGTATTTGCTCTAAATGCGTGTGAGAACTTCAAGGCCATATGACCGAGTCCACCCAAGCCGATAACTCCGGCACGTACCCCCGGGCCGACCTTCCAATGCTTCAGCGGAGAATATGTAGTGATTCCCGCACAAAGCAGCGGGGCGACGGCAGCGGGGTTGAGATTGCGCGGTACGGTCAACACAAACGCTTCATCCACAACAATATTCTCACCGTATCCGCCCAAGGTAAACTTGCCGTCTTTTCCCTTGGAGTTATAGGTCATGACGGTGGCGTGACGATCACAATACTGTTCTTCGCCTTCCTTGCAACTGGCACAGACACGGCAGGAATCAACCATGCAGCCGACTCCTGCAAGATCACCAATCTTGAACTTTGTAACCTCGGCGCCGATTCGCTTGACAGTCCCGATGATCTCATGGCCGGGAACCATGGGGTAATTTCCGTTGCCCCAGTCATTGTGAGCCTGGTGGATATCCGAATGACAGACTCCGCAGAAGTCAATGGCAATATGGACATCCTTCGGGCCTGGCTCTCTTTGCTCATAATCAAATGGGGCTGGGACTGAAGTAGCAGACTGAACGGCAAAGCCATGTGTCTTGATCATTGATGAACTCTCCTGTCGCTCGATTTAAAGAACGCTATCGATGCGACTCAGTCACGAAGACTAATTGCATGAGCGTAGGCCTGGTTGATCTCTATTGCTCGTCTCGAAGCGCTTCTGAAAAGTCATATTCCACTGTGATGGTTGCTCGTAGTGGTCGCAGGAAGGCCTATTGGGGAACGTATCGCATTGCTCAGAAGATTGAGGGCTGTGGATGGGAGACTCGTGTGAACCGAGCGATGAACGCGTACACCCACGCGTGATAGTTATATCGACCATTGGAAGTCATGTCCCGGAGAATCGTGATGCAAGCTGCCGTATTCAATGAAAAGGTAAAAACACCAGGGCGATTTCTCGAAATCGAGGACGTTCCTCGACCGCAGATCAAGCCCGGCTACATTTTGTTGCGCGTGGTTGCCTGCGGGGTATGCCGGACTGATTTGCATATCGTTGAAGGTGACCTGGCTCCGCTTCGGCAGCGATTGATACCTGGCCACCAGATTGTCGGAGAGATCGTTGAAGGGGAGACTAACCTTCTGCCGCTAGGAATGCGCGTGGGCGTATCTTGGATGGGCGGTACGGACGGCACATGCCCCTACTGCAAGCGGGGGATGGAGAACCTCTGCGATCAACCAATCTTTACCGGGTATACGGTTGACGGCGGTTACGCGGAATTTGTGCTGGTACGGGAAGATTTTGTTTATCCACTTCCAGAGGAACTCGATGCAACTCATGTGGCGCCGCTTCTCTGTGCGGGGATCATCGGATTTCGGAGTTTGCGTGTGGCCGGTGTTCAGTCAGGTGACAGGGTTGGACTGTTTGGTTTTGGAAGCTCCGCGACACTAGCAATTCCCATTCTGCAGCATTGGGGATGCGAAGTATACGTTGTGACACGCGGAGAAGCGCATCGAGCGACAGCTAACAGGCTTGGTGCGACATGGGTGGGAAAAGAGAACGCCAAGCCGCCAGTGGAATTGGACCGAGCTGTGACGTTCGCACCGGTCGGCAAGGTAGTTGTCGATGCGCTTTCCAGTCTTCGGAAAGGCGGGGTGGTTGCCATCAACGCAATCCATCTTGACCAGATGCCAGTGTTCGATTACGACAAGCTGCTTTGGGGTGAACGGCAGATACGCAGTGTCGCCAATATGACTCGAGCAGATGCGCGTGACTTCCTAATACTGGCACGCGACCTCAAGATTCAGCCGCGAGTCTCCGTCTTCCCACTCCGAGAGGCCAATAAGGCTCTCCTGGCCGTCAAAGAAGAAACCGAGAATGGATCTGCAGTGATCGTTCCATAGTTGAGTGTCGACGGTGACTGAGAGCCCCTGCTCAGTTTCCCCGTTCATGCCAGCTCACAATCACCCTAGCCTCACTGCGATGCCTTCAACGATGGAACGAGTTCGTTGGGCTCATCGTTCGTACCTACCCAATTTTGAAAAGAGGAAATCCGAATGGCATACGAAAGTGTAAATCCGTATAACGGAAAAACCGTCAAGACGTTTCCAGAGTTGACGAACGAGCAACTCGAAAAGAAACTTGCCACCGCTGCGGCCTGTTACGAGACCTGGAAGAAGACTCCCTATTCCAAGCGTGCACAGATCGTTGCCAAAGCCGGGGAGTTGATGCGGGCGAATGTGGATAAGTTTGCCAAACTCGCCACTCTTGAGATGGGGAAGCTAATCAACGAAGCGCGCGGAGAAGTGAACTTCAGCGCAAACATTCTTGCGTATTACGCGAAGAATGCCGAGCGCTTTCTTGCGCCTGTGAAGCTCGATCCAACCCACGGCGAAGCGCACATGGAGTCGAGCCCCATCGGTGTGATCTTCTGCATCGAACCGTGGAACTTCCCCTACTATCAGTTAGCCCGTGTTGCAGGCCCTCACCTGATGGCTGGCAATACTCTAATGGTGAAACACGCCAGTTGTGTGCCGCAGTGTGGCATCGAGTTTGAAAAGCTCTGGATGGACGCAGGCGCGCCCGAGGGACTCTATACCAATCTCCTCATCTCGCACGAGCAATCCAATTTGGTTATCGACGACATGCGCATCAAGGGCGTTGCACTGACTGGAAGCTTGGCCGCCGGGCAAAGTGTGTCGGCGAGAGCGGGAAAGAATCTCAAGGTTTCTTCAATGGAGTTAGGCGGAAGCGATGCATTCATTGTGCTTGAAGACGCCGACCTTGAGAAGACGATTCCGTGGGCAGTATGGGGCCGTATGTATAACGACGGTCAAACTTGTTGTGCAGCAAAGCGCTTCATCGTCGTCGATGCGATTGCCGATCAATTCCTTGCAAAGTTCAAGGCCGCATTGGAGGCTCTGAAGCCCGGCGATCCGATGGACGAGAAGACTACGCATGGCCCACTCTCGACGGAGGTAGCGTTGCTGCAACTTATCAAGCAGGTTGAACACGCAGTCGCCAAAGGTGCAAAGGTTGTACTCGGCGGCAAGCGCTTACAACATGCAGGTTCCTTTATGCAGACAACCATCCTGACGGATGTTACACCGGAGAACCCTGCATTTCGCGATGAGTTCTTCGGACCTGTGGCCATGTTCTTCCGCGTAAAGGACGAGGCAGCAGCGATTGCACTTGCGAACGACTCTGACTTCGGGCTGGGCGGTTCGGTGTTTACCAAGGATGTCGAGCGCGGAAAGCGCGTGGCTACTCAAGTGAATACCGGCATGATGTTCATCAACAATATGGATTGGGCAGACGCAGAGTTGCCTTTCGGCGGTATCAAGGATTCAGGCTATGGGCGCGAGCTTGGCAATATGGGTATTCAAGCATTCGTGAACAAGAAGTTGGTGCGCACGCATGACATGGATGCCCCTCTGGTTTAGAAAAGCAAGAGCGATCCTCGGAAGACTGTTAGAGGGCCGCGCAGTCCAGGTTTATGTAGACCCAGACCGCGCGCCCTCTACCCGGGAATCGGGAGTTACTTAGAATCGCGCGATTTCTCCAACAACTTGAGTAGGTCGCTGGCCGCTGGAGCAGAGGAAGCTGGATTCTGTCCGGTAATCAGGTTCCCATCAATTTGCACGAAGGAAGCCCAATCCGGTCCCTTCGCGTAGAGACCGCCAAGACGCTTCAACTCGTCTTCCACGAGGAATGGAACCACCTTGGTGAGTTGCACGGCCTCCTCTTCCGAATCAGTGAAACCGGATACGTGCTTTCCTTTCACAAGGGGAGCGCCATCGGCTGCGAGGACGTTCTTCAGCACTCCTGGAGCATGGCACACGAAAGCGATAGGTTTTCCTGCACGGTCCATCGCCTCAATCAAAGCGATAGAATGTTTGTCGTTGGCCAGATCCCACAGCGGCCCATGCCCGCCCGGGTAGAACACGGCATCAAACTCGTCGGCCGCTACGCTGGCCAGTTTCACCGTGTGGGCAAGACCATTTTGTGCCGGCACATCCTGCTTGAAACGCTTGGTAGCATCGGTTTGCGCGTTGGGTGCATCGCTCGATGGATCGAGGGGCGGTTGTCCGCCCTGAGGTGAAGCCAACGTAACGCTCACGCCCGCATCGACAAAAACATAATAGGGCGCAGCGAATTCCTCCAGCCAGAAGCCGGTCTTCTTTCCTGTATTGCCGAGTTCTGCATGGGAGGTAAGAACCATCAAGATTTTCACTTTACATCCTTCTCATAGGTTGGTTGTGGGTTGACCGAGTGGGTCAGCGGAATGCTTCCGACCGAACGACAACACTCGGCGCCACGACATCGTCCTGCAGCGACTGCACGCCGATAAGCCAGATAGTTTGTGAGGATCGATCCATCTGCTTTTATGTGGCGTCGGATTACGTGGCCGTAAACCCTACGAGTGCTTCCGGCGAGAGGACACGAAAAGTAAAAGATTCTGTGATAAAAAGGTTGACCTCAGTCGCCGTATGGCCATGATAGCCGATCGCGAAATCCTGTCCCACAGTCAATTCCGCATCGCCGCCGCGGTTTGCGACAAGTAGCGCGTCTTTCAAAAACTCAGCGTAGATGACATGACCTCCGATCTCGCTTTCAATGGTCGAACGAAGCGTGCCCCCAGGGACGCAGTGGGCTAGAAATTCCCACAACGTTGGCGAAACCACCAAATTGGCAGGACCGCCGACGCCGTCTTTCTGCATCTGTTCCTGTGCCTTAGAGACCGCATCGACAACAGCGTTTATATCCAGCGAGATCTGAATCCTCTGACTTTTTACCGCCTGCTCAAGTCCGATGATTGAGCCCGGTGCAAAGCCTTCATAAATGGCTTTTTCCTCGAAGGCGGCGATTTCACGGCTACTGTTGATGACCGCATCCAGGTTTAAATCCTTGGCGCCTCGCTCGATGTTATCCAACTCCCATATTGGCAGGCTGAAATCGCTGCGCGTCTCAACCAGCGGCAGAACCTGATGCACGCCATATCGGACAGTTGCGGCCTCCTGCCCTTCCGGCATGGCCAGACGGCCAAGCGGCACAGAAGCGTAGTCGAGGCCATGCGGCCCATTTACATTGACGAATTTGCGCACCGACAAATTGGCGGCCAGCGCTTTTTTTGCTACCGAATCGATCTCGATCCATCCCTGCGGGCTGATCGGAGCAAGCTCTCTACGTAGAAAATTCATTTGTGGCCACCTTTTTCAACAGGTTGACTTTGTAAACTTCCGACTCCCAAACCTTGACTGCTTGAGCCTTTGGACGGGGCGTCGCCGATCACGCCATTTTTGTTGAGGAATTCGTTTTCGACTTCCTGAGCGCCTTGTTGGTAGAAGCCTTCCTCGTCGGGCTGAAGCTCCTTGAGCAGGCGCAGGAATTCGCCGACATGAACCTTCTCTTCCCTGGCAATGTCGCGAAGAACATTCTGTGCCAAGGCTTCGTCCGTTGACTCTGCCAACTGCTCATACATCTGCGTTGCTTCATACTCGGCTGCGACCATAAAGCGGATAGCTCGCACTAACTCATCATGAGTCAGCAGGCGATCATTCTTCAGTCCACTAAAGGGGTTACCAAAATTAGGCATTTCTTCTCCTCGTTCAAACTCGTCTATGCAACCATTGCTAGAAAAATACACGTCAAGGCAAGTGTTCGATTGGTCAATTTCGCACATGGATTCAGAGGGTCATTCTCCAGTTGCAGTCGGCTCTCTTTGAATCCGCCCAATGGCGGCAGTTCAGCGCTATCGTCCGTCAGGTGCTCATGCAAAATCACAGCCGGCAAAGTTCCGTTCCGCACGGGAAGCGAGAATTCAGGAAGTTCCTATCGGAACAGGTTGGTACGGGCGAGATCGACGATCTCGTCACCTCGTCCATTCAGAATCGCCTTGATCATGTAGAGGTTGAAATCGACGATCTGGTCCAGTTTGAGACTTGGGGGCATAGCCAGTTCCTGCCGATTCACAGCAATATCGACCAAAGCGGGACCGTTGTGCGCGAAGGCCTGTTCGAGAGCAGGACGAACCTTCTCCGGATCATCAACGTGCAGCCCAAGAATTCCCGTACCCTCCGCAATCTTTGCAAAATCCGGATTGACCAGATCCGTAGCATGACTGAGGAATCCGGTAGCCTTCATCTCAAGTTCCACAAAGCCCAGCGACCCATTGTTGAACACGACGATCTTCACGGGAAGATTCAATTGCCTGAGCGACAACAGATCGCCCATCAGCATGGAGACGCCCCCATCGCCTGAAAGCGTAACCACCTGTCGGCCAGGATGAGAGATCTGCGCGCCGATGGCCTGCGGCAGGGCATTCGCCATTGAACCATGATTGAACGAGCCCAGCAGCCTCCGGCGACCATTCATTGTCAGGTAGCGCGCTGCCCAGATCACGGGAGTTCCCACATCCGCAGTGAAAATGGCATCATCGGCAGCGAGTTCGTCGAGCACTTTGGCGACGTATTGCGGATGAATCGGCAGTTGTCCAGGTTTACCTGTTGCCAAGTCGTCCAAATCCTTGCGCGCTGTGCGATAGTGGTCAAGCGACGCATCCAGATGGCGACGCTCCTGCTTCTGTTCGATCTCTGGCAGCAGGGCGCGCAACGTTTCAGCAATGCCGCCCACAATGCCCAAGTCCACGTGGCTGCGGCGTCCCAGCTGCTCTCCGCGAATGTCGATCTGCACTATACGCGCGTTCTTCGGATAGAACTGCTGATATGGAAAGTCTGTCCCCAGCATCAGCAGCGTCTCGCAGTTCATCATGGCATGGTAGCCGGAAGAGAAGCCAAGCAGGCCGGTCATGCCCACGTCATATGGATTGTCGTACTCGATGAACTCTTTCCCGCGCAGGGCGTGAACGATTGGAGCCTGTAGCTTGCCAGCCAATGCGACCAGTTCGTCGTGTGCGCCGGCGCAACCGGCTCCGGCCAGGATCGTCACTTTTTGCGCGTGGTTCAGCTCCTCGGCCAGACGATCGAGCTCTTCCCTGCGAGGAACAATCTCCGGCTCCACAGTTGTGAAGGCGACGCGCCGGGTTTGATTGACCGCATCAGAAAGAGCAACATCGCCTGGAATTACCACCACGGCAACGCCCTTCTTCGTCAACGCCGTTTGTATCGCAATCTCAAGAATGCGCGGCATCTGCGAGGGATGCGAGATCAGTTCGCAAAAGTGGCTGCACCCTTTGAATAAGTGCTCGGGATGGGTTTCCTGAAAGTATCTGCTGCCAATTTCCGGCGTCGGAATTTGCGCCGCAATAGCCAACACCGGCACACGGCTGCGATGGCAATCATAGAGGCCATTGATAAGGTGCAGATTGCCCGGTCCGCAACTGCCCGCACATACTGCAAGCTTGCCCGTCAGGGCTGCTTCAGCTCCAGCAGCAAAAGCGGCTGTTTCTTCATGCCGCACTCCAACCCACTCGATTCCCTTGCGCACACGCACTGAATCCGTAATGCCGTTGAGAGAATCGCCCGCCACGCCATAAATGCGCTCCACACCAGCAGTGGTCAGGACTTCTACAAATAGCTCTGCGACTTTCTTTGCCATTTTGTTTAGATTCTTCTGCCTGCTCAACAGAAAGGAAATCGATATGCTCCTTCAACTGGCAGCGGAAGTCCTTTCTCGCTTTTTACGCTTCTCACAAACATAACTTGGATTTCGCTGCTTCCCTATAGCATCCCTCTACTCATGGATGAATGCCAGCAGGTCTGCGTTCAGCTGTTTCTTGTGAGTCGAGCACAGCCCATGCGAAGCGCCGGGATAGACCTTCAGAGTTGCACCCTGAACGATCTTGGAAGACAACTGAGCCGAATTTGCGATCGGCACAATTTGATCATCGTCGCCATGAAGAATGAGCGTAGGCACATCGAACTTCTTCAGATCTGCGATGAAGTCAGTCTCAGAAAATGCTTTGATGCAGTCCAGCACACCTATGAATCCAGATCGCATTGCCTGTAACCAGAATGAGTCGCGCAGACCTTGCGAGACGGATGAACCTGGCCGGTTCGCCCCATAAAAGGTTACCGCGAGGTTCCGGAAGAACTGGGCGCGATCGGCAAGAACACCAACGCGAATCTCATCAAAAACTTCTATCGGCAGACCACCTGGATTGGCTTCTGTCTTCAGCATCAGCGGTGGTACCGCAGCAATCAGAACTGCCTTAGAAACTCGATTTGTGCCATACCGACCGATATATCGCGCCACCTCACCACCGCCAGCTGAATGGCCTACATGAATCGCTTTCTTCAAATCCAGCGCCTCAACCAGCGTTGCAAGGTCGTCGGCGTAGGTATCCATATTGTTGCCCTTCGAGGGCTGACTCGACCGCCCGTGGCCACGACGGTCATGCGCAATGGCGCGATAACCATGAGCTGCCAGAAACACCATCTGGTCCTCCCATGCGTCCGCGCTGAGAGGCCAACCATGACTGAAGACCACGGGCTGTCCCGTGCCCCAATCCTTAAAATAGATTTCGCTGCCATCTTTTGTCGCAATCGTGGGCATAAAATATCTCCATATTTCTAGCGATGAAATACTACTAGTGAGGGAATGCCTTTAATACATCGCCCATTCACTCTCTACCGGTTATTTTCTACCACAGAAACAAACTATGAATCGCAATCCACATACCAAATCATCGAATTCCTATTTCGTACTACACTGCTTGGAGTTGCTTAAAAGCATTCTTGCTCAAGGCCGTTGCCAAGGCAATTTGGTGGATTTGCTTGTCAATCTGAATTCCTCGAATCTGTTCGCTAATAGCGTACTCTGCTAACGCTTCGCACTGGCGGATTCGCTCAGTATAGTTTTGAATAACCTCGGCTTCGTTATCGCGCTCCATTTGCAGCATCTCGATAGCTTTTTTCGAAGTATTGAGGGTGCCGGATTCATCTACTTGCAAGCTAGCTAAGTAATCGATCTGCTCACCGAGGATCAGGGCATAGTTCAGCTCTCGTGCAACATGCTTTTCAATCTCACCTGCAACATGCATGAACTCAGCCCCTTTCAAGACCTGTGAATACACGACATACGCGATAATTGCCTGGTATTCGCGCGAAAGATCTTGATTCAGAAAGTTGATCAGTTCTGCGCGAGATACTCTCTTCGACCCATCCACGTGCAATTCCTCGATCAAAGCATTTCTCCTGAAAGCGGGGGAACCGTGTTGAGTACGACGGAGATACGCGGCTTTAAGGACGTCGCGGTGTGCAAGCGCGGTAACGTACTTCACTCTATCAATCGCATCCTTAGAAAAACCGTCCAATAGTGCACAGTGATCATTCGTCTGAAATCGCCCTTGAAAACGAAAACCGAGAGTCCTACGTTAGAGTCTACTTCTCTGCTGGTCCTCCCAGGATTTACTTCTGGCACTCAGTCGACCCTTTCTTGATCTTCTCGTATGTAACCTGCATCTCGTCCAGTTCAAGATCGCTTAGTTTCTCAATGTCGATCATTTGATTGCGAGCTTTGTCCATGGCGCGAATCAATTCATTAAGCTTGAGATTAATCGCTCGAGCATCGCGGTTTTGCGTGTTCTGGATCAAGAATACCATTAGAAATGTTGCTATGCCGGTTCCGGTATTGATGAACTGTGCCCATGTTTGCGAGAAATGACAAATGGGGCCAGTGGCGGCCCAGGCAACGACCACCAGACCTGCACCTACAAACGCCCAAGTTGATCCCAACCACGCACAGGCCACTGTTGCAAATCGGCCAAAGTAGCCGTCCACGGTTTGGCCCTTTACCTCGATCGAGTTCTTGTTCATATCGTTGCCTCCCAGACCTGCGCACTACGCGAGGATGTGACTAAACTGTAGAGCAGGTCTGCTGCAATCTATGGTGATGTTAAGCTCAGGTGGATCGTCGAGTAACTCAGATGTTCCAGGATGTATAGAATAGTTCTTACAATGGCGCTCGCATCCTCCTATGGTGTGATTGCCACAGTAGCCCGGTCAGCACTTTGCAGTTTTTACCGATTGGAAGTTATCCTCCGCCGCAAGATGTACTATCTGATTTCAAAGATCTCACCGGCGCAGGAGCGGCACGATCCTTAAGCACTATTTTGCGAGCGCTTTCTTGATCAAGCGCAACTCGTCTAAGCGCTTTTCGGTAGTTCTTGGATAGGCCGCCTTGAGTCCTTCCAGCGCATCAAGGACAATCTGTGAAACGATCAGGCGCGCGTTTTCCTTGTCGTCTGCAGGAACGACATACCAAGGCGCCCAGTGAGTGCTTGTCCGACTGAAGCACTCCTCGTATGCCTTCATGTACTGTTTCCAGTATCTTCGCTCGTGAATGTCGTCCGCTGTGAGTTTCCAGTTTTTATCCGGATCTTTAATGCGCTCACGAAATCTCTTTCGTTGCTCGTCAAAAGAAATGTGAAGGAATATCTTCACAATTTTAGTGCCGTTACGGTGGAGATGCTTCTCCAGATCGACGATGGAGTCGTACCTGTTTTCCCATACGTTTTTCTCATCGAGAAGTTCTTCAGGAAGTCCTTCAGCGCGCAGGATTTCCGGATGCACTCGGACAACCAATACCTCCTCGTAATAAGAACGATTGAATATTCCGATCCGGCCGCGCTCAGGAAGACGGCAAGTGGTGCGCCAAAGAAAGTCATGTTCAAGTTCCTCGACGCTTGGCTGCTTGAAACTAAAGACTTCGCACCCTTCCGGATTGACCCCTGAGAGCACGTGTCCGATGGCGCCATCTTTGCCTGCTGCATCCATACCTTGAAAGATCACCAACAAAGCATGGTGGTTGGATGCATAGTGAAGGCGCTGCAGCGAACTTAATTTTTCCATGTGCTTCTGAAGAAGTTCCTTGTATTGCTTCTTCGACTTAAAATAGAGTGCAACCGTAGTAGGCCACTCGGAGAGGCTGACTTTTTCGTCTGGCGTTACCTGGTAGTTATTCAACTCAATACTCATTCTGTCCCCTCCTATTATGCCGAACCACTCCTGACAGATAGAACGGTGATTCGATCAATGTGCGGCAATATTACAAGAACCAACACGATCTCATGCATCCTTGGGCAGCGGGCGAGAACTAAAGAAATAGTCCCGCATGTCGCTACCATCCCATGGTTGGCTGCCAGAGTCTGTCCACTCTTGCACACCATCTGGAACCATACTTGTCTTACGGTTGATGTGCAACTTCTAGTTTAGCTATCGCATTCAATGCGGCACAGGAGTGTAAGCATGGATAGGCGACATTTTGTGAAGACAGCAACAACAGCGGTTGGTGCAGCAGCCGCCAAGCAACTTGTTACCCCTCTGTTGTCCGCAGAAGTGAAAAGGCCAGAGAACGGCGACATGATTTATCGCACACTAGGCCGCACCGGTGAGCGCATATCAGCTATTGGACTGGGTGGGTTTCATATCGGTGTTCCGACACTTCAGGATGCGGATGCCACGCGACTGATCCACAGAGCGATCGACAGCGGCATTACATTCCTCGACAACTGCTGGGACTACAACGACGGTATCAGTGAACTTCGCATGGGCAAAGCTCTCGGGGGTGGATATCGTAACAAAGTCTTTCTGATGACCAAGATTGACGGCCGTACTAAAGTTTCCGCAACGCAGCAGATTGACGAATCGCTTCTACGTCTCCGGACCGATTATGTGGACCTGATGCAATTCCACGAGGTGATCCGTTTGGAGGACCCAGACCGGATCTTTGCCGATGGCGGCGCAATAGAAGCCATGCTTGAGGCAAAACAGGCGGGCAAGGTTAGGTTCATCGGCTTCTCTGGACACAAGGACCCAATGGTCCATCTGCGCATGTTGGAGATGGCGCAGAAGCACCAGTTTCGCTTTGATGCCGTGCAGATGCCTCTGAACGTAATGGACGCGCATTTTCGCAGCTTTACTCACGAGGTGCTTCCACTGCTTACGCAAGCCGGCATTGGCGTACTGGGCATGAAGGGATTGGGCGATCCGTATATTCTTCACAGCAAGACGGTGACACCAATCGAGTGCCTTCATTATTGCCTCAACCTGCCGGTATCGGTGCAGATTACCGGTATCAACACTGAAGCAATTCTGGATCAGGCACTAGAAGCTGCACGTACCTTCCGTCCTTTATCTTCCGTGCAGGTTGACAGTTTACTCGATAGGACAAAGCCAGTGGCGCAGGCCGGCAAGTTTGAGTTGTACAAGACGACCAGTCACTTTGATGGAACGGCTCATAAACCCGAGATGCTTGGATGAGTAAGTATGAAATTCGATTAACAGGGATTTGCATCCCGTCTCTGTGCGTCACATCCAATAGATCATGAAGAATGGACTTGCAATTTCAGTACTGGATCTGGTGGGCCTTCGAGCTTCAGAGTCGGCTGGCAGCGCGATTGCACGGTCAGTAGATTTGGCGCAGACCGTGGAGAAGTTGGGCTACAAACGCTATTGGCTGGCCGAACATCATTCCATTTCCGGACTGGTCTGTTCCGCCACGTCAGTGTTGATCGGGCATATTGCCGGTGCGACGCATACGATCCGTGTTGGCAGCGGCGGGATCATGTTGCCCAACCATGCGCCGCTGATTGTCGCTGAAGAGTTTGGGACGCTGGATGCGATTTATCCTGGCCGAATCGATCTGGGATTGGGTCGCGCACCGGGCGGCGATATTCAAACGATGCGTGCATTACGGCGCGACCTACAACAGAACGAAGAGGATTTTCCGGCATTGATTCAGGAACTGCAAGTCTATCTGGGACCGGAGAGGCCAGGACAGATGGTCAAAGCGATTCCGGGCCAGGGCAGCCAGGCGCCGATTACCTTGTTGGGGTCAAGTTTGTACAGTGCGCAGTTAGCCGCTGAATCAGGGCTTCCCTACGCCTTCGCAGCACACTTTGCTCCACAGTATCTATATGCCGCCGCGGAACTTTATCATACTCATTTTCATCCCAGCACGGTTCTACGAAGGCCGCACCTTATGGTGGCCGTACCGGTGATTGCTGCAGAAACGGATGCGATTGCGCAACGGCTTTTCACGACTTCGCAACAGCGCTTTGTTCGCCTCATCCGGGGTCAGCCTGTCGAGCTATTGCCGCCTGTGGATTCCATGGACGCGCAATGGAGAAATGGAGAGCGTGAGGCAGTACAAAGTAAAATGCGCGAGTCTATTATTGGTTCGGAAGCAACAGTGAAGGCGGGATTGGAACGACTGACGAGAGAAACGGGAGCAGCTGAATTGATTGTGGTGACTGATACCTATGAGCATAGGGACAGGGTCGAGTCGTATCAGCGCGTAGCTGGAGTTGCCGCTACGATCACCATGGCAATGGATTCAGAAGGCTCCAGATTGTCCGCCTGAAAGTTGAATCAAGCCTCGCGATAACTGTGCGGCTTGAGTTGGTGGTCCTCATTGCAAGAGCCTGAACTGAGCATGGTGATTGAACTTGCAACGGATCTCCGGGTTCATAGGCGACTGCCTTTGCGAGACCTTAGCTGTTTCTCTCGACTTCTGAGTCGTGTAAAGCATCTTCCTGGGCGGCAGATCGTCCGGTGTGTACAGGAAGCCCGCCGATAAGTCCTTGATAGTTTGTGAGGCGTTTGCCGAGGATCACTACACCATCGGACGTAATTTCGTATTCGCGAATATCCTTGGCATGGTTTCCGCCCCGCATCTTGATTACGGTCATGATCTTACGTAGCTGACCATCAATGGACACGTATCGCAACCGAATGATGTCATCGGTAAGGAAGGATATTGAGTAAGTGCTGAACGGAAATTCGATGAAAGATTCATCGACTTCAACGGTGCTCAGAATAGTAACTCCAATTCCGGTCAATGCAAAGATCATACGGTAGAGAGATTCGCGGAAATCGGCACGAAAACCGGGCGAAAGAGCCATCTCAAAGCCTGCCAGGGAATCGATCACCAAACGCTTGGCGCCGACCTTCTTCACAGCCGAGAGAATTGAATGCATGGTTTCGTCGACTGAGAGATCGAGAGGCCGAAGGTAGAGTATCTCAAGCTTCCCATCTCTCTGCGGCTTTTCCAAATCCAAACCTAAAGTAGCGGCACGCTCCGCATAGGCCTGCGGACGCTCCTCAAAAACCGCCACAATTCCCGACTCTCCCTGCCGTATACCCTCAGCAATGAATTGGGTAGCCAGAACAGACTTTCCAGTTCCGGAAGATCCCGCCACCAGGACACTATCACCTTCGCGCACACCCCCATCCAGCATTTTGTCCATCTCAGGAATACCGAAGGAGAGACGTTTCAGGCCAAGTGCGCTCCTCCTGTTCGCTGTCAATCCAAAGGTGCGCGAGAAGGCTTGCACTCCAGCGTTGGTGATGCGGAACGTATGCAATCCAGGCACAGACGCCTGACCGCGCAGTTTAACGATCTGTAACTTGCGCACAATGGAGTTACGCTCTGTCGTCTGACGCAGCCAGAATAACCCGTCCGCAACAGTAAAGATTGGATTGTCGCGCAACTCATCTTCGGCATACTCACCAATCAGAAAGGTTGTCGCTTGCCAACTGGCCAGAAACAGCGCCAACCTCTGGATGAAAGCTTGTAGGTCCATGCCATCCTGTGGCCCACGAACCATCGTACGGAATGAGTCTACAACCACGACAGCAGGGCTGGACTTTGTAACTTCCTTAGTAATCTCTTCCAGAACTGCGCCCAAATCCTTTTCCAGAACAACCTGGCTTAGATTAATAAAGCGAATGGAGCCCGGCAGCAAGGATGGATCAAAGAATGTGTACTGCTGCTGGTAACGCAGCATCTTAATTGCTGACTCGCCGAGGACGGTGAAGTAGAGCGCTGGTCTCTCCGGGGTCGCATTGGTAAAGACAAACTGATGCGCAAGGGTTGTCTTCCCGCTGCCGGGAGCGCCGGCAATGATGTTGAAGGAGAATTCGGGAAGTCCTCCGCCGACAATTTCATCGAGGCCCGGAACACCGGTCGGCAGTTTGTTGATTTTCACCTTATCTTCTGCGGTCATGCTTTTCTCCCGTTTCCCGAATTGCGATCATCGAAGGTTGCGTCCGGCCATGCATTGCGCAACAGACTTAACGTTAAAGCTTCCCCTAGGAATGTAAGAAGCAGACCAAGAATGCGGGCGATGAGGATAGCACCTGCTTCACCAGGCGGATCTTCGCCTGCCTGCCGACTGCCAACTGTATCCTTGTCCAGTTTGGTCAGGAGTTCTACGTCTCCCAAAGCTTGCAATTCCCCATCTGCCGTAACCTGTACTGCGCAGAGACTGGGATCTTCGGCCTGAGCGAGCACCAAGGCACGCACCGCGATCGATTGAAAGCTAGCGACCCCGGCAAAGGACACAAGGCACTGGCGCAATTTCTCATAGGCGCGAAGTGTTGGAGACTCCATTGGCCTGGAATTCTTGTCCGCAACGGCCTCGTAGGTAAGAAGTCGTCGGGCTAAATCTCGCATCTCTGGGGAGTTCGTCATTTTCAATGCAGCATCGTTCCAGGGTTGAGATTCAACGATCCATTGCACACTTCACCGAGGATCGTGGAGACGGTTTCATCATATCGCAAGATACCGCACGATTGGACAATCTGGTTTCCGGCCTCAAGAGAGGCTAAAAGACACCATTGGAAATCAGTTCATGTAGCGATTCGTTTGTAGACTAGGGACCTCTTCTTGCGGGCCGCCAGCCTTGCTGCGGATGAGAGTGAATATATCCAGGACAGTAGCGATATTGCGGATATTGCCCACAGCACTTGCCAACCCCTGTTCCATGCCGGAATGTTTGTCCGCCAAGGCTTCGATATGATCGCTCACACTTCTCAGGCGGTCGATTTCCAGCAGAAGGTCATCGAATCCTGAATCCATAGCCGGTTCATCGACTGCTGAGACTGTAGTATCTGCTGCTGTGGTTACGATCAACTCTTTTTCTTCGTCCACCTGAAGATGCAAATCTTCGATCAAACGCAGGGTTGTTGCTTCGCCAAGGAAGGTAAGAAACAGCCCAAGTAACTGCGCAATCAAGATGACTCCAGCCTCATCGTCTTCCCCTGAACCTGTGCCCGCTTGAGATTCAATATCACCAAGACCACACAACTCACCATTTGCCGTAACATGCACGGTATTGAGCCTGAGTGACTGGGACTTGGCAAGCGCCAATGCACGAGAAGCGAGCGTCTGAAAGCCGTCAACTCCCACCGGAGCGCCAAGTTGTTGGCGTAGCCTCTCATAGACGCGTACCGTTGGGGGCATGGCCTGCAAGGGGGTGGTACTTACATCAGCCTCACTAGCAACGAGGCTACGAGCTAAATCGCGCGTTTTCTTGGGAGGAACCATCGCTTTCACTCTTTCTTTTGATACCCCGTATCGCCATCAATCGAAGGAACATTTTGCGATGATACTCTCTTTTCCAGTACAGGGGTGGCGCGATTTTCGGTACGCTACACCACCTTCCTTCCAGCGTCAGAATTCCCTAATAGCTTGAAAATATCACTCCAAAAGTGAGCAATATTGAACAGCCCACTCTCATTCCTCATGAAATGCTATGGTAGAGTTTGGCATGAGGTGTACTGCTGGACAAAATGCAACAGATGCCAGATGAACGTCGATTATCCAGCATCCTTGATTACTGTTTGCAGTTAATGATTGTTTGCTCATCGCATGCCTTCCCGATCCACCAGGTTGCACTATTTTTCACACGTCTGTCGCTGCCAACCTGCAAGAACCGCATTTTGATGGAGTATCTTCGATGGCTGAAATTGATAAAAAGGGATTAGATATTGGTGCTTTGCTAGCGAGCGCTGGTTTGGGTAGGAAAATGATTCAATTGGCGCCAAAGGAGGCATTCTTTTCGCAGGGAGATGCCGCAGACTCGGTCTTCTATCTTCAAAAGGGTCGAGCCAAAGTCACGGTCGTCTCCGCAGCTGGGAAAGAAGCCACACTCAAGATGCTTTCAGCGGGAGAGTTTGTTGGTGAAGGCGCACTTGCGGCTGTGGCGGGGCTGCGTCTATCCACTGCTACAGCAATTACCGACTGCACCACGCTGAAAATCTGGCGGAGCGAAATGGTCCGTTTGATGCACGGCGAACGCGGCTTTTCTGAGTTCTTTACGAAATATTTGATTGAGAGCAGCATGCGCATCCAGGCTGATCTGGTCGATCAACTTTTCAACTCGAGCGAAAAACGGTTGGCGCGAATCCTGCTGATGATGGCCGAATATGGCGAACCTGGAGAACCTGTGGAGTTCATTCCAAAGATATCTCAAGAAACGCTGGCGGAGATGATCGGCACCACACGCTCGCGCGTTAGCTTCTTTATGAATCGCTTTCGCAATCTAGGGTTTATCGAATACAAAGACCGCATCCGCGTTCACAAGTCGCTGCTGAATGTGATACTGCATGATCAATTTACTGAGCTAAATGCAGAGACCCCCCTTGGTTCCTCCACTCCTCGAAGCATCTCGGCAAGAGGTTAGCTCATAGGAACCGGGCCGGTATTCTGGATCGGCTTACCATCTGCAAAATGCCAAACCTCGTCGGATAAATCGATTCCGGCCTACTACATATACAGTCCGACTCAAGCACGTGCAATCGTCGTCTCGATTCCTGCGCGTGGACGAATGATGCCTTGATTTTCAAGCATCCCGGTAATATCCTACGCGCCGAGGCGAGGAGCCTTTTTAGGATCGAATTGCTTGCGTTTCCATCAGTTTTGTATATGTGTGGGAGCCTTCCCTCTTTGCTGTCCACCTAAACATCGTCGGGTTTGGTGCGCCCATTCGCTGCGAGCACTACAGGAAAGCATCGCAGCCCGTCCGATCCGTTTACGCGCATGGTGAGGTTGGCACGTAGATTTATGCAAAAAGTGTAGGAGAGTTTCCTGTCACTTTCGGTATCAGCATTGCTATATTGTTGATTTTATTGGTCGGCGGAGGGATTCGAACTCCCGACCCTCTGCTCCCAAAGCAGATCAAACGATTTATTGAAGCCTATTGAAATATGGTGGAAATAACTGCTTTCAATTGAACGGCTTGGCCATGGCCTTCCCTCTCCTGTTGAATCCTGTGGCTTCTGGGTGCTTTGACAGCTACAAAATCGTCTACACTGAGGCTGTAAGGAGGAGTATTGCCATGCCGGAAATCAACGCACAATTCGAACGTCATCAGGCGCATTTCCTCATCGACGCATTACCCGACGAGAAGGTCTCGGCTGTGCGCGGACTCCTTGAAGTTATGGTGGAGCCGCTCTCGCGCTCCCTTGCCTCTGTGCCCGTCGAGGAAGAGGAGCTTACTCCCGAGATGGCCGCCGCATTGGACCGCTCTCGTGCCTCTCTGGCTCGCGGCGAAGGCATCCCCCACGAAGAGATTCTACGCGAGTTCGGTCTGTGAGCGAAGAGAATAACCCGCATCGGCTTTCGATTATCTGGTCCGACGAGGCTCGCGCCGATCTGCGCAACATCGACAGGAAAACAGCACTCGATATCCTCCATTGCGCCGACCGCTATCTTCTCTCGCGCTCGGGCGATGTGAAGAAACTCAGGCCACCGCAAACAGGTTTCCGGCTGCGTTGCGGCGATTATCGGCTCTTCTTCGAACAGCGCGGCGACTATGCCATTGAAGTGATCGGCGTACGGCATCGTCGCGAAGCCTATCGGTGAGCCTTCAAGAACCTGCGACTCCTCTGCTACAACAGAAACATGCTCCGCACGTTGAAGCTGATATGCTCGTTTGTTTCCTGCCTGCTTCGTTCTCGCCGCGATCTCCTGTTGGAAAATCTGTCTCTGAGACAGCAACTTGCCGTGCTGGCAACTAAGAAGCCTGCACCGTGCCTTCGCATGCAGGATCGGATCTTCTGGGTACTTTTGCGGCGCGTTTGGCCCGGTTGGAGAAACGCTCTCATCCTTGTGCAGCCGGAGACGGTTGTTCGCTGGCATCGCGCTGGATTCAAGCTGTATTGGAAATGGCGCTCGCGCCATCGGAATCGCGTCGGAAGAAAGCGCATCTGCAAAGAACTGCGCACCCTGATCTTCAAGATGGTTGCCGAGAACCCCACTTGGGGTGCTCCGCGAATTCATGGCGAACTGAAGATGCTCGGCTTCGATATTTCCGAGAGAACCGTGCTGCGCTGGATGCGGAAAGCTCCGCACAGTCCTGAACCGGCCAAACGATGGGCGGCATTTCTGAGCAATCACCGCGAAGCTATTGCGGCGATGGATTTCTTCACCGTGCCCACGCTGACCTTCGGCGTGCTCACCTGTTTCTTCGTCATCGCGCATGACCGGCGGCGTATTCTGCACTTCAACGTCACTCGCCATCCAACAAGTGCATGGGTGTCCCAACAACTGCTAAACGCCTTTCCTTACGACTCTGCTCCGAAATATCTGATCCACGACCGCGACGCCATCTTCAATTCCGAAGTTGTGAAAACTATAAAGGTCATCGGGATCGAATCTGTCCGCACATCGTTCAAGAGCCCTTGGCAGAATGGGATTGCTGAGCGCTTCGTCGGCTGCTGCCGACGCGATCTGCTCGACCATGTCATCGTACTCAATGAACGCCATCTCAAGCGGCTGATGCGTGATTACGTCCAATACTTCCATGAAGACCGCACGCACCTCGGTCTGGCAAAGGAAGCGCCTGTTGGCCGAGCAAAAGAAAACAACCCGAACGCGTCCTGCCGGGTTGTAGCCTTGCCGAGAGTGGGCGGCTTGCATCATCGCTATCGACTCGCTGCTTGAGCTTCTGAAAATCTGCCAAACATCGTGCACAGTTAACAGGAGTCGTGTGCCTGCTGTCGGCCAATGAGCTTCGGTTGCCTCATCTTCTATCCGCTCGTGCAGCATTCCCTCCTACATTGGAGCCACTCCGTGCGCCTTCCGGCCTCCTCGTAACCGTTACAACTCTTCGCATTTTCGCCCGAACAGCATTTTGTCGAGGAACAGGAGACGTGTCCTCCCCCCTGCCCATGCGTAGCATGGCACTTTTCGCTCGTCGCGCCGATGCTGCTCGATGGAGCCACTGAAGCAGCAAGCCGCCCCGAAGAGCGGCTTGCGAAGTAGGAGGCGCGGGTATGGTTATGAGGCTTTGCGAGGGGCTGTTCCTCGAAACAGCCCAACTGCTCCGGCGATTACGGCAAGCAATATCCCGTAAATGAGAGCATTTCCCAAGATCGTTATCAAGAACCATTCGGCTTTGCTTGTCACGTCTCCCGAAAATCCAAAAATATAGAACGGGCAGACTCGAAAAATCGCTCGATCTATAAAACTGTTCACTGAAACCGGAAAAGGCCTGAGTTGGTCAAGGGAGATCATGGCAGCCGCAACTACAGCCCCCACCCCAGCGCCGATGCCAGCATTTTTGAAAAGCTTGGTCATAGTCTTCATTGGAGCCTCCATTACGGCGCTTGATTCGAATTGTCGTGAATCTGCATAGATCGGATGTCTTGGATCAGAGCAGATGGCAATGTATCGCTTGGAGCTCGGGCCCCGGTACTGTGAACAATCGTCTCGCCGAAACCGACACAACTGCTACCGACGACCTGGTAATTCCCTGGGTTAGCTGCCCGAGCATTAATGTTTGCCTGTGCATTTCGTGCTTCGGCAGGCGTCAAGTAGATGGTCACAGCATCAAGAGTCTTTGCTCCTGCTGCCCGTGGCTCAACAACCCCAGGAACACTGGCATTTTCCGCGATCTGTTTCTTGGTCATTGGCTGCGCTGGTCCGAAGCCAACTTCCGACCCGGTACCGACCTGAACAGTAACATGCCCAGCAGGATTTCCCGCCTGCCCGGATACATCCCTAACGACTAACGGAACTGTGTGGTTTGCATCATGTTGCGGCTGGTTCTGCTGTTGGGCCTTCAGGTATCAAATGGGGTCTGACCGTAGCTCAGCAAATCATTAGTGCTGAATATAGACCTCATCCAGATCCAACTTCAATAGCCAAGTGTTTGCATCACCGACCGCAACACGCATACGCCTGCATCTAGGTTCTGAAGAACTATCGCTGACAAACACATCATACACTCCTGGTGGAAGCGAGACTTCATAGCGCCCTGGGCGCACCATGGTAAGAACAAACGATTTCTCGGACTTAAGTTTTGGCAAGTAAGCGTGTGCTTCCACATAAACTCCCTTAGCCGGAGTGTTGTCGACATCTCCCCAGGTCACTAGGACGACGAGTGTTACGTCGCTTTCCGGCGGTGGACCTGCATAGACATACCTTGTCGTCGTAAATAGCAGAAGCGCAAAGACCAAATATTTCAACTGCAAAATCTTCAGATTCCTCATGATAATCCTCCACATCGGCGAGCGTGATTAGAAAATGCAATGCTGAAGAAGCAATTGTGTATTAGCCAATGAACGATTCGCAGCAGCTGTGTCGAGGCCGCCGTCATTGACGAATCCTGGGATGTTTAGCTGGTGGGACAATTCATGAAATAGAATGGTCATTCGCGCTCCATATGTTCCGGCCGCGAACCCACCTACAGACCCGCCGCCAGCTGCATAAAATCCGCCGCCAGACGCTACAAAAATCGGGCTTCCTGGCTTGCCTGAGGTGGAGCCGCCGACAGATGAGCCATCACTTGTAGGCTGCAACAGAATCGGAACATCGCTTAAGAGTTGGTGTGCGTTACCTCCTCCCGAATTGAGCCAGTCCGAGCATTCTTTATTGCTATCGAGGAAATCGAGGGCTTGACCGCGCATTTCCCAAGGTTTAAAGTTGCTCGGAGATTGATTGAAATTCTGTGGATCAGGGTTTACGGGCCCAGCTGCGCTCTGTATATTGTTCTGCTGTTGGGCCTTCAACGAAAAGCACTAACGGGAATGATCGGTTATCGTGGCATCAGACTTGGGGGTCCGGTTAGTGATTCGCCGCGCCATTTTCAAGCAATAGACTGCGAGCAACAGCGGGACTAATAGCAGGGGCAGAGTCGTTCGAGGAAGTTCTCCTTGAGAGATCGTCAGTAGCCCATAGAGCGTCCCAGCAAAGAACATCCCTGAACAGATGTAGAGCGAAGACCTGCCGGAGCGGGCGCCATCTCCGGCGCGAGCCGTAGGTGTCCCAGCAGTTTTCTGGTTGCGACGCAGCATCACTACATTGAAAATCAAAACAGTCGGAAGGTACGTCGCTGCCGCAATCTTTAGATGCGCGGGCAAGAAGGCTACCATGAAAAGTAAAAGCAGAGCAACATCCCAAGCGACTATTTTGAACATTGTAGATCGTATTTCCTTTCGTCGTTCCATGCGTTCGCTCCTGCCCCGAGGCGGTCTTGCAAATTGGCACCTGTTAAAAATACTGTTGCGCAAAGTTAACGTAAGAGTTGAATGCACTTTTAAAGGCGTTGACCACACTATTCTGAACCGTGTGGATATTTTGCAATAGATCGGCTGCATGGGCTGCGCGAGACAAGGTTCCACCTGTCGCTAAGTCTTTCGGGTTTGAAGTGACGATCCCCTCCCATGCTGCGGCTGTTGCGGCCTTGTTCATATTGCCAGTTACAAGCAACGTACCCGCGCCTGAGACACTGGTTATTGTCGCCACAGCTTCCGCGCCAGTTTCAGTAGTCTTTGTCCACCCAGTTGCGGCCCCAAGTGCCTGCACAGTAGCCGCTGTACCACTTCCCGCTGCGGAGATTGCCAAATATGCAGCTCCGACGGCTCCAACGCCCGTTTCCGATGCCGAGCCTGCTGCAAGCGCAGCATCAAATTTAACCTTGGCCATAGCGAAGTTTGTCACAGATTCCGCAGCTTCCGTAGCCTGAGCTGTGGCGCTTCCATCCTGCTGTTGGGCCCATTGCTTTGCCCAATATGCATTGAAGGATTTCGCAACAAACGCCCACTTGATAGCATTATTCTCAAAAGCGATCTGCACAAGGGTTTGATGATGACTCACACTTGTGCACGCGGCATCATGTTGTGGGTCTATGCAGCTTAGAGCATCGAATTCATGATTAATACCCACGTGTCCGTCAGGATCTGGGCTGCGGAGCGGATTGTTCTCCACATAGCTGTAAAGGTTCAGGCTCTGTGGGTCAATCAGCTTTCCATACGGCACTGGCTCCGCCTTGGCGCTCCAGTCGGGTGAAAGGAACCTGCCCACTGTGCTGCTATCGTACCTGGCCCCGAAGTAGTCATTGCCTGACTCAGAGTCTCGTTCTTTGCCGGTGAATTTATAGTGCTGGTTGGAAAGGTTCTGCGTAACCACACGTTCGCCGCCGAACGGATAGAAATCAGATTCGTTCTGAATCACCCCTGCAGCATCTGCCACAATATTCGATGAGCCGAGATGGTCACTGATGAAGTAATACACTGCGCCTGTAGAATCGCGCCGCGCGATCCGCTTGCCGCCGAAGAAGATGTATTCACTTGTGATCGTTCCCGACAGATCGCTCTCCGCTAACGCGGCTCCTGCACTGCCGCCCCAATAAAGCGTTCCAGTCGACTTCTTGACGCGCGCACCATCACCATCGTAAGTATAGGTCGCACCTGGAGCGCAACCAATCTGCTCCTCAGCGTTCCAACTATAGGTTGTTGGTGATCCGTTCGTCTGGCAATTGTATACACTGCTTCCATCGGCCAGCACATTACCCGCCGCATCATAGCTATACCCGGCTAGGATAAACTGGTTCTTGCTGTTCACCGTCTGATAGAGCGACATCGGATTCGTAGCCGTTCCGTTGACGGTTCCCGTTTGCAGAAGATTACCAAAGCCATCGTAGCTGAGCGTCATACCCCACGACGAACCGGATGACGCTTGCTTGAGCCGGTTCAGAGTGTCATACAGGAAGGCTTGGCTGCGTGTGGTGTCTTTGTTGTTGATGATGCTGTAAAGATTTCCATTATCCCCTGCACCAAGTTGATAATCATAGCTTAGACTCATCAGAGTGCCGCTAGGCGCTGTCGCAGACAGTACGGCCGGCTGTAGCCGTATATTGTACTGGTTAGATTCCGTGAAGTGGGGTAGCTCCCTGAGTACAGTTACCACTACAGGTTGTGTTTTGAGGGCAGAA
>Ga0302270_10000988_pt1 | contig 29470 bp, 27 predicted proteins | sample III_Bog_E2_3_FD_198773 | JGI IMG/M metagenome (GOLD analysis project Ga0302270, IMG submission 198773) | Peat permafrost microbial communities from Stordalen Mire near Abisko, Sweden - III_Bog_E2_3 | ecosystem: Environmental > Terrestrial > Soil > Wetlands > Peat | place: Sweden: Abisko... | reverse complement strand
CAGAAGTGCTCGCCGGCGCCCGAACAGAAGAGCGTAAACGAGAAGCGCTCCCAGTGCTCGTCCAGCATGGTGAGAACGCCGCCCGCAAACAGCACCGCGACCAGCCACGTCAGCACGCCGGCCAGAGCCGCGGCCCCCGAGAGAGCCCCGGCGGCCGCATTGGCGGAATCGGCCAGGTCGCCCAACCAGCCCACATCGAATTGCGCCAGAAGTCTGCCGGACATGCGGCTATGCGCCAGCGGCTCGAGCAACAGCACAATGGCGGGTACGGCGACGATCTTCGCGATCAACGCATAGGTGAACCACATCAGGAGGAGCGCCACCTTCGAGCGGGATGCGACCGACCAGCCGCGACGGAATGCCTGAAATGCAGTCATACGCCTCCTTACACCAGCGCGCTCAGCCAGAGCACGAGATTCTGCATCCAGAAAGCGAGTTGCCCGCCCCACTTGACGGCGAGCTTCGCGGGGTACTGGCTCTGCCAACTGTCATTGGTCCAGTTCACGTCGAGAACGTGGCGCTTGTACGGGTCCAGCTCTACCCAATCGGCCTTGGCCGTTTTCTGGAACTTGAACTTGGCCCAACGGTCCACGCCATCCCACTGGCGCTTCTCCAGCGAACCGTCGTCAAAGTGGATCCACACCTCGACGGGTAACACGGCGTCGCCCTCGCGGCGCACTCGCACAGTGGACTCGTACAGGTCCTTGTGGCCCTTGGCCTTCGATGCCTTTTCATCGGACTTCTCGGCCTCTTCCACCGTCACGGTGCGGCGCTTGCCACCCAAATCGAAAACGCCGACCGAAGTCCCGATCGGGTGCGATTCGACGTCGTCCACCTTATAGTCGAGACGGCGCGCGTGGAAAACGAACTGATCGAAAAGCGAGGTAAAGTCACGGCCCGAGACCTCGTTCACCACCTTCAGAAAATCGTTGCTGTCGGGGTGGTGAAAACGAAAGCGCTGCTGGTAGGTCCGCATCACGCGGGCCATGGTATCTTCGCCCATCAGCTTTTCGAGCGTTAGCAGGAACACGCCCGTCTTCGGGTAGGAGTTGATGCCGTAGCTCATCATGTCCGCGTAGTCCCAGGCGTTGCGCAAGATCGGATCCGAGACGGGCAGCATCTGGTATTCGAAGCGGTTCTCCACGTCTGCCGATATCTTCGGCACGCCAAACAGGCTGGCCACCTGTACGCCAAACAGGCGGAGCGGAATCGCGGTCGCGCCAAAGTTCTCTTCCACGATTTTCGTCGTCGAATAGGTATTGAAACCCTCGTCGAGCCACGACTCTTCGAACTCGTTGGTCGCGACCAGTTGCATCCAGAACTGGTGGCCGAATTCGTGGACGGTCACTTCTTCCAATTCCAGAACGTCCTTGGGCAAACGCCACGAGGTCCCGCAGGTGATGAAGGTGGGGTACTCCATGCCCGCCGCCCCCATCCCGCCATAGGGCGGATCGACCAGCGTCAGCGTCTTGTAGGGATAACGGCCGTAGCGCAGCCCAAAGCCTTTGATCCCCGCGATGGCCGCTCGAAAGTAACGCTCGGCCTGTTCGGAGTGCTCCGGCTGGAGCATCAGCGTGATCTTCACGTCGCTGAGCCGCGCGTCTTCGGAGGAGATGCCGAAGAGTTTCACGGCCTTCGCGATCTCTGCCCGTGTGGTCTCCTGCGCGGCCACGAAGGTGCGCTCCAGCTTCAGATAAGTCGGCTGCGCGGTCCAGGCGAAGTCGATGACGCTATCCTGCTGGAACGTCCAGGTGGTCGTCTTGTTCGCCGCATCGTCGCGGCGGCTTACGAGTTCGCCCGTCGCGCCGATTTTGTAATCCGAAGGCAGAGTGATCTCCGCGCGATAGTTGCCGAAATTCGCAAAAAACTCGCTAAATGCGTGGAATTGATGGCAGTTCCATGCGCCTTTTTGCGAGTAGCGGAAGCCGGCCGTCTCCCAGACCCCGATCTTGGGGAACCACTGCCCGGCGAGATAGAACGTCCCGTGATAGCCCGTGCGCGCAAAGACCTCCGGGAGTTTCGTTTCAAAGCCGATCTTCAACCGGAGCGTCGCTCCAGGCCTTACGGCCCCGGGAAGAGGGACCTCGATCACGGTCTGGTCGTCCCGGTTGGCGTCGTCGGGCTGGATGAATCGGATGGACTTTGTGAGATCAGCCCCGCCGTCGATTCGCAGGCTGTTCACGTCGATCCAGCCCCAGTCCTTCTTCGAAGAGTAGTCGCCGCGCAACCGTCCGCCGGATTCCCGCATGAAGGTGCTCTGCTCGTTCTTGAAGGCGTTCATGTAGAGATGGAAGCGCAGGCTGGCGACGGTGTCTGGCGAGTCATTCAGCCAGACGAGCGTCTCGCTGCCGTGGATGATGTGGGCCTTCACATCGAGCGACGCCTTCAGGTCATAGCTGGCGACGGGCTTCGCCATCTGCGCCGGAAGTATTGAGGGGAGAAACAATGCCAGCAGAACGCACGTTCGCTCTGGCATTCTCGTCTTCTTCATTGCTTGCCCTCCAGTTCGGACCGTGTCCTCGCTCGCGGCGGCGACGGGTTCGCGACGCTGCGCTCAAAGACCAGCTTCATGGCGAAACCGCGCTGCTTCAGCGTGCCGTTGATCGTGTCGCCGCTGAGCTTACCAAGGTACGACGCGCCGATAGCGTTGCAGCGAAAACGCACGAGATTCAGGTCGAGACGGATCTCATCGAGCGTCGCACCCTTTACGCCCTCGACGGCGCTGTCCAGCGTGCCCTTCAAGGTGCCGTCGTCAAGCCTGGTCAGGTGCAGAGCAAGGCGGCCCCGCGTGCCCTGCACATCGAGCGTTCCAACCCAATCACCGGCCAGCGGCGATTCCTGCGCGAGCGCGCAAAGCGGCAGCAGGACCAGGAGTCCTCGTGCGGCCGACCGGCACTTCAAGATCCGATGAGGAACTGTTGAAATGTGAGGCGCCTTTCCGGATAGCATATCAGCCTCTGCCACGGGTCTGGCAGGAGTCCGTAATGTGGGGCGGTCCTCCAGGACCGCGCGGGCTCTCCAGAGCCCGCCAGTTTGTCCGGAGCGGGCTCTGAAGAGCCCGCGCGGCGCTGGAGCGCCGCCCCACTTACTTACCAGACGGACGCCACAGTCCAGATCCTCAAAGAGACTCCGCCCAGCTCGCCACCCTCGGAATAAACAGCGATCCGGCGGCCGTTCTGCTTGGGGAAGACCAGTTCCGTCATGACGAGCCGGCCGTGCTCGGCAAAGACCTCGATAGAGCTGCGATCGACCAGAATCCGGATCTGCAACTGTGCCGGATTCGACAGCGTTAAGGGAGCGCTGACGCGGGCGGGAAAGTCCGGGCTGAATCCGATCTCGCCCGAATTCGTGCGATCGACAAAGAGTTCCCGGCGTTCGCGATCATAACCGACCAGCGTATAGGCGCCGTCGCCAGAGAGCAGCCGCAGACCGGCCTCCTTGGCGCCGCCGAGCGTGAGCGTGGAGGTGAGATCGACCATCTTGTCGCCGCGATTGCGCCTGGCGAGGCGTTTGTTGACTTCTTTCTCAGTTCCGATGAGACGCGTGAACGGAGGCGTATGGAGTTTCGCGATCGCATCGGAAGGCAGTTGGATCAGACGTAAACCATCATCGGTGGTACGCAACGCGAGCTTGCGGGGAAAGGTCATCTGGCCGCGCCAGGGAGACGTCGGAAGCTTGCCCGCATACTGCCAGTTGTTCATCCACCCGATCATGGTTGGAACCGGAGCGAGTGCCTGCGTTTGCGGATGCGCCGGCAGAGGCGTCTTCGGCAAGCCGTTGAAGGTGAGAGCGCAGTAACAGTCCTTGCCGTAATCGGTCCAGAGCTGGAGCGATGGAGGATTGTCGTTGACGAAGCGCGCGCCATCGAAACGCCCGACGAAGTACTGCTCTCCCGATCCCCCCTGAAGCGCCCCAGGATTCAATCCAATTTTGAGAACCCAGCGCGTGTGCGAGGCGTGACCATCGACCGGCAGTTCGAAAAGCTCCGGGCATTCCCACTGCCCCGCGACCGAGCCCTCGGGACCGAAGTCGCTAAGATGCTCCCACTTCTTCAAGTCCGCTGAGCCGTAAAAGCGGACCCTGTGTTCATCGGGCAGCGACACGGCCATCACCCAGTGCTTTCCCTGCTCCGACCAGAAGACCTTGGGATCGCGGAAGTCGCTCATGTGCAGATCGAGGACGGGGTTGCCGGAGTACTTGGTCCAGGTACGGCCACGATCATTCGAGTAGGCGAGGTTCTGCGTCTGGAGCGGCTTGCCCGAGGCAGACTCCGGCGTGTGGCCGGTGTAGACGGCGACCATGCACGGCTTGCCGCCGGTGCAGAAGCCGCTCGTGTTCGTGCGGTCAACCACCGTGGAGCCGGTGAAGATCATGATGCCATTGCTCTCGGGAATCGCGACGGGCAATTCCTTCCAGTGGACGAGGTCCGTGCTCACGGCGTGCCCCCAGCTCATGTGCCCCCACTGGTCGCCGAACGGATTGTACTGGAAAAAGATGTGGTACTCGCCCTCGAAGTAGACGAGCCCGTTGGGATCGTTGGTCCAGTTGATACGCGGCGAGAAATGGAACTGGGGGCGATAGGGCTGATTGTAATCGCGGTCCTGGGGCGACCCGGCGAAGAGGTAGATGGACATCAGCGCGAGGACACAGATGAGATGACGGCGTAACACGGTCATCATTCTACTTCGTTCGGTTCGGTTTGCTTCTCCCTTTTTTGACCTGGAACTGCGCGGACCCAATGCGGAGGCGAGTAGTGCGGACAGCCGAAGCAGACTATCGGCCCGGCCCGCTTTCCGCGGCGAGCAGATCCAGCAACTGGCGGGAATTGACGATCTCGATGGACTTGTGCGATTGCGCGAAGTGCTTGCGATTGCCGGTGACAATGTAGCGGGCGTGGGCCGCTTCGGCACATTCGTAAATCCGGTTGTCGGGTTCGTGTTTGGAGAGGTTCAGGGCGGCTCCGGTCGTAACCTTGATACTCACCCGCTCCAGAAGGTCGATCAGGGCGGTGATTCGTGATGGATTGAGCCGGCGGAACTTGGGACGGCCAACGAAAACGCCCCGTTATTCCGTGAGTATGTCTTCGGAAACGCACGGTTGGATTTCGCCGGACAGGACCAGGTCGAAGATCCGTGCGTTTGGTCCTTGGCTGCTGATGAGGGCAGAAACCAGGACGTTGGTATCGAGGACGACCCGGATCATTTCGGGGCGGCGCTGACTTTCTTCCTGCGCGGCTTGCGGCGGTGCGCCTCCACTTCGGCGCTGATCTGCTTCATGGTCAACTTGTCCAATCCGTTCGCTTTGGCCTCCTGCCGGATGCCTGCGACCACGGCCGACAGATCTTGAAGTACTTGCTTCCGGCTTTTCTTCGGGTCGGAGACAATTGCCCGTTCGATTGTGAGTTGTGGCGTGATCAGGAGCCGACCTCCTTCGACCACGGCGACCTCCATGAGTGCGCCTTCCGACACACCGACCTGCTCCCGCAAGCTGCGTGGAATCACCATCTGGCCCTTTCGTTGGAGTTTGATGAGCGCGGTGTTCATCTTGCGTCTATGCTTTCCGAAAGTCAGCCGGGCTGACTTTCTGCCGTTACTTATGCCTGTAGCATAGCAGGCGCGCGGGGAGAGTCGATGACGAAACGGCCCGCATCCCCGCGGCCATTCGCCGGGATGCGGGCCGTCTGGTCCTTGGGCGTCAATCAGTCCGATCCGCGCGGGGCGGCGGGCAAGTCGCGTTCGCGGCTTGTGCCCCCGGCGGTGGCGAGAAGGGCTCGTGCGGACGTCACTCTACGACGCGCGCCGACAGGACCAGGATCAGCGCTGAGTTGCCAGCCCCGATGTGTGACTTGCCGACCACGACCTTCTGGCCCTCCCGCAGGTTCAAGTCCGTGTCGAAGCCCAAGCTCATGAATTCGGTCTTGTCTGGGGCTGTGCTATAGGGCAGTAACGCGGCAAACCTGAACCTCTCCAGAGCCACAGTGTTCCCTTTTGCGCCAGGTTCGACCGAGATATTCCTGATTTGGATTTGATATCTGATTGGCACTCTCTGTCCTTCCGCTAACCCGTTCAGCGTCCCGGAGACCGAGGTGTCCTTGGCCTCCCGCCCGAGAATCAGCGCGCTGTCCAACAGCCGGATATCGGTGTAGCCGAAGACGGAGCGGAGTTGCTTCGCCACTGGCTCCAGATCGGCGGGAAGCGCGTCGCCGCTTGAACCCTTTGGCCCGGCCAGCAGAATGTGCGCGACGATCTCGACTCCGTGCTGATGGGACGTCGCCGAAGCCGACGCGGGCACGTCGTAGCGCTGGATGATCTCCTTGGCCAGTTTCAGAAACGAAGGGTCATACGTTCCAATCGAAATCGCGTGCAGATCCTGCTGCGCAGTGACACGGTCGGGGGTGCCGCCTTGTTCCATGTTTCCGAGGAGTTTCGCCAGAGCATTCGTGTCGGCGTACTTCACGTCGATCACCTCTTGAAGCCACTGGCGCTTTTCGCCCTCAGTTGGAGGTGCGGTTGTTTGTGCCAAGGCGAATCCCGCCAGGCAGAATAGAGCGGTCAGTATCCGTTTCATCGTGTTTCTCCCTTGGAATTCATTGCCCACAGAATCACCACGTTCGGGTCGTCGGTGATGATTCGCATAAACTGCGTTTGTTCCTCGCGCACCGGTTCAGGAGGTGGAATGCCGGGTTCCCTCCGAACTTTTTCGAGCGCCGCAGCCCGTGACGAAGCGCCGCGTGGTGGGGCAGCCTTCAGGCTGCGGCCCGGCTTCAGCCGGGCCTCTGGCTGCATGACGGAAGGCTCGGCAATACCACCCGATCCCGCAGTCATTGAACTAGCGGGCCGCGCAAGCGCAATCGAAGCCACGTCCGGCGTGCGCGGCGCGGCGAGCCGCAGCGTCGAGACCGTCCACGGAATCGCGAGGGCGATCCACGCGACCGCCGCAGCGGCAGCCAGCGAGAGCCAAGCCGTCCAGATCCGCTGCCTTCGCCCGGCCTGAATGCGCTCGCGGACCCCCGCCCGTACCGAGGCCAGCGCGCTCTCCGGCAGGGCTTCGTCGCGCAAGCGGGCGAGCGCCGCATCGAGTTCCCGATCGAGATCGTTCATCGCCAGAACCTCCCGACGTATTCTTTCAACCGCGTACGGGCGAGCGACAGGTGGCTGCGCACCGTGCCCTCACTGACGCCCAGCGCTAAGGCCGCCTCCGCCGACGACAGCCCTTCTATGGAGCACAACACGACGGCCGCGCGCTCCTGCGGCGTAAGCCGTTTCAACCCTGCTTCGAGCAAACTTCGCTTCTCTGCCTCTTCGATTGAGTCGCCCGCATCCGGAGAATGCGACGGCTCGACGAGGAGCTCGCCCGTCTTCGGCCGCCGGCGCAGCAGGTCGTAACAGACGTTCATCGTGGTGCGATACAGCCACGACTGCACGGTGGGTTCATCCACGCTGCCGAGATGCCGATAGAGCCGCAGGAAGACTTCCTGCGCGGCGTCCTGAGCGTCTTCCCGGCTGCCGAGCATCCGCCACGCCGTTCGCAGAACCAAACGCTCGTGCAGCCCCATCAGACGTTCCAGCGCGGCCTCCTTCGATTCGGAGCCCCACGCCAGCCCGTCCGTAATGCTTGCGAGCGCCACTCACAAGACAATACGCCCGGGTGGGCGGGAACGTTGAAGTGAAATGGAGAAGAAATCACGCGGGCTGCAATCCGGAGCGGGCTCTGGAGAGCCCGCGCGGTCCTGGAGGACCGCCCCACTTTACGGGCGAAGGGTGCTGTAGACGGCTACTCCACGGGCCGGAATTGTGTCTCGCACTGGTCCGCGAAACGCGGCGGGAGTCTCGGGTTCGAGCGCGTGTTGGGGATCATAGAGATGGCGCTGCAGGGTCTGTCTGACTTTGCCTCCGTCGATCTCTATCGAGAACTCCTGCGCGGCATCGGAGGTGTTCACGACCAGGACGCTGAGCCCTTTGCCATGCGGCACGGTCGCTGCGACTTTCAGGGCTCCGGCGCTCTCGGTGACCAGCGTCCTGGTGCCCTTCCGGCCGCTCAGATACTTGGAAAGCAGGCGGACGGCGCCCCACTGCGGATAGCACGCGGTCGGGTCGTCAATGGAATCGTGGGGCCATTTGCAGGCGCCCCAGCGGTGTACGCCGAGGTGGAAGCCGTCCTTGCCGTCGCCTCGTTCGATGGGAGCGACGTACAACTGGTCGAAGAGCAGCCATTGGAGCGACGTCTGAAGACCGGCGTTGATGGAGGCGGCGACGATCTGCGCCTGATAGTTGCCATAGTCGCCGGTGAGACGATACTGCTCGTCCTGCTTGCCCAGCTCATCGAGCCAGAACGGCTTGCCCGTCGAGGCGACCGTCGCGGCCATCGAACGGCACATGGCGAACCACTCGTCGTAATCGCGCTTGTTGTAATCGTGACCGCTGTAAATGTCCAGGACATCGTTCAACTCGGCGGCAGCTTCTTTCAGATGCACCCCGCCAAAGCTGTTGTTCGGACCCACGAGTTTCACGAGTCCGCGGCGACGGTCGGCGCGCAGTTGATGGTCGATGGCGCGCACCATCTTCACGTAGTACGACCACTGGGTCTCGCCTTTGGGGACGATGCCGGACTCATAGGAGGTCGGCTCAGTGAGAAGGATCAGGTACTTGACGTTGCGAAAACCATGCTTCTCGACGATCTGATGCACCGCGTCGCTGACCCAGCGCGGGTAGCGGTCGAGATCGCGCGCCGGATCCGGCGACGGCGATCCGATGTAGGTGTCTTTTGTGAACCACCAGCCGGCCTGGAGCGCCACATCGACCTTGCGCTTCTGCATCGCTCCCAGCCACTTGTAGAAGGCGCGCATTTTCGGCGACTCCCAATCGGGAGCGTTCGCGAGCGAGTCGGCGTTCGACCAATCCGGCCGGAACCAGGTGCGGGCGATGTTCAGGCGCATCTCGGAGACGCGGTCGAACTCGCGGGTGCGGTCGGCGTCGTTCATCCCGCGCGCTTCGTTTTCAGGCATGAAGGCGAAGCCGTGGTAGACCTGATTGACTCCCAGATAATCACGCTGGAGCACACGGTCCGTGTGGACCTTGAGCTTGATCTCAGCTCGCGCTTGCGCCGCGAGAAGGATCAGAAGAAGAAGCGGGATGCGCGCAAATGAGCGAGACATCGGTGTCGAGTGTGCCTCCGAATCGGCCTGTCGGGCGGCTCTCCAGAGCCGCGCGGGGCCTCCAGGCCCCGCAAGTTTGTCCGGAGCGGGCACTGGAGAGCCCGCCCCATTTTCGGATAAGGGCCTGGAGGACCGCCCCACCACGCGCTCAGTACGGCTCGACGAACTGGCTGAGATAGCGGAAGCTCTGCACGAGCGACGCCTTGCGCGCCTCGAGCGAGCCTTCGTAGGCGCGGTCCTCCACTTCTACGCAGACGGCTCCGTTGTAACCGGAGTCGGCCAGGACCGAGAAGAACTTGCCCCAATTGATCTCGCCCAGGCCCGGCAGCTTGGGCGTGTGGAATTCAAGGGGCGTTGCCAGGATGCCGACCTGGTCGAGGCGGTCCTGGTCGAGTCGTGCATCCTTGGCGTGGCAGTGCCAGAAGCGCTTCGCAAACTCGCGGATGGCAGCCAGGTAGTCCATGCGCTGCCAGACAAAGTGCGACGGGTCGAAGTTAAGCCCCAGGTCATAGCCCGCAAACTGCTCGAAGGCGCGCCGCCACATGGCCGGCGTGGTCATCAGGTTCTTGCCGCCCGGCCATTCGTCCTTGGAGAACAGCATGGGGCAATTCTCGATGCCCACTTTCACGCGAGCGGTCCTGGCGTGTTCGAGAATCGGGGTCCAGGTCTCCACCATCTTCGGCCAGTTCTCGTCGACGCTGAGCTTCCAGTCTCGGCCCATGAACGTGTTCATGACGCCGATGCCCATGGTCTTCGAAGCGTCGATGACGCGGTGGATCTGCTCGACGGCGACCTTGGCCTCGTCGGCATTCGGCGAAAGCGGGTTGGGGTAATAACCCAGGCCGCTAACGGCCACTTTTTTGTCGGCGCAATAGTTGGCAAGACGCTCGGCCTCCGAGGCAGTCAGCGCGGCGCAGTCGATGTGCGTGACGCCCGCGTAGCGGCGTTCCGCTTTGCCCTTCGGCCAGCACATCACCTCGACGCACGAGTAGCCCGTGTCCGATGCGAAATCGACGACCTCTTTAAAGCTCAGGTCGGGCAGGATGGCGGTAACAAATCCAAGTTTCATTTCTAACTCCTATCGCGTGGGGCGGGGTTCGAATTCTTCAGGGCACAAGGGGTGCGGGCGGCTCCAGCTTCGGCGCGGCTGAGTTTCTTGCGAGCACCGCGACTGACGCCGCGAGGGACGCGAGGCTACGGTTCTGCAGGTCCAATTGTCCGGCGATGGCACCAGCGCTTCGGCTGATCTCGCTCACTTTGATCAGCAGGTATATCCAGCTACCAAGAATCACCACGAGAAAGAGAATGTAGACCAGTCCAATGATCATAAAGGGAAACGCCATCGCGTTAACGGCCACAACTATTTCCTCCACTTCCAGTAGTAGAACGTCAGCGGCGTCTGGCCCGTATTTACGAGCCCGTGCGTATGGTCCGCCGCGCAAAACATCATACTCCCCTGCGCGACCTGGGTCGGCTTGCCCTCGAGGCTCAACTCGCCCGTGCCTTCGGCAATTATCAGGAGCTCTTCCTCCGGATGCGAATGCGGAGGGTGCGGCGCCATGCCCGGCTTCAGCCGGTAACTGCCCGCAACCAGCGACGAGAGCTCCGCGGTCGAGCGACGGAAGTAGATCCAGCTCTCACCATAGTCGCCTACGCTGTGTTGCACCTGCGCCCGCGACAGGATCCCGTCTGCAATCGGTGGGACTGCAGCGCTCGTGCTTAGTGCCAAGGGTCCGAGCAGGGCCGCAGCCTGGAGCACGGATCTTCTACTGGGTGGGTGATTGGATGGCATGCCCCGATTATCACCCAGCGGCGGCTCTGGTTAGCGCGCGGCCCCAGCTTCGCGCGGCTCCAGCATGCGTAGCATCTCCACGACGAGGGAACCCGTGATCTTCAGGCTTTCGGCCGACAGCTTGTCCGTGGTGTCCTCGGCCTTGTGCCAGTAAGCATTGCCGGGGCCATAGTCGAAATCGATCAGGTCGATCGCTTTGACGCCCTGCTGGAGAAACGGAATGTGATCGTCTTCAATCGCCTGGGGCGTGGTCTCGACGTGTTGCGAGTAGCCGAGTCTGGCGGCGGCGGCGCGCAGGATCCTGCGCAGCGCGGGCGTCGAGGAATCCTCGTCGAGGATGTGCAGATCGCGGTCGCCGATCATGTCCACGTTGATCAACGCGGCCAACCGGAAGAGGCTGCGGTCAGACGCCATCTTCTCCGCCAGATGCCGGCTCCCGTAGAGACTATCAGTATCGCTCCAGTCGCGCACGGCCTCTTCGCCGTCGAAGAAGACCAGCCAGATGTCGTTGCGGAACGACGCGTCCTTGAGACAGCGCGCCAACTCCAGCAGGACGGCCGTGGAGGAGCCTCCGTCATTGGCGCCCACGAAACGGAAGGGGAAGCGTTTCGTGTCCGTATGGCCGGTGACCGCGATGGCACGGCCGGTGAGGCCAGGTTTCTTTGCGATGAGGTTGGTCATCGCGATATCGCCTACAGGCGTCCGCGCCGTGAAGCGGTCCTCGACAACCTCCCAGCCTTGCGCCTTCAGCTCCTGGACGATCCAGGACTGCATGCGCCTGGACGCCTCGGAGCCTGCCGGGCGCGGGCCGAACGCGACGGCGCGCTTCACATCGTTCAGTGCCCGCGCGCCGCTGAAGTCCTCGGCGGAAAGGGCGGCGTGGACACCGACGGTTAGCAGAAGTGCAGCCAAAGGCAATGCGAAGCGAAGGGCCATTCGACCAGTCTAGGAGCGATGGGGGCGGCTGCGCTACAAACGCGCGCGCACTACTTCTAAAACAGTAGGACAGACCATCGCTTTGCGTGGTCTGTCGCGCAGTGCGAAGACTAACGGCCCGACAGACGACGCTGGCGATCGTCTGTCCCACAGCACACAGTAGGCACGCTTACGCTGGATTGTTGGAGGCATCCTTGAGTCGGGCTTCCATAGTCAGAGTCGCGCCGCCGTGGCAGACCGATTCGAGCGCGGCGATCGGCAGCGCAATCAGCCAGAGCAGGCCGAAGAGCGCGCTCTTGACGATCGCGGCCAGCGGGGTTTCGCCGGTACCTCGCGAACGGCGAACCTCCGGGCTCAACCCTGGCGCCAGACTCGTAGCGAGCATCAACGGATCGTCTCTCAGCGAGAACCGCTTTTGGCGGACGACTTCAAATCCGCAGAATCCGAGCAGGTTCCCCAGGTCTTCCTCTTTGAAAAGCAGGAGGTGGCGGGGAATATCCAACCCGCTCCAGCGCTCCCCCAGAAGGAGAAACTGCCAGGAACTGGCGTTGGGCACCTGGACGATCAACCGGCCATCCGGGCGCAGCAACTGCGCCGCGGCCTCGATGTATACCGAAGGGTCGTAGAGATGTTCCAGGACCTGGAACATCGTGATCAACGAAAACGCGCCAGCCGGAAACGGAGCGCTGGGCAAAGCGCCGCAGACCGCGGGCACGGCGTTGCGAGCCCAGGCTATCGCGGCGGAGTCTGCCGAAAAATCCAGTCCGACCAGACGGTGTTGCGGCAGGTTCAATTCCCGCAGGAACAAACCTGTGCCACAGTTCACGTCGAGAATCGGGCCGTTCCCAGGCACCTCGGCGAGCGCCCTCCGCACAAACAGGACGTGATCGCTAAACAGAAAGCGGCGGAGCATCTGCTTCCAAAAGCCGGGCGCGTCAGCGTGTGCGTCACCTGGTTCTTGGAGTGGATAAAACCGGCGAAGATCCACGGGATCCGGGCGCGGATAGAGCCGGACCATCCGGCACTCTTTACACTCAACGATCAGGAACAGCCTTTCCGTGGCGCGAGACAAGAAATCCTCGCCCCGGCAAAGGGTCTTGACCTCCGCGGACTGGCAGGCTGGACAGACATTCGAGCTGCCGACTCGGGTGATGGATGGATCGGGAGGACGTCCGGGGACGAACATTTCCTCGGAGAAGCTCGTCTGGAGCGTCCCGGCTGTCTCGCCGGCTTTAGGTTGAGAGTTTTCTGCGCTTTCCTGCAATGGCGTTCATCCCAGAGCCGGCATGGCCCTCTCCGTTTCACTGTATCAGCCGCGCGCGCCGTCAAGGCCACCGGCCCAATTGAGGTATGCTACCAGATAGGTAAGGCGCCTGGTTCCCTAATCATATGCAAACATTGGGTCAGCGGCTGCGCGCCGAGCGGGAAAAGAAGGGACTGTCGATACCGGAGCTTGCCAGTCGAACGCGCATCCGCGCTTCGTTCTTCGAGGCTATTGAAGCCGACAAGCCGGAACAGTTTCCAGGAAGGTTTTTCTATCGTAGCTTTTTGCGCCAATACGCGGACATATTGGAGCTTCCCGAATCGGTGGTTCACCCGGAAATCGAGCAATCCCTCGCGGAGGAACAGGCCGAAAAAGCCGAGCGCGAAGCGGCAATACAGGGCTTCAGACCCGAGGTCCCGCCCTTGCCTACCGGCCGTATCAACGTGCGCGAGGAGACCAGGCGCTGGCTGGTCCGGTTGTCCGGACTGTTGGGTGTGCTGATCCTCTGCTCAGGTGTGTATTTCTTTTGGCAGCGGTGGGGTCAGCGGTTGTTTGACGACACTTGGCGGGCCGTCGCGACGCACCCCGCGCCGCAGGCTGCCAAGCCCAAGCCCTCCGCAATCCCGGTCGCGCCCTCAATTCCCGTAGCGCAGATTCCCAATCCCGCGGCCACTCCGTCCACGCCAGAAGAAGCGACAGCACAACAAGCCGCCGGCGGGGTGGAGACGAAGATGGATGTTCCGCCAGCCGGCGTTGGATCTCAAGGGAAGATCGAAATCCATGCGACGGGCTACTGCTGGGTCGGCGGCTGGCGCGACGGCGCGCGATTTCTCTCCGCTACACTGCAGCCGGGCGAGGTGCGGATGATCGAGGGCGGCGGAGTAGTGCGCCTGCAATTCGGCAGTTCCGGAGACGTAGCGATTAAAGTGGACGGGAACGAGATTCCGCCGCTGGGCGCAAAAGGAGAGCGCCGCACGCTCGAATACCACGACGGAAGCTACCATCTGCTGAACCGCGAGCGTCCGGCGGAAGCCAAACCGTAAGGCGAGTCTGGAAAGCAATGGTGTACGCGAGTACACACTCGTATTCGCCCCCGTGGATGTTCGTTCGAGCTTGATTCCTGGGGCTCTCAGCCGCTCACAACCGGTTTTTTTCGGCCTCGTTCGAGACTCGTATAGCCGTCTTGCGCCGCTCGCCTTCGAGTTGCAGGAGTTCCGTGCGACGGCGCGCCTTCACTCCCTCATCGACTTTGTGCCAGAACTGTCCGAAATATTGCGCGGCCGAAGCCAGTGCGAAGGCCATGGCGCCCCACAGGCACGCTCGCGCCGCTGTCTCGTAGACGGGAAAATCGACGCTGAGCAGCACCAGAGAGATTGCTACAACCTGGGCGACCATTTTCGACTTGCCCAATTCCCCAGCCTTGATCATGTAGCCTTCGGCCGCGGCGATACTACGCAGGCCGGACACCGCGAACTCGCGGCCGATGATCAGGACCGCCATCCAGCCCGGGACGCGATGAACCTGGACCAGCGCGACCAAGGACGCGGAAATCAGCAATTTATCCGCGATCGGGTCGAGCAGCATGCCTACCGTCGTGATCTGATTCCAACGGCGGGCCAGGTAGCCGTCCAGCAGGTCGGTAAACGCGGCAGCCAGGAAAACGCCCAGCGCTACAAACTCATTGGACAGGGACCACGGACCGATCTGAACCTGCATCTTCTCCTGCACGAGAAGCGCAACCAGAACGGGAACGAAGAAGATCCGAAGAAGCGTGAGTGCGTTCGGGATGTTCATCGTCTCAACCAGAGCATACCTTGATCATCCTCTATCCACAATTCCCAGCGTCGCGCGATTCGCCAGCTTGTGGGAAACACGAGAATCATAAGTTATTTAAAATCTTTTAATTACAGATTATGTCACAGGATTATCCACAGCAATTTCCACAGGCTGGCGAGACCTTGGCATGTAACAACTCTCAGGATTTTGACTGGACTTCGAAGGCCGCGAGGCGGCGGCGCACGGAAAGGGGCGCATCGGCCTCCACGTAGCATCCATCCTCGGCGTAGCGCTCGCTGCGCACTTTGGCAAACTCGTGCAGGAAAGAGACTCGCGCGTATTCATCGGGAAGGAAGTGGAAGACCACGGAGGCAACCGGGTCGTCCGGCAGCGTCTGGTCGATGACCCGGAGCAGGTCGTCCAGCCCTTCGCCCGTCCGGGCTGAGACCCAGACCGCAGGCACGCCGCCGGCCTCGCCCTTGAGGCGGGTCATCACCGAATCGCGGTCCCCGTGCTCGGGCGCGAGCGCGTCGCACTTGTTCAAAACCAGCAACTGCGGGGTCTTTTCCGCGCCGATCTCCGCCAGCACGGCTCGCACGTGCTCACAATGCTCCGTCACCCCGGGCGCCGAGGCGTCGATGACATGCAGGATCAGCGAGGCTTCGACGACCTCCTCCAGCGTGGCGCGGAAGGTCTTCACGAGCGTCGTCGGAAGCTGGCGGATGAAGCCCACTGTATCGCTCAACAGGACGCGGCGGCGGGAGGGGAGGGTGACTTGCCGGACGGTCGGATCGAGAGTCGCGAACATACGCGCGTCGGTCAGGACCCCCGCCTCCGTCAGCCGGTTGAAAAGAGTGGACTTCCCGGCATTGGTGTAACCGGCCAGAGCGAGCGTGAGCAGCGGTACGGCCTGACGCTGGCGCCTCTGCACACCGCGTGAGCCGCGCACGGCTTCCAGGTCGTCTTCGAGGCGCTTGATGCGTTTATGGATGCGGCGCCGATCGGTTTCGAGCTGCGTTTCACCCGGGCCGCGTGTACCGATGCCGCCGCCCAGCCGGGACATGGAAATCCCCCGCCCGGTGAGCCGGGGCAGCAGGTAGTTGAGTTGCGCCAACTCGACCTGAAGCTGGCCTTCGCGGGTCCTCGCCCGGCGGGCAAAAATGTCCAGGATAAGCTGCGTCCGGTCCACTACGCGGCAGGCGAGCGCTTTCTCGAGATTGCGCTGCTGCATGCCGCCGAGTTCGTGATCGAAAATCACGACATCGGCCTCGCGGGAAGCGACCAGCGCCTGGATCTCTTCAAGCTTCCCCGATCCTACCAGCGTGCTCGAATCGAAAGACGGCCGCTGCTGCAGTACGCGTTCGCGCACAATGGCGCCCGCGCTCTCGGCGAGGGCCGACAACTCGGCAAGAGATTCTTCCGCGGATACCGGCGAGCTGGCCGGATTGGCGTTCTTGCGGCGAGCCGTCAACTCCACCGCAACCAGGATTGCGTTTTCGCTGGCGCTCGCTGCCGTGTCAGACCTCCGAAGGCTCGTTGCTGACAACGGGCGCGGACACGCTGGGCGCTTGTGTGGCCGCATGTAGCGGCGGGGCGCCGTACATCGGGCGCGAGACCACGACAGTGGAGATGGCGTGTTTGAAGATCAGTTGCTCCTGATTGTTGGTCTCAAGGATCACGGAGTACTTATCGAAGCTCTTGATACGACCGGAGAGCTTCACGCCGCTCATGAGGTAGATCGTGAGGAATGTCTTCTCTTTGCGGGCGTTGTTGAGAAACGCTTCCTGGATGTTTTGAGCAAGCTTATCACCACCAGGACGCTTCGGGATCGCCGGGGCTTTTCTAATTTCTTCCATGGATTTGCCCCTCCTTACAAAGTTTGATTCGTCTCGCCGCGAACTCGCCGGGCCAGCGTCCTGGAAAGTAATAAACGCCGCCACAGCCTGGAGCCTGAGTGTGCTGTGGCGAAAGGCAAATTCCGCGCGCGCTTCAGAACGCCTACGGGCGGCCCCTGAGGACACGCACCTTCCCGTCACAGCTCAAGCTGTGCTTAAAGTGTAGTGCTTTCAATCGAGTGGAGCAACTGAAACGGCTTAGGGTATCCTTGATCCCAGTGGATGCGGAACAGCTAGGCCGGCGGGCTTCGCTCGCAGGCATGATCATCAGCGGACTCCTGGCAATTGCGAAGATTCTTGTGGGCTGGCAGGCTGGCTCGCAAGCGGTCATCGCCGATGGCGCGGAGAGCGCCACGGACGTGCTCACGTCGCTGGCCGTTCTCGTCAGCCTGGGAGTCGCCGTCCGCCCGCCGGACGAGGATCACCCCTACGGACACGGCCGGTTTGAGATCCTGACCGGACTCGTGCTCGGCCACATCCTTACGCTCACGGGCGTGATCATCGCGTGGCGCTCGATCATGGTCATGCTCGGCCCCCGTCACACGCCTGCGCCCTATGCCATGTGGCCGCTGGCAGTCTCGATCGTCCTCAAGTTTTTTCTTTCCGCGTACAAAATGCGCACGGGGCGCAAGATCGGCAGTTCCGCGCTGGTCGCCGACGCCTGGAACGACGCAGTGGATATGCTGTCGGGGAGCGTGGCTCTGGTCGCCGTTGGCCTGGCGATATTGCGCCCCGCGCTGTTCCACAACGCCGATCCGATCGGCGGCGTTCTGGTCGGTTCCATTATCATCGTGCTCGGCTTCAAGGTGATTCGCGAAACGACCTTGCACCTGATGGACACCATGCCGGATCCGGACACCATGAAGGAGATCCGGTCCTCGGCGCTGACAGTCGCCGGCGCGCTAGCCGTTGAAAAGTGCTTTGCCCGCAAGACCGGCCTGCGCTACCACGTCGACCTGCATCTCGAAGTCGATCCCGACCTCACCGTTCGCGATTCCCACTCCATAGCGGAGCAGGTGCGGAACAAGGTCAAGGGAGACCTGCCTTGGGTTGCCGACGTTCTCGTGCATGTGGAACCGCATCCGCCCAGCCTGCGGCAAAGCTGCTCCGAATGATCTCCGCCCAATGACGGCTGACGACGGGTAGAAAACCGCCTTACCATCAAGCAATAGGCACGGAGGCTCGTCGAGTAAATCAAATGGAAAACGTGGAAATCGCCCGTTTGCTAAACGAAACCGCCGACCTCATGGAGATCGCCGAGGAGGATGGCTTCCGAATCAGGAGCTATCGGAACGGCGCCAGCGTCATTGAAGGCTACCCCGAGCGGGTCGAGGAGATCCTGAACGACCCGGCGCGGAAGCTCACCGACATCCCGGGCATCGGCAAAGGGCTGGCCGCGGTGCTCGAAGAGATCTGCCGCCGGGGCAGCTTCGAACGGCGCGACGCTCTGCTCGAACGCTACCCGCCCACCGCGCTGGAGATGCTCAAGATCCAAGGGCTCGGGCCGAAGACGATCCGCATCCTCTGGGATCACTTCCGCGTTTCGACGCTGGAGGAACTGGAACAGCTCTGCAAGGACCACCGGCTCCAGGAACTGCCGAGGATGGGACTGAAGCTCGAAGAGAAGATCCTGCGCGGGTTGAGCCATTACCGTCAGAGCGCGGGGCGCTTCCTGCTCGGCTTCGCCACCCAGGTGGCCGAAGAGTTGACCGCGTATCTGAGCGAGACGCCGGGAGTCGTGGACGTGACTCCGGCCGGCAGCCTGCGCCGCGGCAAGGAGACGGTGGGCGACCTCGATCTGCTGGTGACGGGAGCGGGCGCCGCGGCGGCGCTCGACCACTTCATCGCGCATCCCAGAGTTCATGAAGTCCTGGGCCATGGCGCAAACAAAGCGAGCGCGCGATTCGGTCTGGAGGGAATTCAGGTCGACGTACGCGCGCTCGCGGAAGAGAGCCGGGGCGCGGCGATGCAGTATTTCACCGGGAGCAAGGAACACAATGTCGCCTTGCGCCAGCGCGCCCTGCGCCAGGGGCTGACGCTGAATGAGTACGGGCTGTCACGGCTCGACACCGGCGCGGTCGTCGCCTCCCGCACGGAGCGCGAGATCTACGAGGCGCTCGGCCTGGATTGGATTCCGCCCGAGATGCGCGAGAACTCCGGAGAGATCGAAGCGGCCGAGCGGCACCAGCTGCCCTCGCTCGTGGAGTTGGCCGACATCCGGGGCGACCTCCACATGCACACCCGCGAGAGTGATGGGCGAGGCACGCTGGAGGAGATGGTGGCCGCCGGCGAGGCGCTCGGCTACAGCTACATTGCCATCACCGACCACTCCAAGGCGCTGGCGATGACGAATGGCCTGGACGAACGGCGCGCCGTCGCCTTCGCCGCGCAGGTGCGCGAATTCAACAAGGAAGAGCGGGGCATCCGGCTCTTCTCGGGCCTGGAATGCGACATTTTGCGTGACGGCCGCATGGACCTGAGCGAAGACGCGCTGGCCGAACTCGACTATGTGATCGCGAGCGTACACAGCTATATGAACCTGGACAGCGCCGAGATGACGGACCGGCTCCTGCGCGTCTTCGAGAGTCCGTCGGTAAAGGCGTTCGGCCACCCCACCGGGCGCGTCCTGCTGCACCGCGAGGCCTACTCCTACGACTTCGACCGCATCGCCTCGGAGGCGGCTCGACGCGGAGTCTGGATGGAGATCAACGCGAGCCCCGAGCGGCTCGACCTGCACGCGTCGCTTGTGAGGCGCGCGAAGTCGCTTGGCGTGAAGTTCGTCATCTCCACCGACGCTCATCATCCGAAGCACCTGGCGAACATGCGGTACGGTGTGACCATGGCGCGTCGCGGCTGGCTGACGAAAGGTGATGTGATGAATACGAGGGATGCAGGTGCATTTGCCGCCGCGCTGGCCCGTTGATCAGGTTCGTATGGTGGGGTGGACCCCCAGGCCACCTCCGGAAATGGGGGCCGACGCCCACGTCGGCCATTGCTTGAACTTTTATTAGTACCGGCAGCCGGACCTGGGGGTCCGGCGCGGACGTGGGCGTCCGCCCCACCATCGTTCTTCAAAGGAGTAGATCGTCGATGCCAATGAAGCTTGTTTCCAGCGTTGAGATTTGCCGCACGCCCATCTTCTGGGTGACGCAGGACTGCGCCGTCGATCCCGGCGGCTTTGAGATCAAGCGCGCCATCGTGCAGCACGGCGGCTCGGCCGTCATGATGCCGGTCGATGCGAAGGGACGCGTGCTGCTGGTGCGCCAGTACCGGCTGCCCGCGCGCGCCTACCTGTGGGAGCTCTCCGCGGGCCGGCTCGATCCCGGAGAAACGCCGCTGAAGGCCGCCAAGCGCGAACTGATCGAGGAGACCGGTTATCGCGCCAGACAATGGACCAGGCTGTGCCATTTCTACGGCAGCCCCGGCTACGTCGCCGAGAAGATGACCATCTACGCCGCGCAGGAACTCACCGCTGGAACCGCGACGCCCATGGGAGACGAGCGCATCGAAACGAAGTGGTTCACCTTGAAAGAGATCGCGGCCATGATCGAGAACGGTGAGATCGTCGACGCCAAGACGATCATCGGCTATACGCTGTGGCGCATGAAGGGCGGCGCGAAGAAGAAGGCGTAAGCGAGCGCGCGCCCTGGGAGCGCCTCCTGGGAGCGCCGATCTCCAGATCGGCTCCGTACCGGCGAAGGGCTCTCCAAGAGCGAGAGACTGTTCACCCTCAAAGGGCCAAAGACCTGCACCTGTCTCCCAGCACCGGGATGAGATTGAAGAGAGCGGGCAAGGCCAGAGGCCACTGCTCAGGTGAAAGTCAGGGCCTGGGTTGTGGGGCAGAATTCATTCTGCGCGGGGCTTCGGCCCCGCACGCATTGCAAGCCAATTTGGACCGGCTGAAGCCGGTCCGCAGACTGAAGTCTGCCCCACAGCGCGTTTCAGGCCGTTTCCAGGACTATGACCGTATCGATTGCGTCGCGGTCCTTGCCCGGCATCCCCAACAGAAGCTGATCGCCCCAGTTCTTAACCGTGACCTTTTGTCCCGAGCCGAGCAGTTTCGCGCTCTTCACGGCCTTAGGCAGGCGCGGGATGGGCAGGACGGGATCGGGCCAGTCGAGGACGTGCGCATACACGGTTCCGGCCTTTTGGGTCGTGACGCCCCAGGGCCGCGGAGTAATCGGGCCGCCGCGTGTACCGTAGATGCTTTCGCCGTTCCTGGCAAGCCAGGCCCCCATCTCTTTGAGGCGCGTGACGAAATCGTCCTGCACCGTGCCATCGGGCTTGGGACCGATATTCAGCAGGAAATTGGCGTTCCGGCCGGAGGCGTTGATCAGGTAGCGCAGGAGCGTCTTCGTGCTCTTCAGGTTCTTGTCCCCGGCATTGTAACCCCAAGCCCCGTTGATGGTCTCGCACGTTTCGAGCGGCAGCCGGCCGACCTTCGAGTCGCCGCTGAAGCCGGTGGTGTTCTCGCCGGGCAGATCCTTTTCGAACATCTGAAAATCCTCGCCCTCGAAAGGCGCGAGGTGGTGATTGTTGCCGACGAGCGCGTGCGGCTGGTGGCGATGAATCAGATCGTAGGTCCGCCGCAGCCGCCAGTCCGCGCCCCGCTTGTCCCAGATACCGTCAAACCAGATGCCGGCCACTTCGCCGTAGCCGGTGAGCAGTTCGCTCAATTGCGCGTCCATGAAGTCGAGGTAGCGGTTGAAGTCGCCGGACGCCGGGCGGCCTGCCGTCTGGCCCGTCATGCCGCGCGGGAAGTAGTCGGGGTGATGCCAGTCGAGGTGGGAGTGGTAGAAAAACAGCTTCACGTCCTGCTTGCGGCACTCTTCGCTCAAGGGCTTCAAAACGTCCTTCGCGCAAGGCGTCGCCTCGACGATGTTCCACCGGGTCTGTTTGGTCCCGAACATGGCGAAGCCGTCATGGTGCTTGCTGGTGATGGTGATGTAGCGCTGCCCGGCCGCTTTGGCCATGGAGACCCACTCCGCGGCGTCGAATTTGACAGGGTTGAATCTCGGCGCGATCAATTCGTATTCGACGATCGGGATCTTCTCCTGGTTCATTACCCACTCGCCACGTCCAAGCACCGAGTAAACGCCCCAGTGGATGAACAATCCGAACTTCGCGTCCTGGAACCATTCCCGGGCTTTGAGGTTGGATGCGTCGGGCTGGTAGGCGTCGTCAAATGCGAAGGCCGAGCGGGCGGCGGCGGCTCCGGCCAAGGTAAGTTTCACGGCATCGCGTCGAGTCATTCGTCCTCCTGGGGGCAAAGCCATTCTATGCCAATCCAGGCACCGGCGATGACGTAATGCCCCAGGTTCAAGCAGCCTTGGAAGTTTCGAACGCCGGAGCGAGCAGGTCCATCTGCACCGGCCGGAGAGCCCGAAACGCGGCCAGTTCCGCGGGGTATTTGCGAATGAGCGGGGCTGGCGCGCGGAGCGGGTGGCGCCCAAGGACCTCGCCCAGCTGCAACGAATTCACCAGACAGGCTCCGGCTTGCGCGTTGGTGAAGATCACGAGGCACTCCTTGGCTGCCGCCGCCAGCCGCGACAGGCGCGGCTGCCACTCTTCCAGTTCGTCCAGCGAGTAGAGATAGGGCGAGGCCGAAGCCCGCTGCCCGAATTCGCGGTAGGCGTCCGGCGACGAGCGCCCGTGCAAACGCACCAGGGCCGTGCTGGTGGTCAGCACCGATGCCGGCGGCATTCCTCGAAAGTAGGCGGGCTGATCGACATTGACGAACGAGATCTTGTACTTGGACAGAATCGCCAGCGCCTCTTCCGACAGCCAGCTCTCGTGCAGGAACTCGCCCGCGAGCCGGAATTCGTGGAAGTTCCGCCGCAGCTCGATGAGAAAGTCGCGATTTTCCCGGTTGAACCGGAACGCCCAAGGGAACTCGAGCATCAGGGCGGCCAGGCAGCCGTCCCTCTGCAGCGGCAGCAATCCGGATTTCCAGGCAGCAATTGCATCGGCAGACAGATCGCGATCCTGAGTGAAGCGGCGGCCAAGAACGGCCGTGAGCCGCAAACGTGGGTTAGCGGCCGCCTTTTTCATCCAGAGCCGGGCAATCTCTGGCTTCAGCGGCGCCACAGCCGTCTGCTGGATCTCCAGCACCTCGACGTAAGGCAGAAGCCGGTCGATGCGGTGCTGCCGCGGCGAGAGGCCGGCAAACACGGAATCGTCCCAGTCAGCCCGGTGCCAGCCGGAGATGCCTACATGGATTCGATCTACATTGACCATGGTCTATATTCGCCCTTTCTTCTACTCAAGAATGAAACAAAAGGCGAATACAAGCAAGCAAAATCTACGTGTACGAGCGAGCCTCGGATTTCATTTTGGGCGTTCCCGGGCGCCCTGAATCCTTATCTCAGGGGCGCGGACCCGTCGGCCAGCTTTTTAGCTTTGAACGACTTGCGTCTGGCTGCCGGGCCGGTTGGATCGGCTGGCGGGCAGCGCCGGCGGCGGCCGGGACTTCATCCTCCTGGAACTGCAACTGCCGGTCCAGCAGCATTTCCATCGTAGATCCCCGCTCCAGGACAGTTTCGGGCCCCCGGCTCATGAGCACGCCGACCAGGCCTGCCGCGGCCCCCGCGCCTGCGCCGATTCCCACGCCCTTGGCGCCACCGGCGATCGCGCCGACCATGGTGCCATAACCGGTCGTCGTTGCGACGGTGTTGAGATCACCCAGCTTGTCGGAATCGCCTTTGATCTTGCCCTCGCTCCTGTCCAGCAAGCCTTTCTGGTCGCCGTCGAGCGTGGAAGGCCGTGCCCGAAAATCGCGCGTGACGCCATTGGCCAGAGTGAGCGAGTCGAAGCGGATGAACAAAGCGGAGCGGCCCTTCACTTTGCCTGCCCGCTTCACCTGTGTGACGGTTCCCGTAACGTAGCTCCCGGTAGGGATGACCATGCGGCCATCCACGAGCACCGGGAAAGCAGTCTCCAGATACACGCGGTCGCCCTCCGCGGCGTTCTTCGTGCTGACGCTATTGATCAGATCGAGCAGAATCTTGGTGCCGGGCTCCACGAAGTAGACGTGTTGCTTCCCGGCTGGCGGGTCGGCGGCCACCGCGGCAGGCTGAGGAGCCTGGGCCAAGCCAAAGGCCGCTGTGGCGGCGGCTATAAATCCGAGTCGAAACAGCATGATGGGCACCTCGTAAGTACAGAAATCACACGACAGGAATCGATCCCCGAACCTGATGCGGGGAGGCCGCAGTTCAACTCCAGGCTAACGCCACCCGGGGCAAGCATCCATACCCTTATTGAACGTATCGCACCGGCTTGCGGTTGCAGGCCACAGATTGTGGGGCGGCTTTCCAGAGCCGCGTGGGGCCTCCAGGCCCCACCCGGAGACGCCAGCCTCCACATCTGCCACGCTGCAAACGTGGACCGGACAGGCTGTTCCGCGTCACGCCCACGCAAGTTTGTCCAGAGCGGGCTCTGGAGAGCCCGCGCGGCGCTGGAGCGCCGCCCTACACACAACACGAGATGGTTACTCCTCACGCTCCGGCACAGGCCGTCCCGCAACGCTGAGCGCCTTGCGCGCCGTCGTCGCGAGCGGCAGCGCCGGCAACTCGTCCGGAGCGATCCAGCGAAAGCCCTTGGGCGCTCTCACCGCCTCCACTTGCCACACCTCGACGGTGTAATCGTGGCGGGTAATGGAGTGGCGGAACTCGCCCAGTTTCGCGGTGCGGCGCGCCCCTGGGATATAGCGCGACTCCGGCAATTCCCAGAAGCCCGCCAGACGGGGCTCATGCGCGCCGCGCTGCCGCATCAGGATCCGGCCATCCTTCTCGACCAACAGCAATTCGATGGCGAGCTTGATCGGATCGCGTTTGTTCAACTTCACGGGCAATTCGTTCTGGATGCCTTCTTCGCGCGCCGCGCAGTGCTCGCGCAGCGGACACAGCAGACACTGCGGCACGCGCGGCAGGCAGATAGTAGCGCCGAGTTCCATCATCGCCTGGTTGAAGTCGCCAGGCCGCCGCGCGTCCAGCATCATCTGGGCGGTCTGTTTCAGCCGCACTCGCACTGTGGAGCTTTGCACGTCGCCGCGCTCGGCTGTCAGGCGGCTCAGCACCCGCACCACGTTGCCGTCGAGCACCGCGTGGGGCAAGCCGAACGCGATGCTGGCCACCGCCGCGGCCGTGTAGTCGCCCACCCCCGGCAACTCGCGAATCTGCTCGAAGGTCTCCGGGAACGCGCCCCGTTCAGTGATAGCCTGAGCCGCACGCTGGAGATTCCGCGCGCGAGCGTAATAGCCCAGCCCGCTCCACATCGCAAGCAGCTCCTGCTCGGACACCACGGCGAGCGCCTGCGGCGTGGGGAAGCGTTCCAGAAAGCGATTGTAATAGGGGACGACCGCCGCCACGCGCGTCTGCTGGAGCATCACTTCCGAGAGCAGGATACGCCACGGATCCTTCGTTCCGCGCCACGGCAACTCCCGCCGGGAGCGCTGGTACCAGTCGAGCAGCAGTTGCCGGCATTGGCGAGGTTGGAGCATTCGCGTGCATGACCGGCGCGCTCGGCCGGGTTGATACAATAATAGGCGATCCCTCATTTCCGCCTCGATTCCATAGGATTTCGCACAAAGTGCCAGAATTGCTGCGGGTCCGCGGCGCGCGGGTCCATAATCTCAAGAACGTCTCGATCGATCTGCCGCACAACGCGCTGACGGTGGTCACGGGCGTCTCCGGCTCCGGCAAATCGTCGCTCGTCTTCGACACCATTTATGCCGAGGGGCAGCGCCGCTACGTCGAGTCGCTTTCGGCTTACGCGCGGCAATTCCTCGACCGCATGGAGAAGCCCGCGGTGGACGAGATCGACGGCATCTCGCCGCCCATCGCGATCCGCCAGAAGAACACGACGCGCAACCCGCGCTCGACGGTCGCCACGGCCACGGAGATCTACGATTTTCTGCGGCTGCTCTTTGCGCGGGCCGGCGAGACATGGTGCCCCACCTGCGAGAAAGTAGTGATCCGCGACACGGTCGACCCGGTTTCCGCCGCGATGGCCGCGCAGGCCGATGGGAGCCGCTGGTACGCCCTGTTCCCTGTCAAGGCCCACGGTCTGAGCAGCGAGCAGGCACTCAAGGACGAGCTGTTCGACCTGCGCAAGCGGGGCTTCACGCGCCTGTACCAGAACGGACGCATTTTTGAATTCTCCACGCCCGAATCGCTACTCGAGATCGACTTCGCGCAACCGGTCTTCGTTCTCGTCGACCGGCTCGTCATTCGCGGCGAAATGCGCCAGCGCCTGGTGGACACCGTCGAGATCTGTTACCGCGAAGCGGGCGAAGTGATCTTCGAACAGGTCGGCGAGCCGGAGCCCAAGCGGCTACGCTTCAGTGAGAGTTTCGCCTGCAAGACTTGCGGCCGCGAATTCCTGACGCCCGAGCCGTCGCTGTTCAGCTTCAACAATCCCTACGGCGCCTGCCCGCAATGCCAGGGTTTCGGCAACACCATCGACTACGACATGGATCTGGTAATCCCGGATCCTTCGAAGTCGCTGAACGACGGCGCGGTCGACCCGTGGACCAAACCGAACTACGATTGGGGCCTGGAGGAATGCCTCGCCCGCATGGCGGGCCGCGTCCGCACGGACGTCGCCTACGCCGACATGAAACCCGCCGAGAAGGCCCTGCTGCGCGAAGGCGTCCGAAGGTTCTTCCGCGAAGTGGAGAAGAAGAAATACAAAGTCCACGTGCGCGTGTTCATTTCGCGTTATCGCGGCTACACCGAGTGCAGCGCCTGCGGCGGCGCGCGACTGCGGGAAGACGCGCTGTTCATTCGCGTGGGCGGCAAGACCATCGCCGAGGTCTCGAAGCTGAACATCGCCGAAGCGCTCGCCTTCTTCTCGACGCTCATCCTCGCGCCGGAGCAGGCCGCGATCGCCGGCAAGATTCTGGTCGAGATCCGGCAGCGGCTGCAGTTCCTGAACGATGTCGGGCTCGAGTATCTGACGCTCGACCGGCTCTCCATGACGCTGTCGGGCGGCGAAGCGCAGCGCATCACGCTTGCGACGTGCCTGGGCTCGCAACTGGTGGGCGCGACCTATGTGCTGGACGAGCCCTCCATCGGGCTGCACTCGCGAGACACGGGACGGCTGATTCGCATCCTGCACAACCTGCGCGATCTGGGCAACACGATTCTGGTGGTCGAACACGATGCCGACGTGATGCGCGCCGCCGATCACATCGTCGACATGGGACCGGGCGCGGGTGAACTCGGCGGGCAGATCACGTTTGAGGGCACGCTCAAGGCGATGCTCAAGACCGGCTCGAAGAATGGGTCAAAAAAAGGGAACGGCAACGGAACCGGCAGCCCGACGTCGCTGACCGCGAAATACCTGAACGGAGAGCTGCAGACCTCGCTCAAGACAGGGCGGCGGCCGGTGGACCCGAAGCGGCTGCTGCAGTTCTGGGGCTGCCGCGGGCACAATCTGAAAAACGTCGATGTCACCATCCCGTTGGGGCTGATGACGGTGGTGACAGGCGTCTCGGGCTCGGGCAAGTCGACGCTGGTTCACGATGTCATCAACAAAGCCCTGGCTTCGCGCTACGCGGTGGATGCCGGCGAGGAAAAGCCGGCGAAGGGGAAAAGCCTTGCAACCGGGGGCGACACGGACGCCCCGCGCGAGCGGCAGGTTTGCCGCAAGATGGCGGGCGCCGGCCAGGTGCGCGAAGTGGTGCTGGTCGACCAATCGCCGATCGGGCGCACGCCGCGATCGAACCCTGTGACCTATACCAAGGCCTTCGATGCCATCCGGGAGCTTTTCGCGGCGACGCCGGAAGCGGACCGCCGGGGCTACACTCCGGGCCATTTCAGCTTCAACATCCCCGGCGGGCGCTGCGAGACCTGCCAGGGCGACGGTACGGTAACCGTGGAGATGCAGTTCCTGGCCGACGTCGAACTGATCTGCGAAGACTGCCGCGGCACGCGCTACAAGCAGTCGGTTCTCGATATCCGTTATCGCGGATTGAACATTCACGAAGTGCTGAAACTCACCATCCACGAGGCGATCGCGTTCTTCGCCGACCAACCGCGCATCATCGCGCGGCTGAAGCCGATGGCGGACGTCGGGCTCGGCTACCTGCGCCTGGGCCAGTCGGCTACAACGCTCTCCGGTGGTGAAGCGCAGCGCGTGAAACTGGCGTCGCATCTGACGCAAACCGACGGCAAGGGCATACTCTACCTCTTCGACGAGCCGACCACCGGGTTGCATTTCGACGACATCACCAAGCTGCTCGACGCCTTCGACCGGCTGATCAAAAAGGGAGCGACGCTGCTGATCATCGAGCACAATCTCGAGGTGATCCGGCACGCGGACTGGCTGATCGACCTGGGACCGGACGGCGGCGACGCTGGCGGACGCATAGTGGTGGAAGGGACGCCGGAGACTGTCGCGGCGTGCGAAGCGTCGTGGACGGGCAAGTACCTGCGCCCGTTGCTGAACGGGAAATGACGAACTGACTGCGTGGTAAGGCGCCTGTACTTTGGTACACTACACCGGCATTTGCGCCTCGGATTGGGCTGGCTGGCACAGGTCCCTGCATGATCGGCATGCCGTTCACCCCCAATCATGAAAATGGCCACTCCTCTCCCAGCACCGAACCGCGAACACAGAGAGCGGTCGATGCGCGGGAGCGGTGGCCCGGTCGATGGCCGCTCTTTTCATTCGTGGCGGTGATTGCGCACACCAGCGCCGCAGCATCGGTATCCGCATTTCCAGAGCAACCGCTAATGGAAAGAGCGGTGGGTATAGGCCTGTGAACATTACGAGCCAGTTCGCCCAGCCTGCCGCTAACCTCTCCGCGTTTTCCCGGCAGACGGCATAGGCTGCGGTGTGATGGTGGGACCGTGCATGACCAGCGTGCCATCCTTCCGGATTTCCATCCGGTCCATCAGCAGGACGCGCGATCTCCCGGCGCCGTCGTCCGTCCGGCATACAGGCAGATCATTTCCGTGCCATCCGGCGACAGTGTTACGCAGTTGTGAGCGGGACCGCTGACCACGCCTCCACGGTCCGTATTCTCGCACAGTACGGGGTTGTTCGCGGCCTTCTTATACGGCCCGAGCAGGTGCTTCGCCATGGCGGAGCCCAGCGAGTAGTTCTCGCCCAGGTAGTGATTCGCGGAGTACATCAGGTAGTAAGCGCCGTCGTGTTTGAACGCAGTGGGATCCTCGGTCCAGCGGCGGTTGATCTCGTGCATGGTCACCGGGAGATTCTCCCAGGCGGTGCTTTTGTCCGCGAGCGTGACCGGGGGGCGCAGTATCTCGACTGGTTCGCCTCGCGTTGAGACTGCGCCTCTGCCGATCGGCGCATGCAGACGGGCCGCCGCTCACGCAGGCCAGACGCCGCGTGCCATCGAAATAGAGCGGGGCAGGTGTTGCGAGGTCTTGGATTTCCAAGCAATCCGGTTCAATCGTTGCTGGGTCGTGGCGAGATCGAGCGGTGTCATCCGCTCATTTCATAGGGTCGAGAGGCGGTTTCGCGCCCGCTGCTATTCTAGTCACCCAACTCCGTCCGGCTTTGCGTTTCGCAAAGTCGGCCTTGGCCGCTTCGATCTCCCGCGGCTGCTCCAACAGTTCGAGTGTGGAGAGAGCCAGCGTCCGCGCCGCCACAAGCATACCCTTCCGACCGATAGTAGTGCCCGCGCA
>Ga0302270_10000987_pt1 | contig 29478 bp, 26 predicted proteins | sample III_Bog_E2_3_FD_198773 | JGI IMG/M metagenome (GOLD analysis project Ga0302270, IMG submission 198773) | Peat permafrost microbial communities from Stordalen Mire near Abisko, Sweden - III_Bog_E2_3 | ecosystem: Environmental > Terrestrial > Soil > Wetlands > Peat | place: Sweden: Abisko... | reverse complement strand
TTTCGCCGCGGCATGGTTCCGGCGCGGCTCGGCGTGGGGTGAACTGGGAGAGTTCGAAAAAGCGGCGCGCGACCTGACGGTTTTTCTTCGGCTCAAGCCCGGCGATTCCGAGGGGCTCGCCTTCCGGGGCGCGGCCCAGGATACGCTCGGCCGAACGGCCGAGGCTCTGGCGGACTATGGTGGCTCGCTGCAAGCCCGACCCGACAATCCACGAGTGCTGCTCGCGCGCGGCGAACTGCTCGATCGTTTAGGACGTCACAAAGATGCGCTCGCCGACCGCGACCGGGCCGTGGAGCTGGAACCGAACAACGGGTACGTCTGGCTGGGGCGTGGCGGGACGCAATTGGCCCTGGGATTTCCCGATAAAGCCATCGCCGACCGTACGCGGGCCACCGAAATCGCGCCCCGGGACGCGATGATGTGGTTCGGGCGGGCAGCCATTTACGCGCGTCTCGGGCAAAATGGGAAAGCGGCGGCCGATCTGCGCGAGGCGCTGAGGCTCAATGCCGGCTTCTCCGAGGCCACGCGACTGCTGCAGGACGTTGAGAAGGACTTGCAGAAAGAGGCCGCCGCATCCGCGACCCAGTCGCGCGGCCCGACACCAGCGCGAAGCGCCGGGACTCCCAACGCGGCCGCAACGCTAGCATCTGCGCCCGACCTGCAGAAGCCCCGAAGCGCGGCAATATCCGGATCGGAAGCCCGGCCGCCGGCGAAGACGGCCGCCAAACCAACGCAACCCCCCGCCGGGCCCGCCGATGCCCAGGCCGGCACGCCGGGCGCCGCGCCCTCGCGGGCATCCGCGGAACAGCTTCTTCGCGAGGCGCGCGCGTTGTTGGACGCAGAGCGGTTTGCCGCAGCCGTGTCCAAGCTTGCCGCGGCGGCCGAAGGGGATGCGGGCAATGCCCATATCTGGAACGCGCTGGGCTACGGCCAGATGCGCCTGAAGCATTACCGGGAAGCGCTGGCGGCACTTGACCGGGCGATTGCGCTCAAGCCCGATTATCAGAACGCGCTCCTGAACCGCGCGGTGCTGAAACGGCTGATGGGCGATCGGGAAGGAGCCGCGCTGGATCTCAAACGAGCAGCGGGACCCGGCGGGAAGCAGCGCTAATACCCGCCACCCTGCGACCGGCGGCTGTCTGGAACGCCCGACAAATGACGCAGCGTTCGCTATACTGGTGTATTAGACGGCCGGCGCTTCCCCGCCGGCTTTCTCCTGAAGGATTCACCCCGATGATTATCGCTATCACCATCGTTCACGTCGTTGTGTGCTTTTTCCTGGTGATCGTAGTGCTGCTGCAAAGCGGCAAAGCGGCGGACCTGGCGGGCGCGTTCGGTGGTATGGGTTCGCAGACCGCGTTTGGCCCGCGTGGCTCGGCGACGGTTCTTTCGAAGGCGACCACAATCGCGGCTGTCATGTTTATGCTGACGTCGCTCTCGTTATCGATCCTGTACACGCGGCTCGGCCGATCCAGCGGCTCGTCGGTCTTCGATCACACCACTCCCGCCGGCAGCTCACCTTATCCGTCACGGCGTTTGCCGATCAAAGCAGGGCAGCTCCCCGTGACTCCGAGGCCCGCTGCTCCGGTGCGCAAATAGGGTTGGCGGACGTGGCGGCGCTCGAGTTCGGGATTGGCCCTTGAGCACACGGGAACGGGCGGATTGCGGTCTTCCGGGACAGCGTATACTGGACCAGAAGTCTGTGGCGCGGTGGCGCAGTGGTTTTTAGCCGGCAACGCGACAGGCGGCCCGGCATTGCGGAGGTGGCGGAATTGGCAGACGCACTAGCTTGAGGTGCTAGCGGGAGCAATCCCGTGGGGGTTCAAGTCCCCCCCCCCGCACCAAATCCTCAAAATCGGGCCCTCCCCAACAGGGACGGCCCTTTCGTTGAACGTTCCCCACCATTCTCTTGCATGTGGCGCCTCGGCAGTGGGCCGAATTGTGCGGTAGAGCCGCAGCGGCCTGGAGGCCCATATCGGAATCAGTTTCCGAGGGCCAGGAGAACCACTCTCTGCCGCCCAAGTTCCCGGACAACCTCAACGAGAGTGCATCGGAACCAGGCTCGAGATGGTGGCACACTGCTGCACTGTCAGGGACGTCCGGAAAGCTCACAGAAAACTCTGAGCGAGCCGTGGATGCGCTCGATCGAGTTCCAGGTAATCGCAGGCGCAACAGGCGATATCATGACTATTCGATGGCTACCCGGAGAACAGCGAGCGCGTGCGTCTCTCGCTGAAAGTCCGCAACCGGAAGGATCGTACTGGCGAAATGGTGTTTAACGTCGGCGGGCCGCCACTCTGGACTCCTCCGCGAGGACCAACTGGTTGGGACGGAGCGAAGGTTGCATAGACAAACCAGGTTTTCGAGGTGCATCGGATGTCGATCATGCGGCAGGCCCGTGGAATCATCCGCAAGCGATCGTGCAGAGCGGTCCCGTAGGATTCTTCGTGAACGGTGTTTCGGTGAAGCAGGGTCGCGGCCGCTCGCTCACCGGTGGCGGAGTCCCGTTTCAGCCCCAGGGTGCGGAGACTTGCTTCCGCCGGATCGATCTTCAGCCCGTGCCGCGGCCGGCGATTTTAGTTCGTGGGAGAGTGTCAAATCATGAGACGCCTATTACTGATTGCCACCACCGGAATCGCCTGTGCCCTTGCGCAGGGCGCGCCTGCCTCGCCGGGCCTGTGCCCGGTCCGGCAATACGGCGCCGTAGGAGACGGAAAAACCCTCGACACCGCCGCGTTTGACAGGGCGATTGAGGCCTGCGCCGCGGCGGGAGGCGGGCAGGTGCTGGTGTCTCCTGGCCACTATCTCACTGGGACAATTCGCCTGAAGAGCAACATCACGCTACTGCTGGACGCCGGAGCGGAGATCGCAGGCACTTCAGATCTCACACAGTATGAGGCATTCAATCCCCCGGATGGCAATCCGCCGACGAGTACTTCTTCGCCGTGGCACCGGGCGCTTGTGCTGGGCGTCAATGTGGAAAACGTCTCCATCACCGGACGCGGCGTGATCAACGGCAATAAGGTCTTCGACCCTCAGGGCGAAGAGCACATGCGCGGCCCGCACGCCGTGCTGTTCGGCAACTCCCGCAACATCGCGCTGCGCGACATCTCGATCCGTGACGCCGGCAATTACGCGGTCATGCTCGAGTTCACCAGCGATGTGGAAGTGCGTGGCATCAAGGTGACCGGTGGATGGGACGGAGTGCATTTCCGTGGCGGGAAGGACCGGCCGGACCGTAACGTGACCATCACCGACAGCGAGTTCTACACCGGCGACGACAGCATCGCGGGCTGGTTCTGGGAGGACACCGTCATTACTCGCTGCATCCTCAACTCCTCCTGCAACGGGATCCGGCTCATCGGACCGGCCAAACGCCTTATCATCCACGATTGCCTGTTCTTTGGACCCGGCCGGTTCGAGCACCGGACTTCGCGCGAGCGGCATCGCACAAACATGCTGGCAGGCATCCTGCTTCAGCCGGGAGCCTGGGACCGCACCGAAGGCCGGCTGGATGACGTGCAAATCTCCAACGTCACCATGCACGACGTGGCTACGCCCTTCAGTCTGACGCTCACCCCGGGCAACACGGCGGGCCGCATTGAGGTGAACGGGATGACGGCCACTGGAGTGTACCGTGCGGCGGCATCCATCGAGAGCTGGGCCGAAGAGCCCGTCGAGAGCGTGACGATGCGCGGCCTGAATCTCGAGTTTGCGGGTGGTGGACGCGCTGCGCAAGCGCCAGTGCAGCGGCCCCACGTGGATGCCCGTGAGCTGCCGGTGTGGGGTATTTACACGCGCAACGTCAGATCGCTGGAGTTGCAGGACGTGCGGTTGAACGTGATCCAGCCGGATGGCCGCCCCGCGCTCATGATGGATGATGTGGGCCGCCTCGAGCTGGATGCGGTCCACACTCCGCCGAGCGACGTTCCAGCCCTTGCTCTGTTCGAGGTCCGCGAGTTGAGTCTGCGCAATACGGATCTGAAGACTTCCGTGCGCGGCGCGCCGCCGGCCCCGGCTAAATAGTAGCGAGCCGTTAGCCCGATCAGACCGGCCGGGCGGCGCGGCCAGGGCTACTTCTTTTCCAGCTTTTGCGCAAAGAGCCACACCGGAAGATCGGCTTCACTATAAGCCTTGTCCCATGAGTTGTGTCCCACGCCATCGTATTCGGTGTACTTTACGCTGCCAGAGTTCGCCTTCAAAGCCTCGACCATCTTCCGGGACTCATCGACAGGGACGGACTGATCCGCGTTCCCGTGAAATACCCACACCGGAGTCGCGCCAATTTTCTTCGCCGCCTCCGTAAACTGGTTGGCCGGGCCATCCTGCGTCCCGTTGTCGTCGCGGCGGCGTATTCCTCCACAGACCGGAACGAGCGCGGCGAACTTGCCGGGGTGGCCCGCGGCGATCGACCATGTTCCATAGCCGCCCATCGAGAGGCCAGTCAGGTACACCCGCGCAGGGTCTCCATTGAATTCCTTCATTGCCGCGGCGAGGGCAGCCAATACCTGCGACTCCATAGCCGGGTCAGCCCACCAGACCTTGTCCCTGCACTGCGGCATCACGACCACCGCCGGATAGCGCTCCACATGCCTGCGTATCGCACCGCCCAGACCGACCTCCGACTGAATGAGTCCATCCTCGCCCCGCTCCCCGGATCCGTGCAGAAACAGGATAACCGGCCATTTCTTGTGTTTATCCCAGCCGTTCGGAACGTAGACGACATAACGATACCCGGTCCCCTGGACCGTGATTGCACGGTTCAGGAAGCCGGTTTCATGGGGCTTCGCGCACAAGGCGGTCCCCGCGCCGAGAATCGTGACAATCGATAAGAGCCGCAGTAATCTGGACATGGTCTCCACCTTCTTGTACTGAGTTGCGATTGCGACGGGAGCGAATCCAAGCCGCTTCAATTCCGATCGGTCCCACACCCTCAGGTACTATGCCGGAATCTGTTGAGGGCCTTGGACGACTTCCCACACTAGTTTATGCCGGCAACTCCGTCCTCCGTGCGCGGCCCGACTCAAGGCTGGATTCCGATTGGCGGGATATCGGCTGACAGCGCGCAATTCTGTTTCACTAGGACCATGAGAGCTATCGCGGGGCTGCTGGTGATTTGCAGCGGTGCGGCGTTTGCGGCGGAGCCACCGCAAATCGATTCGATCTTCGCCCGGTTGGCCGGCGGGAAATCGCCGGGCGTCGCAGTCCTGGTGCGGAAGGATGGCAGGACGATCGTGCAACGCGGGTACGGCGTGCGCGACCTGCGGACGTTTGCGCCCATCGACGTGAGGACGGACTTCCGGCTGGCTTCGTTCACCAAACAGTTCACCGCGATGGCGGCGATGCTGCTGGTGCATGACGGCAAGCTGCGCTACGACGACCGGCTGACGCAGATCTTCCCCGATTTTCCGGAGTACGGCCGCGCGATCACGGTGCGGCATCTTCTAACCCACACATCGGGACTGCCGGACTATGAGGATCTGATGGGCGGTGGCCCGTGGACCGAGGCCCGGCAGATCCAGGACGGGGAGGTTCTGGCCCTTTTGAAGCGGCAGACGGCTCCGAAATTTGCGGCGGGGACGAGCTGGGCGTACAGCAACTCCGGCTATGTCGTACTCGGTCTGATCGTGGCAAAGGTGTCGAGCGTCCCGTTCGGCGACTTTCTGCGTCAGCGCATCTTCCAGCCGCTGCACATGAATCACACGCTCGTTTACGTCAAGGGCAGCAACAGCGTGCCAAACCGCGCCTTCGGACACGCGAAGCAGGCGCAGGGCTTTGAGGAAACCGACCAGAGTTCCACCTCGGCGACGCAGGGAGACGGCGGCGTCTACTCCAATCTGGAGGACCTTGCGAAGTGGGACGATGCGCTGAGAAACCGCGCGCTGCTCAGCGAGCCGGAGATGGGGCCGGCTTTGACGCCGGTGCGGTTGGCGGATGGTTCGGAAACGCGCTGGCCCGAGGCTCCGGGCGACGACAATCTGAATCCCGGGAAGCCGGTGGCGTACGGTTTTGGCTGGTTTCTCGACCCCTATGCCGGCCGCGCGCGCATGTGGCACGCGGGCAGCACCCGAGGGTTCAGCACGGTAATCGAGCGGTTCACGACAGCAAAGCTGACCATTGTCGTGCTGTGCAATCGCACCGATCTTGAAGCGAGCCACCTCGCGCTTCGGGTGGCAGACGCGTTGCGGTAACGATGTGGGCCGCGACGAAGTAACCTGCGATGGCTGGATCGGGTATACACTGAGTCGGAAGTTCCGGGCATTCCCGCAAAGCCACTAGCCATGAATCCTATCGACGACCTTTCGAGACGAACGTTGCTGACTGGATTCGCCGCGTTCGCCATGCCAGCCATGCCCGCCGCGGCGGCGTCCCACAGCGGAGGAGTGCGCTTCGGCGTCCGCACTCCGCTTCCCAAAACCGGTCTCCACGAAAGGGCTCTTCTCGTAAAGGATTTGGGCTACGACGGAATCGAGTTGGGTCCGGAATGGCTGGATCAGCCCCTCGACACCCTGCGCGAGGCGATCCGCGGGACCGGAGTCGTTGTGAGCGCCATCGTGGGTTCGCTCCAACTTCTGAACCCCGATCCGAAGCTGCGCTCGCAAGCGATCGAATTGGACCGGAGCCGGCTCCGCATGGCAAAGGATCTCGGCGCCGATTGTGTCATCGAAGTGCCCGTCTTCGGAGCAAACCGCTTCACGGATATCAGCCCCGTGATGAGCCAGCGAGAGGTGGAGGACCAGTTGCTCGTCGCGGGACTGAAGCAGCTTGCCGCATCCGCGGCAGAGAACGAAGTGACGCTCCTGCTTGAGCCGCTCACGCGCAAAGAGACGCACTACATGAACCTGCAGGAACATGGGGCGGACATTCTCGAGCGGGCCGGCTCGCCGCGCATGGGTCTGCTCAGCGATTTCTACCACATGCAGATGGAAGAGAAAGACATCCCCGCGACGCTTGCCCGTTACGGAAAATACACGCGCTACGTCCATCTGGCCGACGGCGCGAAGCGGACGGAGCCCGGATCGCTGCCCTTCGACTATCGTCCGTCTTTTCACGAGCTCAAGAAGTGGAACTACTCCGGCTGGCTCACGGTCGAATCGGGCGCGACCGACGAAGCCGAAAGCGCGCTTCAAAGAGCACTTCGCTACCTCAAACAGCAGTGGGCGGAGGCTTAGACTTGGGATGATTGCCTGGAGTTTCGCCACTGGCACAAATCCCGCCGAACGCCCCTGATTTGGACTAGCCTGGATGCTGTGAATCAGTTTCCCCAATTCGATTTGTCCGGCAAGGTCGCCCTGGTGACAGCATCGGCGCGCGGCCTGGGACGCGCCATTTCACTCGCTTTGGCACACGCCGGCGCCGACGTCGCTCTGGGTTTACGGGACCGCGGCGCGCACGGCGGCCTCCCCGGCGAGATCGAAGCGCTGGGCCGCCGCGCGCTTCCGCTGCAGATGGATATGACGAGCCTGGACCAGATCTTTCGCGCTGTCGATGACACGGTTTCCCACTTTGGCCGGCTCGACATTCTGGTCAATAACGCAGGCATTGCGCCCGGCAATCTCGCCGAGAATGTGTGCGAGGAAGATTACGACCTCACGCTGGCGGTGAACTTGAAGGGGACATTCTTTGCCAGCCAGGCCGCGGGGCGCGTCATGATCGGCCAGAAGAGCGGCCGGATCATCAATGTCAGCTCACAAGCCGGCTTCGTGGCTCTCCCGACCGAGTCCGTATACTGCACGACCAAGGCGGCCATCGTACACCTCACCAAGTGCCTGGCCGTTGAATGGGGCAAGTACGGCATCAACGTGAACGCCGTTGCCCCGACCTTCGTCGAAACGCCGGGCACCGAGGAGTGCCTCGCGGATCCCGAGTTCCACGCCGATGTCGTGGAACGGATCGCCGCGTTGCATCGCATAGGACAGCCGATGGACGTTGCGGGCTCGGTCGTTTTCCTGGCATCCCCGGCGGCCTCTCTGATCACCGGCCACACCATAGTCATAGACGGCGGGTGGACGGCCCGCTAAGCGCGGGGGCCTCTCAGCATTGCGGCCCTTCAGCGGTTGGACAAAGCCGTCATCAACTCATCCACCGTCCCCACAACCAGGTCTTCCACGGACTCCTGGAAGCGTGCGGGCAGGCCGTAAGCGGCCATGGCCTCGCCGCCTTCATACCCGCCTTCCTGCCAGACGCGCCGCGAGGGAATGTAGGCGAACACGTCGTTCGAGTATCCCGCAACCCACAGGTTCCGGAAGCCGTACTGACGCTTGAAGCGCAGCGCATAGTCGGCCACCACTTCACCGCCCAGCGCGAGCAGCGTGAACTCCGGCCCGATCCTCCAGGCTTGCGCCTGCCACCGATGCGAGGCCGGCAGCCGTCCGTCCCGGTCCAACTGTTGCAGCATCAGACGCGCATGCCTCTGCTCCATGCCGCTGCCGCTGGCCGCTCGCTCCTCCCACTCCTGCCGGGGCGGCGCCGCTTCGAGCGGCAGATCGATTTCGCGGAATGCCGCGGCGATGGCGCCGTCGATTTTGCGGGGCTTGCCTTGTACCACCTCCGCCACGGCCGCCGCGATCACCCGGCCGTGTTCGATTGCCAATTCTTCGGTGCGCCGTGGCAGTGGATTCGCATCCGCTCCGCAGTTCTGGACGAACAGCGCCACCGCGCCTGCAAACTGCGACTCCACGGCCGACTGCGCGTAGCCCGCCCAATCGCCGCTCACGAGGTAGTCATCGAGCGTCGTATTGTGGCACGCGTATCCGAATACAATCGCGCGGATCGCTCCGTTCCCACCACGCACGATCAGCACAGGCAGGTCAGGGTCCGTTACGTTGGGATACTCTGGATTCCCAACGCGCCGCCGGTTCACAGCCAGGCCTGCAAGACCCTGCCCGAACGAGAGCTGCGCGGGCTGCAGGTTTCCAATGGAACGGCCCACGAGTTCCACCAGTTCGCCGCCCAGCCAGGCCGTGTAACGCGAGATCACGGCCCGGTCCGCGTCGGTCAGCGGGTACGCCGGACCCAACGCGCCTCCGATCACAGGCGCGCTGTGCGTGTGAGAAGCATTGAACAACAGCAGCCTCCGCGGCACCTGAAACCGGCTCTCCGCCTTCTGCGCCACGGAGGAAACCACCTCCTGTGTAAACCCCAGAATGTCCGCCGTGACCAGCACGGCCGTCGCGCCATTCTCATCCCGCAACGCCAGCGCCTTGGCGAAAATCCGCTGCCGGACGCCCTGCGACGGTTTCGTCCGAGCGGCGTATCCACCCAGCCAGATCGATTCCTTCGGCGTAATGTCGAGTGTCGCCACGCCGGCCTGTATCGCCGCCACAGCCGGCAGCGACAGGCACGCAACCAGCGCAAGAGCCATGCACAACCTCGGGAGAAACTTCATGGTCGAATCGATTTTACAGGTCATTTGAATGTCATACTCCATTGGGCTGGCCTGCGCTACACCTGTCTGAGCCACGCCGGGCGCCCGGCAGCGCTTCATCGGAGTGATAATGGTCCAAGTCTTAGCGGGTGAGCAGACGATGCTTGCTGAATGCGGCTGGCAGTACGGCCCGGTTCTCGAGAATGTCGAAGGCATCGGCACGGTCCCCTCGCCTAACTTCTCCGGGACGAAGGCCGCCGCGATTGCGCGGGAACGGGTGCGCGAGTACCTGCTCCAGTCGTGCCGGCGTCCCATCCCGCCAAGTGCTCGACCGGCCGACCCGTTATGCCGGCCTGTACTCTTCCACTCCAGCGTACCGGGCAATGCTAAGGAGAACCCATGTTTCATCATCTGACCCGCCGCCGGTTCCTGGCCGCCACACCAGTCGCCGGCGTAGCCCTGCAAACCGGAACGAGAGCTTTTGCCGCTCCCGCCAGTGAAAAACCCGCGCTGCTCGGCGGCCCCAAGGCGAAGCAGGGCGCTTTCGATTCCTGGCCGAAGTTCGACTTGACCGAAGAGCGAGCCCTGCTGGACGTCCTGCGTAGCGGCCGCTGGTTCCGCTCTGACGGGCAGGTCGTCAAGCGGTTCGAGCAGTCCTTCGCCGAGCTCACAGGCGCCGGGCAAGTACTTGCCACCTGCAACGGTACGTCCGCGCTCATGATCTCGGTGAACGTGCTTGGCGTGGAGCCGGGCGACGAGGTCATCGTACCGCCGTACACCTTCGTCGCCACCGTCAATACTGTGCTTCGCTCGTACGCGCTCCCGGTTTTCGTGGACACCGATCCGGAGACTTTCCAGATGGACCACACCAAGCTGGAAGCTGCGATCACGCCCGCGACGCGGGCCATCATGCCAGTGCATCTCGGCGGCAACGTCTGCGACCTCGACGCCATAGGCGCCATCGCCAGCAGGCACAAGGTCCCTGTCATCGAAGATGCCTGCCAGGCCATTCTCGCGGAGTGGAAGGGGCGCAAAGCCGGCACCTACGGATCCGCGGGCTGCTTCAGCTTCCAGGCCAGCAAGAACCTCAACTCCGGAGAAGGCGGCGCCATCCTCTTCAACGATGAGGATCTTCGCGAGCGCGCCTACGCCTTTCACAACAACGGCACCGGGCTGAAGACGGCCGGCGCCAGCTTTGGCTATTCCAGTTCCGGCGCGAACTTCCGGCTCACCGAGTTCCAGGGCGCGCTGCTGCTGGCCCAGATGACGCGGCTCAAAGCTCAGGCGAAGACGCGCACCGAAAACGGCCGGTACCTGACGTCACTGCTGCGCGAGATCCCTGGCATCGCACCGGCGCGCGAGTACGCGGGCACCACCAACAACGCTTACCATCTCTACATGCTGCGCTATGACCCGGAGTCCTTCGCCGGACTCCCGCGCGACAAGTTTCTCAAGGCGCTCGCCGCCGAAGGCGTTCCCGCTTCCAGTGGCTACTCCCCGCTGAACACGCAGCAATTTCTCACGACGGCGATCGAATCAAGAAGCTACAAGCGCCTCTTCTCCGCCGCCCGTCTCAAGCAGTGGCACGAGCAAAACCACTGCCCGCGGAACGACAAGCTTTGCAGCCAGGCCGTCTGGTTCACCCAGAACATGCTGCTTGGCTCGCGCAGCGATATGGAACAGATTGCCGAAGCTATTCGCAAGATCCAAACTCATGCTCCAGACCTGCTGAAAGCGTGAAGAGCTATCGCCTCGCTCGCACCTGAGCCGCGGCCGGACACTCCGCGTCTCCGGCTCGCTTACTCCGCCGCGGCAGTCCCGCCCGGCGCCGTCTTCCTCCGATAGAATCCGCGGATTACTTTGCTCTCAGGCGGCATTACGAGCGAATTATCCGGGACATCGGTCATCACCACAGCGTTGGCTCCGATGCGCACGTTGTTCCCCACCCGGATGCTGCCCAGGACCTTGGCTCCCGAGCCCACATACACGTTGTCGCCCAGCGTCGGCCAGCCCGAGTCCTTCCCGTCTGACCGGGAGAGCAATTGCGCCCCCTGTACGATCGTGCAATTCCGGCCCAACCGACCGTGAATGAGCACGCCCCCGAAGTTGTGGACGACCAACCCTGGTTCGATCTCGGAGTAGATCGAGATTCGGATCCCGCTCAGGGCCTCTGACGTCTTGTACAGGAGGAAATAGACCACCAGCAGAGCCTTCCGCAGCAGCCCAAAGCGGATGCCCATCACCCACTTGCCGAATCGGAATATCCCCACCGCCCACACCGACATCTCAAAGAACGCCATCAGACGGGTTCTCCATGTGAACGGGGCGGGAAACTTCCGCGCCAAATCCTGGCGAAATGAAGGAAACATACCTGAGTGCCTATCCTAGCATCGCTCCCTGCCCGCGCATTTCAGCACTCAATTGTTACCATCAGACAAACATGAGTGGAGAAGCCAAGCCCATCTATAAGGGCGATATCCGCGAGTTGGACGGGCTCCGCGGATTGGCCATTTTTATTGTTCTCATCCACCACTTCTGGCCCGGCGGCGACTCGCCCGCCGGCCGGTTCGGACCAATCGCCCATCTGGGTTGGATGGGCGTCGATCTGTTCTTCGTCATCAGCGGGTTTCTCATCTGCGGCATCCTGATGGATACCGTCAAGGACCAGTACTATTTCAAGAACTTCTACGCCCGCCGCTTTCTGCGCATCTTCCCGCTGTACTATCTGTTCCTGATCCTCGCTTTCACTCTCATCCCGGCTGCCCAAAGCGGCGCGGACTACTTTGACAAGGCGTTCGTCCGCCAGTCCGGCAACCCGCTCTGGTACTTCCTCTACGCTGGCAATCTGCGTGAGGCCTTCACCAGCATCTACCCGGCCTATATCCTGGCCCCGCTGTGGTCCCTCGCCATCGAGGAGCAGTTCTACATTACCTTTCCCGCCATCGTCCGATCCATCAACCGGGAACGCCTCTGGAAGCTGCTGTGCTTTCTCATCCTCTTCGCGCCCCTGTTCCGCACCGTCTTCGCCGTCTTCTATCCGGCGCTCTACCGCATGCCTTACCTGGGCAGCTTTTCGCGGTTGGATGTCATCAGCCTGGGCTGCCTCATCGCAGTGGGTTTCCGCACCGGCCGGATCCACGCCGGCCTGCGCTGGCCGCCGCGCCTGGCCGCGGCACTGCTCCTGGCCGTAGTGGTGCTGTTCGAAGCCGGCGGGCTCGACCGCCGCACCATCGTCTGCAAAACCCTGGGCTATTCCCTGATCGCCTGCTTGTTCGCCTGCCTGGTGCTGAGCGCCGTTCTCTACCGCAGCGCACCCTGGACCGCCGTTCTGCGCTGGAAGCCGCTCACTTACCTCGGCAAGATCTGTTACGGCACATACCTCCTGCACTTGCCCACGGAGGTGATCCTGCTCAAGATCATGCACCGGGCTGGTCTGGCCGTCGACGAGAATGCGCTCTGGCTGCTGCCGGTGAAGATAGCCGCTACCGTCGTCGTCGCCTCGCTGTCGTGGTTCCTCTTCGAAAGCCGTGTACTGCGCTTCAAGGACCGTTTTGCGTCTCGCTCCCATCCTTAGCAACTCGCGCTTGAACGTTCGGGCGCTCGAACTCCGCCGGCTTGACGATCGGGCAATGGCGATCAACACGCCGAGCCAGAGGAGGTTGCGCAAAGTGATAGTTTAGTGGATGCGGACCGTGACTCGACGGCAAGTGGAATCGAGGCCGCTGGTCAGCGCGGTCGGCCGCGGCAGTTCTTGACTTGGCAGCGCCTGCCAGAGTGGGGAGGGAGTTTTGTCCAGACCAGAGGATGTCGCCCGGCTGGAGCGATGTTTCGCGGCTGTCTTCCCGGACCTTTCGCCGGAACAACTGAGGCAGGCGGACGCCGACAACGTGGCGGCCTGGGATTCGATGGCGACCGTGACCTTGATGGCTGTGGTGAATGAAGAGTTTGGCTCCGACCTCGATCTGGATCAGATGGAGCCCCTGCGGTCCTTTGGATCGCTGCTCGATCACCTGGAGTGCGACCCAAAGCATGGCTGAGCCGCGGTTGCACCATGTGGGATACGTCGTGTCCGATGTGGAAGAGTCTCTTCCGAACTGGACCGCCTCGCTGAGTGCCCGGTGGGTGTCCGCTGTCTTCCACGACCCTCTGCAAAAGGTGAAGGTGGTGTTTCTCCAGCCTGCCTCGGAAGATGCAGTGCAGGTGGAACTGGTGGCTCCGGCGGGCGATGGTTCGCCCGTAGCACCGTTTCTGAACAAGGGCGGCGGATTGCACCATATGTGTTATCAGGTGGACGACCTGGAGGCGCACATCGCCGATATGAAGCTTCGCAAAGCGGTGCTCATCCGGCCGCCCAAGCCGGCGGTGGCTTTCGGCAGCCGGCGGATTGCCTGGATGGTCACACGGGAGCGCCTGGTGGTCGAGTATTTGGAACGGCGGCTGCCGGAGACCGGCGCATGACAGGAGTGCGCCCCGGAGGCATCCTCTCTGTTGATGTCGAGGATTATTTTCAAGTGGAGGCGTTTTCCGACCGGGTGTGCCGGGATGAATGGCCCAACTATCCCCACCGTGTCGAGGCCAATACGCTGCGGGTGCTGGACCTCCTCGACGAATGCAGCGTGAAGGGTACGTTCTTCATATTGGGGTGGATCGCCGAGCATTACCCGGCCATCGTGCGGGAGATCGCCGCTCGGGGCCACGAACTGGCCGTGCATTCCTACTGGCACCGTCTGATTTACAAACTGTCGCCGCAGGAGTTTCGCGAGGATACGCGTATCGCCAAGGACGCCGTGGAACAGGCGTCCGGACAGGCTGTGTACGGATACCGCGCTCCGAGCTACTCAGTAACCCGTAAATCATTGTGGGCACTGGAGGTTCTGGCCGAGTGCGGTTTCCGCTACGACTCCAGTATCTTCTCCGTGCGGCATGACCTGTACGGGATTCACGATGCGCCGCGCACGCCGTTCAGGGTATCGACCCCGTCGGGGACACTGAAGGAATTTCCCATCACCACCTTCCGCCTGGGCTGGGGGCCGAACTGGCCGGTGGCCGGCGGCGGGTATCTGCGCATTTTCCCCTTTCTGTATACGCGTCTGGGCGTTGGCCGCGCGCTGCGTGAGGGGGTCCCGGTGATTACGTATTTCCACCCTTGGGAGCTGGATCCGGAACAGCCCAGGATGGCGGGCCGGGCGCTCTCGCGGTTCCGGCATTACACGAACTTGAGCAGGACGGCTGGGCGCATCCGGCAACTCTGCGGCCTGATTGACTATATGCCGTTCGAAGCCGCACTAAGGAACCCCGCGTGGAGCGAAGTTCCGGAGTGGCGACCGTAGCTAGAGGCCGTGGATCAGGGGAATCTGCTGATATTTGACCGGATCGACGTGTCCGGCTATACATCCCGCATCATCGTCACCAATGGCGATGACGTGCTCGAACAGAACACAGGACGCAGAGCGGCGCCAAGCTCCGGAGTGGAGTGAAACTCCTAAGGTGTATAAAGCTCCCGACAGGAGCAGACAACACACAACTGCGCAGAGATAGGGCATGATGAATCGGGATGTTCCGGAATGTACTGATTAACATAGCGGTTCGACTGGCAGCGCCATGCCGTGGCCCGGAGACTAAATGCTTACGCTGAAGTACCTGCAATGCGGCATCCCCCTGTTGTGGTTCACGCTCGGCTGGGTGCTGTGGCGGCAGCGCTGCGACCGCCGGCCGGGGAAATGGGCCTTGAGCGCCGTCTGGGCCGCTCTATTCCTGTATTCATGGTCGCCTGGTGCAACGCTCCTCATGGGTCTGCTCGAGTGGCAGGCGCCTACCCGTCCGGCGGTCAACCCCGGCGCGCAGGCCATGGTGGTTCTCAGCGGCGGATTGAACGTTGTGAATCCACCCGAACCATCCGTGCTGGCGGCTTTCAGCACGGATGTCCGCTGCCGCCACGCAGCCTGGCTGTATCATCACGGCTGGCGGATGCCGGTGGTGGCCAGCGGCGGTGTGGCGGGTCCGGGTTTCACCTACGCTGCCGTGATGCAGCAGGCTCTGCGGCAGGAAGGCCTGCCCATTGAAGACATTTGGATCGAAGACCGGTCCCAGTCGACCTACGAAAGTGCCCGCAACACGGCCGGGCTCTTGCAGTCAAAGGGGATTCGTCGGATTTTGCTGGTCACCGAGGCCTACCACATGCCGCGCGCCGCGAGGCTCTTCCGACGTGCCGGATTTGAGGTAACCGCTTCGCCTTGTGCCTACAGGACCCGCGATTTCCAGGGCTCTTGGCAGGATTGGCTGATCTTGACTCCCAAGTCCATGGTGATGAACGAGGAGGCGCTGCACGAAGGGCTGGCCCTCCTGTACTCCTGGGCGTGTGGAAGGCTATAGGACCGGCCCTTGAGCCTTGCGCAACTTGCTCAGGCCCACTCCGGCCCATTGGCGCGCCCGGCTGTCCAGCACCAGCACGGCTGCGAGATAGACCGCCAGCGTGGCGGTCGCCCGCGCCGCCAAGGGCAGCAACAGCCCCGGAAGCACTACCGTTTGCCCCACCCAGGCCGCGCCCACACCCGCGGCCACATAGATCAAGCACCGCACAACCGATACGTAAATGGGCAGCAGACGGTGCGAATACCAGCCATAGAGCCCGGCCAGCAGCATAAAGCCCGCGACATTGGGAATCACTGCTCCATTCAGGCCCAGTCGCGGCAGCAAGAGGACGTTAAGAACGCACTTCACCACGCAGGCGATCGCCACCAGGCGGGCCATCTGCATGGTCTTCTTTTGCACCCAGAAGCCGGCGCTGAGAAAGACTGAAGCCGCAAGAAACATATAGCCTGCCACCAGAGGGCCCAGCATCGGCGCGGCCGGCGCGTACTTGGCCGAGTTCACAAAGATGATGAGCTGGGTCGAGGCGGCGAAAACCACCGCGGTGACACCGCAGGCGGCCAGCAGGAATAGTTCGAAGGTCAGCCCCACAAACCGGCCGGTCGCTTCGGCGCCCTCCGTGTACCAGATCTTCATGTAGATGGGCACCAGAGCGAGGTTCAGAGGGATCTGCAAAGCCTCCTGCAGAATGATGGCGATGGTGCAGGCGGCGGCGTAATAGCCCAGCGGCTGGGAGCCGAGGTAATACTGAACGAATGCGCGGTCGGCTGAACCGAGCAGCGTCTGGGCCAATTCTGAAGCTGCCAGCGGAGCGCCAAACACCAGCGCGGTGCGAAAGAGACCGCGGTCGAAGTATGCCAGCGACAAGCGCTGTCGCGGCACATAGAAAGCCAAGGCGATCACGATCACGGTTGCTTCGGCCACAATCAGGCCGAGCAGCAGGTTTTCCGGACGACGGCCCAACAAGAGCACCATCGTGACGCCGATGATGAGAGACAACAGCCGCGTCAGGACGTCCAGAGTGTTGAAGGCCAAAGTCCGGCCCTCCACTCGCAAGAATCCGTAAAGCGGCGAGGCCGCCCCTCGCAAAAACACCAGCCCGCAGGTGACCAACAATGCCCTGACGATATTCGGCGGGATCCAGCGCGAGGTCGACGGCAGTGCGAAGAACAGGGCGCAGAGCGTGGAACAGACCAGCGCGCCGAACGTGGTCCCGAACAGGGCCGTGGAATAGAGCCGGCTGAGCGACTCCTCCGAACTGGCAGACTCCTCGTGAAAGCGCAGAATAGAGTTCTGCATCCCCAACTTGGCGACTGCCACGGCGAACATGGCGCAGCGCTGCGCCAGATTCAGGACTCCGTAATCGGCCACCGAGAAGAGGCGGGCGAAGACCGGGAAGGAGACAAAGCCGATCGCAATGGCGATACCGCGCCCGGTGAGGTAATGCGAGGATTGCTTCAGCAGGGTTTTGATACTGCTCATAGGGAACTGCCCTCAAGGTCCTGATACCTTTCGCGCAGCACGTAGTACTTCTTCTTGCCCGAGGGAGTTCTCGGGATCTCAGCCACGCGCAGGATGTAGCGCGGCACCTTGAACATCGGCAACTGGGCCAGGCATTGGCTGCGGATGGCTTCAGCGTCAAACCGCTCGTGCGGGCAAACTACGCAGGCGGCGATGGCCTCGCCCAGCAGGGAGTCGGGCACGCCGATGGCGGCCACGTCTTCAATGCCGCCCAGGCTGGCGATCACTTCCTCGATCTCGACCGGGCTGATGCGATAGGAGGCCGACTTGATGAAGTCGGACTTGCGGCTGACGATGTATAAGAACCCGTCGGCGTCGCGCCGCGCCATGTCTCCCGTGTAGAGCCAGCCGTCGCGGATCGCTTCGGCAGTGGCGGCCGGATCGTTCCAGTATCCGGCCATGACATTGGCGCCGCGGGCGATCAGTTCTCCCACTTGGCCGGGCGCTGTCTCATTGCCGCTCGCGTCCACCACCCGGATCTCCACGCCTGGAATGGCCTTGCCGATGGAGCCTGCATGGTCTTCCAGCAGTTCCGGAGCCAGGTAGGAGAGCCGCGCCGAAGCCTCCGTCTGGCCGTACATGATGTAGATCCGTGTGGCCGGCATGGCCTGGCGCAGCCGCTGAATGGTCTCCACGCGCATGCCACCGCCCGCCTGACTGATGTAGCGCAGGAAGCTCCACTCCCGCTGCAGGAACGGCGTGCGGTGCAGCAGGATGTAGAACGTCGCCGGCACGCCGGCGAAACCCGTCGGCCGAACTTTCTGCAGCGTCTCCACCACCTTCGAGGGATAGGTGAAGCGGTTTTCGATGTAGATGCTGCCGCCCACGGCCAGATGCGTCAGCAGCACCGAGTTGCCGAAGGAGTGAAAGAACGGCAGCACGTTCACAGTGCTGTCGCCGGCCCTCAGGCCCAGGTACTCCACGATGGAAGCGGTGTTGGCCAGCAGATTGGCGTGGGTCAACATGACGCCCTTGGGTCGTCCGGTAGTTCCGGAAGTGTAAAGCAGGAGGGCGAGCGAGTCCGGCTTGGGTGGAGCGGGCGGCTCCGTTGCGGCTTTGCTCGAAAGGCTCAGGCGGTTGGCGGCGAACGAGTTCGCAAGCAGCGCCACCACAGGCAGGGACGAGTCCGGGTCGATGCGCGTGCGGGTGCGTTCGCGCACGATGCACCCACGGGCGGCGCAGTCGTCCAGCACCACCCGCACCGCGCCGGAGCTGGTTTCAGGATTCAGCGGAATGGCGGTGGCGCCAAGCGCAAGTACGGCGAACAGCGAGATGACGTACTCCGGCGAGTTCTCCACCAGCAGCGCCACGCGATCGCCATTCTGGATACCAATAGAGCGCAGCCGGGCCGCCATGGCGAGCACATAGGCTCTCAGCTCGGCATAGGTGATCGCGTCCTCCAGGTGGCTCAACGCGCACCGATCGGCGGAGGGCGCCGGAAAGTCCAACACGAGGGACGCCAGATTGGGGTAGGGAAGAGGCTGTGGCCCGGTCACTCCTCAACGCCTTTGCGACGAAGATAGGCGGTTAGGGATTCAATGGAATCCAGGTTCTCCGGCGACAGTTCATCATCCTCTACGGTGACATGGAAACGTGTGTCGAGCACCTTGACCAACTCCAGCATGCCCAGCGAGTCGACCACCCCATTTTCCAGAAGGGAATCGGAATCCTGGAGCTGGAAGTCCTTTGACCGGCACAAGGTGTCCTGGACCATATTTACGACGCGGTTGCGAAGGCTCATAGTTACGCTTATGGCGCGCCCGCCGGCATGGCGGTGGCCGATCAAAATGAGATTCGATTCATGGTAGCATCCGGGCTCGAAATCGAGGGCTGCTCGAAGCGGCCTCCATACTGATGGCAGAAACAAATCGGGGGCTCCGGGCTAAACCGGCATGTTGCAGGGTCGCTATCCCGCTCTTAGGCTGAAAGCCGAAGCGGGGGTCACAAGCGCTGCCTCAGCCCCGGAATCTCCCGCTCGCCATGCCGCGCATGCGCACTCTGATCCTGTCGGCGACAGTGGGCGCGGATTGAGGCGCTGGAGCGGGCGCAGGCGCGTTGGCGGGCACTACCGTCCAGAGCGTGGCTTGGACAACGAGGGCGAGCAGAATCCAGGTGAACGCGCTGAGGTCGATGTAGGTCCATCGATCACCGAACATGTTGGTCACAATGACCGCGACCATGTAGGCCGCAAAGCCGGCGCCCAGGGCGCGGTAGAAAGGATCGGTGGCCGTTTTGGCGAGGCGATGGCCTAGCCGGAGGGCGGACAAGAAGAAGCCGATGAGGCAGACCAGTCCGACGACTCCAGTCTCGACGTACGCCTTGACATACATGTTGTGGGTGTCGAGGAGTTCGTCCTCTTCTTCGGCGCGATACAAGTGGTAGCAATCGAAACCGATGCCCAAGATGGGATCCGCGAGGCTTGTCTTCAGCGCATGTTCCCAGATCTGGATGCGGTCCGCGCTGGATGTATCCAGTTCGCCTTCCTGATAGGTCATGGTGGCGCGCTGGATGACGGCGCGGGGCAAGAGGGCGCCGGCGAACGGCACCATCAGAAGGCCGACGACAAAAAACCAGCGCATTCGAGTGAGGCCCAGGTAGAGAATGCCACAGCCAAAGCCGAGCCAGGCGCCGCGGGAGTAAGAGAATAGGACCGAGTAGAGGCCGGCGGCCAGCAGGAAGACCACGACAATGCGGACGCGTAAGGAATGAATGCTGCCGAAGACGGCCAGGAGAAAGAGGGTGCACTGGGAGGCGAAGGCGGCGCGGCCATTGGAGCCGCCGAAATCCTGACCCATGCTGTTGCGGAGCGCTTCCACGTATTGTGCGGTCTCGCGCTGAGCAACGTTACCGTAGAAGTTCTTCATCGCCCAGAGGAACGAAATCATCATCGCGATGAGCAGAAACTCCATCTGGCGTTTATCCTTGACGACGGAATTGACCAGGATAAAAAGCAGCGGCAAATGCATGAAGTTGAACCAGTAGCCGAAAGGGGTATGGTCGCCGTTGGGGAAGCTGGTAAAAAAGGGGATCGGGACAGCGTGAGAAAGCGCAGTACCAATCCAGAGGGAGATGTAAGTGACGGCGCAGAGCGCGATGATGATCTTGCGCATCGGCTTGGGCGGCAGAATGGAGCCGCCACTGAACAGTACGCCGAAGAAAACAGAGAGCAGGAGGAGTTGCAGGACGTGCGAGCCGAGGGGATAGTCCAGGAGGCGCATGCGACCGCCTTGCAGGGGCAGGATCAGGGTCAGGACCCAGATGCCGACGACCGGGCGAACAAATGAGACGAAGCAGCCTGCTATCGACAACAAATAGACGAGCAGCGGGAAGTAAGCCCCTAGACCAGTGCCAAACATGCAAGTCCCTTCATGGTTGGGCGTTCACCGAATCGGCGGCGCATGACGGTATCAGAGCAAGCATAGCAGCCGTTCAGGCGGTGGATCATAGCAGAGCCAGTTCCGAATACAGGTTGTCGATATCCATGCGGCCGGCCCGGCTGGCCTTGAATAGCGTGACTCGCCTGTAGGGATAAAGCAGGGGCATGCGGCGGCCTAGCAGGCGCTCGTCGACGGCGAGCAGGAAAGCCATGCCGCGCAGGCAAATGGCGAGTTTGACCAACTCGAAGTGATCCCTGAGCAACTCCGGGTCGGAGACAAAGAGCAGTTCGCAAAAGGGTATGGACTTTTTGACGCGCCGGATCCAGATGATGTAGCAGTAGCGCTTGCCACGGCAGAGCAGGATGTGGCGGCAACGGGTACCGAGGTGGTCGCGGAGAAACTGCTGGTGGCGGGGCGCGAGGAGCGGCTGGATCTGTTCGGGTCGGAAAAGGAGTTTGGGCCAGGGAAAGCGGAACAGAGTCGAGAGATGGGTGCCGGGGAAGGCGAACAGCTTATAGGTGTCGAGCACCTGGTAGCGAAGGGCGAGGCTGATCTTCTCGACCGCGGGGCGGGAGGTGAGGTTGGTGAACACGAAGTCGCCCTCGCGATGTGCGGCGCTGAGCAGTGAGAGGCTGTGGTTGCGGTGCTCGGGCAGGACGCACCAACTGGACAGGTTGCAGAAGCGTTCCATGCGGCCGTTGACTTCACGATCGCCGTAAATGGTGCCGAGGAAACCGGCGATGCGGCCGTCGACTTCTAGGACGAATCCGAGGTTCGGCTTGTCGGCCATCCACGGGTAGGTAAAAAGATTCCGGAAACGGTCTTTATTGAGGGAAGGATCCATGTGAGTGGTAAGAAACTCACAGATTTCCCCGATTTCCGCTTCGCGGGCGTGCCGCACTAGTGCCATGGTCAGATGGAAGGACTTCAGTATACTAAAACCAGTTTGGAGGACACGGGGAACCCTCCCGGAATGAAACTGCCAGAATGAAACTGATTGAAGCGCTGGCCATACGGCGAAATCAGAGTCCCGGAGACCGGACGTTCCACGTTGTACTGGCTTGTAGCTACACGCCGCTGCATCTGCTCACCTTTCTGAGGGCGCACCTCAGCCGGCGGCTTCCGGAGAGGTATGTTGAGATCCGCGCCGGCCTATACGGCGATCTGACCGGGACGCTGCGGATGGCGGGCCAGGAGCCGGCAGATGCGGTGGTACTGGCATTGGAGTGGCCGGACCTGGATCCGCGCCTGGGCATCCGCCAACTGGGCGGATGGGAGCCGGAGCGGCTGCCGGAACTGGCGGAGGAGGCGCAGCGCCGGCTCGCGCAATTGAGGGCGCTGGCGGCGGACCTCGCCAGGCGGACGCCGGTGGTTGTCAGCCTGCCCGGCCTGCCGTTGCCCCCGGTGGCCTTTCAGCCCGGCCGGCAGCAGAGCCTGTTGGAGGCGGAGTTGGACCGGCTGCTGGCGCAGTTCAGCGCCGAACTGGTGGCCGAGGCCGGGGTATTGGTGTTGAATCCGCGGGCGCTGGACCAGGTGTCGCCGCCGGGAAGCCGGCACGACGTGAAGGCGGAGCTGGCCAGCGGGTTCCCTTACGAGTTGACGCATGCCGATGCGCTGGCCGGATTGCTGGCCGAATTGCTGGTTCCGCCGGCCCCGAAGAAGGGGCTGATCACCGATCTCGACGACACGCTGTGGCGCGGCATTGTGGGCGATGAAGGCGTACGCGGAGTCGCCTGGGACCTGGAGCATCGTGCGCAAATCCACGGCTATTACCAGCAGATCTTGAGGTCGCTGGCGCGGACCGGGGTGCTGGTGGGCGTGGCGTCCAAGAACGACCCGGCGATTGTGGCTCAAGCGCTGGCGCGGCCGGATTTGCTGCTGCAAGGCGACGATCTGTTCCCGGTGGAAGCCGGTTGGGGCCCGAAGTCCGAGGCCGTGGCCCGAATCCTCAAGGTCTGGAACATCGGCGCCGACAGCGTGGTGTTCATCGACGACAGTCCGATGGAGATCGAGGAAGTGCGCCGGGCGCATCCGGAGATGGAGTGCATTCTCTTCCCGAAGCAGGACGTGGCAGCGGTCTACCAGTTGGGCTACCGGCTGCGCAATCTATTCGGCAAGAGTGAAGTGCGTCCGGAGGACGGTATTCGGGCGCAAAGCCTGAGGGCCAACCGGGAACTGGAACACGCAGCGGGAGCCGCGGCCGACATGGAGAGCTTCTTGCGCGACGCCGGCGCGCATCTGACGCTGAGCTGGCTGCGCCCGCCGATGGAACCGCGGATTCTGGAACTGATCAACAAGACGAACCAGTTCAATATCAACGGCCGTCGCTATGGCGAGGCTGAATGGCGTGCCTTCACGGAGCGGCCGGAGACGGAAGTGCTGCTTGCGGAATACCGGGACAAATACGGCCCGTTGGGCAAAATCGCCGTGCTGGCGGGCACTCGCCGGGAACAGCGGTTTGTGATTGACACTTGGGTGATCAGTTGCCGTGCTTTCTCACGGCGCATTGAACACCACATGCTTCGTGAGGCCTTCGACCGGCATGGCTCCGTGGAGGTGGAGCTCGCCTTCCAGGCGACGGAACGCAACGGCCCGGCGGCCGGATTCCTCGCCGCGTTGCTGGAGACACCACTGCCTGTGGGCCGGCTTGTGCTGAGCCGCGAACAGTTCACGGCAAGCTGTCCGATGCTGTACCATGCACGGGAAGAGCACATGCCGAGCGTAGAGACCATTGCCGCGGAGTAGACCGGATCCACATGGTCGACACCGTACTCACCACAGTTTTCTGGGCCTCCCTGGCGCTCATTATCTACACCTATGCCGGCTACCCGTTGCTGGTCGCTGTGCTCGGGACCTGTTTTCCCCGGCCGCACCGCCACCCCGCGTACCGGCCCAGCGTGTCGGTGATGATCGCTGCGTACAACGAAGAGAAGTGGATCGAGAAGAAGGTGCGCGAGACGCTCGCCCTGGACTATCCGGCGGAGAAACTCGAAGTGGTGGTGGTCTCGGACGGCTCTTCGGACCGCACGAACGAGATCATGGGCGCATTCAACGATGATCGAGTGCGGTTCTTCGTCGTGCCGAGGGGCGGCAAGACCATAGCGCAGAACTTCGGAGTGGAACACTGCAGTGGAGACATCGTCATCTTTAGCGATGCGACTTCGGTCTACGTGGATAACGCGATTGGCGAGCTTGTGTCGTATTTCGCCGATCCCGCGGTGGGCGCGGTGAGCGGCCTCTGCCGCTTTTTCGACGGACGCGGCGGCGCTTCGCCAACCGGGCTGGGACAGATTCTTTACGGCGGCTACGAGCAATCCATCCGGATTTTTCAGAGCCGCATTATGACCGCCACTGCCTGCTCCGGGCCGATTTATGCAACGCGCCGCGCGTTGTATGTGCCGCTCGCCGCCGATGCCTGCAGCGACATGGTGGAGCCCATGGAAATCGTGCGGCGCGGCTCGCGGGTGGTTTACGCGCCGGAGGCGCTGGCCTCCGAAGCCTCCACCCAGTCGGCGAAGGACGAGTTCCGAATGCGGGTCCGCGTGACCGCGCAAGGCATCCACGGTCTGCTTAGCGCGGGCAGCATGCTCAGGTTCTCACGGGGATTCTGGGTAACGTTCCAACTCATCTCGCACAAAGGGCTGCGGTATCTGCTGCCGTTGCCGCTCGTCCTGCTCTTGCTCAGCAGCGCGCTGCTGGCCGTCGATCACACGCTGATCCGTTGGGTGTTCGCGGCCCAGGCTGTTTTTTACGGGATGGCGCTGCTCGGCCTGATCCTGCCCCTGCGCCATTTCGGTAAGCTGTTCAACCTGCCGCTTTACTTCTGCACCGGCAACGCGGCAGTCATACTCAGCATCCTCGAGGCGCTCCGCGGCAATCGGTTTGCCGTGTGGGAAACGGTGCGAAAATGAGCCTGCCGGTGCTCTATCTGAACTATCACGAGGTCGAGGCCGAAGCCTCGCCGCACATGTATTGCTTGCGGGCGGAAGAGTTCGACGCTCACTTGCGGGCTCTCCAGGCCCCGCCGCCGGGCAGCCGGGCGAGACTGGGCGTCACCTTTGACGACGGCCATCGCACGCAGTTTGAACAGGCCTTCCCGGTACTGACGCAGCATGGCGTTCAGGCCATCTTCTTCGTCACGGCGGGTTTCACGGAATCGGGGCCGGACTACATGAGCTGGAACCAGTTGCGCGAACTCGCCGCGGCAGGCCACCAGGTGCAGGCGCATGGCTGGATGCACCGTTTCATGACGCACTGCACCGATGAGGAACTGGACGAGGAGTTGCGCAGGCCGAAGCAGACCATTGAGGACCGCCTGGGGCAGGCAGTGGATGCGCTCTCGTTCCCCGGCGGACGCTACGACGAGCGCGTACTCGAGGCCTGCCGTCGCGTGGGCTACCGTCGCGTCTTCACTTCGGTGACCTGGCCGCTGGCCTGGGAGGAGCACGGGCTCCGGGTGTTTGCCCGGTACGGCATCCAGCGACGCCATACTGTTGCCACCTTGGCCCGTTTGATGCGGACCGGGGGGCGACCGTCGCTCCTGCAGCGGCTGGGCTTTTCGGCCAAAATGCAGTTGCGCCGAACCCTGGGCGACGAACGATATCATCGCATGTGGTGCCTGCTGTCGCACCGCGATCCGGGCGCGGAACAGAACACGCCTGGATTCCGGCGGTGAGCATGCGCGTATTGCATTTGATCAGCAGCGCTGGATGGCACGGCGCTGAAAATGTTCTGGTCAACCTGGCAGCGGCCAGCCGCTCGCCCGGCTGCGACGCGGCGGCCGGCGTACTGTGCGACGCGCGGAATCCCCACACCGAGGTGGCGGAGCACGCGCAGGCTCGGGGAGTACCCGCCGAGATCGCCCATTGTCACGGCCGGCTCGATCTTCGCACCAGCGGCAAATTGCGCCGCTGGCTGGTGCGAACAAGCGTCGGCATAGTGCACACGCACAATTACGAATCCGACTCTTACGCGGCCGGCGCTCTCCGGGGGCGCTCAACCGGCTGGATCACCACATGCTACAACGGCACGGATCGTACGCGAAATCCCGCGGACGAGCAGGGTGTTTGCCGGCAATCGGTATTGCCCGGCCGAAGCAATGCCTATGCAGCACCTGGTTCTGTGCGAGGAAAGCCACAGTCGTGATTGAACCCGTGGGTGTCCTCTACGTGATCGACGAGCTGCAACAATTGGGCGGCGCGGAGCGGAATCTGGTTCGCACGCTGCGCCACCTTCCCCGTGATCGGTACCGCCCGTTCGTGCTGACGTTCCGTCTCAATCCGGAGGTGGAGGAATTCCGCGCGTTGCCCTGCCCGGTCGAGGTCTATCCGGTCTATAACCTATACAGCCTGGATACGCTGCGCTATGCACCGCGCCTGTTGCGATGGATTCGCCGCGAGCGGATTCGCATTGTGCACACTTTCTTTGAAACAGCCGATCTTTGGGCGGGAAGCCTGGCCAAGGCGGGGTCTGACGCTGTGCTGATCTCTGGCCGACGCGACCTGGGGATCCAGCGCAACTGGCGGCTGAACATCCTCTATCGGCTGCTGAGCGGGATGTTCGACCAGGTGCAGGTGGTGTCTGACCAGGTGGGCGCCTATGTGATCGCAACCGATCGGGTGGCGGCGGACAAGGTCGTGACGGTGCCCAACGGCATCGAACTGGATCTCATTCCGGAGCGTGGATCCGGCGCGGAGTTATGCCGCCGCCTGAATGTGCCCGCCGGCCGCCCGCTGATCGCGACGGTGTCCAATATTCGGAAGGTGAAGGGCATCGACGTTCTTGTCCGGACGGCGGTGGAGGTCTGCCGGAAACTCCCGGAGGCGCTGTTCGTGGTGGCAGGCAAGGTGCTAGATGAGGCGTATCAGGCAGAGCTCGAGCGCCTGGCAGGGGAATTGGGCGTGCGAGAGAACATCCGCTTCGTGGGCCAGGTGGAGGAGCCGTTGCGATTGCTGGCGCAAAGCAACATCTTCCTGCTGCCGTCGCGGAGCGAGGGCATGTCAAACGCTCTCCTGGAAGCGATGGCCTCCGGGCTGCCCGCCGTTGCCACGAGTGTGGGCGGCAACTGCCAGTTGATCCAGGACGGGCAAACCGGGTTTCTGACGGCGCCGGAGGATGCCAGGGCGGCCGCGGATCGGATTCTCGAACTCCTGGGAAACCCCGCCCTGGCCTACTCTCTCGGCCGGGCCGCGCGCACATTGGTTGAACGGGAGTATTCCGCGGACGCCGTTGTGGCGTTGTTAGTGCGCCAATATGACGGATTGCTCGAATGCGCTTAGGCGAGATCCGCCGGATGCTCTTCGACACGCGCGTCTATTTCGGCTTCCTCGCATTGGTTGTCCTGCCTGATGGGCAGTTTCCGTGGAGGAAGCGAAAGCGACTGCTACCGGTGGCCAGTTACATTCTTACGGCTTATGGGACGGGCTCTTTCTGGGGCTGATTCTGATCTCCACGGTGGTGGATTTCCGCTGCGCCAGGTACATCGCCGCTCTGAAGAGTCCCTGGCGCCAGATAGACGGCAACGCCATCCGTTCCCGCGCTTCCAGCCGCCTGCAGCAGCTGAACAACTAAAGCCACTCAGGCGGAGCTTCTCCAGGTATAGTCACAGGATTGGGCTGGAGTGGAAGATCTCACGCGGTGTGCTTCCCTTTGTCATTGAGCGACTCGTAGCAGGCGCAGGTCCGGCGGCTGATTGTGTCCCAAGAGAGATCCGCCTCGACAAGCCGGGCTGTCGCCTGTCCGTAGCGTGCTCGCTCGGACGGGTCCTCGATCCAGCACGCAAGCGCACGAGCCAGTCCAGCCGTGTCGCCATATTCGACCAGGCGGGCCGTCTCGCCATCGCACAGCAGATCCTCGAAGGCCGGCAGGCGTGTGGCCACTATCGGCTTACGGCGCGCCAGGCCAGTTAGCAGCGCCCCACTGGTTGTGATCGATCGGTACGGATAAACCAGGATGTCGGCCGCTTCGTGGTAAGCGTCCAGCTCCTCCTGGGAGAGATAGCGGAAGTCGAAACGCACGCTGCCGCCCAGCCCCAACCTCCCAGCCTGCGTCCGCAGTTCGGCCAACAGATCAGCCGGCCCTGTGCCAGCCACTACCAGCAATGCGTCGCCCGGTTGCCGGCACAATTCCGCCCAGGCGTCGAGTAGAAACGGAATGCCCTTGTAAGGCTTGATGATTCCCAGCGTCAGAACCAAAACTGGCCCGACCGGCAGGCCCAGCCGGGCGCGCGCCTCCGAGCGAGATAGCTCATTACGCGACGCCTGCAGCAGACCATGCGGGATCACCTCGATCCGGCCGGCCGGAATGGCAAACTTCTCGCTCACTTGCTTCCGCATCGAATCGCTGTGGCAGATCAGCCGATCGGCCAGTTCATACACTTGCCGGAACTGCTCAGCGTGGCGCATGCCGGTGTCGTGCGGCAGTACGTCGTGCACCGTGTAGACTACGCGTGTGCCGCGCCAACGGCAGAGCCGGATCAGCCACAGCTCCAAGGGAACGCCGAGCGGTACCAATGCCAGATATTGCACATGGAGGATCGCTGGCGGAAACAGCAGAAAACGAACCGCCAACAGCCCGTAATTCACCAATCCTTCCAGCAGTTTCAGCGGCCGGCGCAGCCACCGCGCCAGCCGCGGCAACCAGGCCACTATGTCCACCAATCCACGGTCTGGCGCTAATCCTAAGCTGCGGAATGCCTCATGGTCCTGGTAATAGCTGGTGCTACCCAACTCCACGCGCACCCCGCGACGGCGCAGCCCGTCGCACAGCGCAGCTTGATAGTAGGGCACGGTGCAGAATACGTCGAGTAGGTACACTAAGCCAGGGCGCATCCGAATAATTGGCCTCGGTCCAACTTCCCCAATCTTCATTCTCTGCGAAGCGCTGGCTCTGGGGTGTCTGCGGCTCGAGTTGGGGTGATCTCCATCGGTTCGCATGACAGTCCGCTTGCGGAGTTGCCGGCCGCAGACCGCGACGATAGGTGGCCCTAAGTGCGTTGAGCCCCGCTAGGGTCCGCCTTGCCGCACGTGCATCTCACCGTACTACGCCACTCGCCCGGCCGTCACCTGCCTGCTGACGGCCTCGCACTCGAATCCCGCGGTTCACGAGCAGCCGCGGGCCGGACTCCGGGAGCATACCCGTCTGGAGGCCACGGCGAGTTTGATAGGCACACTCGTTGGTGCCGCGGAGAAGCCTATTCTGGAGCATGCCTCCGCGGGTTTTGGGTGAGTCTTACTAGAGAATGTATCGCATGTCAGCACACTAGTCGTGAAGTGCATTCAGCTGGCCAGGACCGGCAGGAGAATAGGCTGCATTGAGCTTGTCAAGAGCGATTCGGAGGGTTAGACTTGGAGGCACCGAAGTTCTAGGTGCGTAGTTGGCGCATTCGGGGCCCTCAGACGTTTCAGGCGATGGGTGTTATCGGAGGTAGTAAGAGCATGCGAGAAGTCATCTTATTTGTTGCGTTGGCTGTTCCGCTTCTTGGCCAGTTCAATTCATATAGATACACCGCTGGAAACAAGTTCTCCAACTTTCCCAATTTTGAGAAGCCAAATCAGCCCGAGCCCGCAAGAAATAATTGCGTCCAGGACGCCTTCTGGTTCAACAACACCGTGTGCAGGCTCACCGATGTTCTGGCACAGTGGAATCCGCTGAATCCAGCCGTCTTCATGGAGAAGATCCCGGTGTCACGGTGGACTACTGAAAACGCGGATCGCACGCTATACTACACGCAGATTCTTGGGGATATTCCGCCCAAAAAAGGGAAGGGACAAATCGCAATCTACCGGATTTCAGACAACTCACTGTACGCCCACCCTCAACTGAACGCATATGAAGGGCAGGAGT
>Ga0302270_10000974_pt1 | contig 29649 bp, 33 predicted proteins | sample III_Bog_E2_3_FD_198773 | JGI IMG/M metagenome (GOLD analysis project Ga0302270, IMG submission 198773) | Peat permafrost microbial communities from Stordalen Mire near Abisko, Sweden - III_Bog_E2_3 | ecosystem: Environmental > Terrestrial > Soil > Wetlands > Peat | place: Sweden: Abisko... | reverse complement strand
CAAACGGCCATGGGCGAAGACAATCTGGCCAAGGCTTTCGCCTTTGTCACCAACCGTCACCCTAAACTCGCCTGAACCCTTCATGCATACGCACTGGGCGGCCCCGCCGCCGTCAATTTGCAATTTGACCCCCGCGCCCGCGCCTGTTAACCTGATTGCCCGTTTCACCGGGATTTATGCGACATACCATTTCAGTGCTCGTGGAAAACAAGTTCGGCGTGCTCACCCGCGTGGCCGGGTTGTTCAGCGGCCGCGGCTACAACATTGACACCCTCAATGTCGGGCCCACCGCCGACCCCTCCGTCTCCCGCATGACCATCATCACCCACGGCGACGAGGCCACGCTCGAACAGATCATCAAGCAGCTCAATAAACTGCCCGATGTCCTCAAAGTCCAGAATTTCAGCGAGGGCGAATATGTGGACCGTGAACTCGTGCTGGTCAAGGTCGCCGTGGATTCCAAATCCCGCGCCGAGGTCATGCAGGTCACTGATATTTTTCGCGCCAAAATCGTGGATGTCCAGCCCAAGTCCCTCACCATTGAAGTCACCGGCAACGAGAGCAAGGTCGAGAAATTCGTGGACCTCATGAACGCCTTCGGCGTGACCGAACTGACCCGCACCGGCAAGATCGCCCTGGCGCGGAAATAACCGTCCCCATCCCTTTTAACCGCAACCAACCACCTGTAATCATCATGGCCAAAGTATACACCGACAAAGACGCCGATTTGGGCGTCCTGAAAAACAAAACCCTCGCCGTCCTCGGCTTCGGCTCGCAGGGGCACGCCCACGCGCTCAACCTCAAGGAAAGCGGCCTGAACGTCATCATCGGTCTTTACGAAGGCAGCAAATCCATTCCCGTCGCCGAGGAGAAGGGCTTCAAAGTCCTCACCACGGCCGAAGCCGTGAAAGCCGCCGACGTGATCATGGTCGCCCTGCCCGACACCAAGCAGCCCGCCGCCTACCTCAAGGACATCGAGCCGAACCTGACCAAGGGCAAGACCCTGCTGTTCTCGCACGGCTTTGCGATTCATTTCCAGACCATCATCCCGCCCAAGAACGTGAACATCATCATGGTCGCCCCGAAAGGCCCCGGCCACATTGTTCGCCGCCAATATACCGAAGGCAAGGGCGTCCCCGCGCTGATCGCCGTGTATCAGAACCCCGGCAAAGACGCCAAAAAGATTGCGCTCGCCTGGGCCAAGGGCATCGGCGCCACCCGCGCCGGCGTGCTCGAAACCAGCTTCAAGGAGGAGACCGAAACCGATTTGTTCGGCGAACAAACCGTGCTCTGCGGCGGCGCCAGCGCGCTGGTGCAGGCCGGGTTTGAAGTCCTCGTCGAGGCCGGCTATTCCCCCGAGATGGCCTACTTTGAATGCCTGCACGAACTGAAACTCATCGCCGACCTCATGAACGAAGCCGGCATCAGCGGCATGCGCTTCTCCATCTCTGAAACCGCCAAGTGGGGCGATGTCTCCGTCGGCCCCAAGATCATTGATGCCAGCGTCAAGAAACGCATGGCCGCCGCGCTCAAGGACATTCAATCCGGCAAGTTTGCGAAGACCTGGGTGAAGGAATACCAATCCGGCTATCCCAAGTATAACGCCCTGCTCAAAAAAGGCGAACAGCACCCCATCGAAAAGACCGGGGCCAAGCTCCGCGCCCTGATGCCCTGGATGAAGAAACGCTCCATCAAGGGCGCCCAAGCCGCCTATTGAACCGCCGTTTTCCAAACCCAGCCGCCGGAGTGATCCGGCGGCTTTTTTGTTTCCTTAATCAACTGCGACCCTTTGTTGGAAACGACGTGACGGCGTGTATCCCCGGCTTTTCGCCGCCCGCCTTCGTCAAGCATCGGGAAATTCCAACCAACTGACCTCCTGAAAACAGAAGCTCCCCCGTATTTTCCTACCCGGTTTGACCGTGGGCTGAACCATTCACCGCCTTCCGCCGCAGGCGGAGCCGCCAGTTTGTCAGCACGTCATAGGTCACCGAGTTCTTCAGCTTGGCAATGTCGCGCACGGTGATTTCATCGCCGCCCTGCCGGCCCATCAGCACCGCTTCGTCCCACATCTGCGCCTGCGGAATGTCCGTGATGTCCACCATCAGCGCGTCCATGGCGATGCCGCCGAGCAGCGGGGCGCGCCGGCCGTGGATCAACGCGCACCCCTCGTTGCGCACGCGCGGAAAACCGTCGCCGTAACCAATCGGCAGAATCGCGATCCGCCGTTCCGTCTTGGCCGTATAACGCATCCCGTAGCCGACCGTTTCGCCGGGCTTTAATTTTTGAATCGCCGCGATGCTCGCCTTGACGGACATCACCGGCTCGATGCCCGGGATCGTGCGGCAAACCTGCGAGGGAAAAACGCCGTAGAGCAGAATCCCCGGGCGCACCATGTCCAGGTGGGCGTGCGGGAGATCCAGATAACCGCCGCTGTTGCAGGTGTGCCGCAAAGGGGCGGAAATATTTCGTTCCGTCATGCCGCGCAAGACTTCATTGAACCGCGCGAATTGGAGGTTCGCAAACGTTTTATCCGTTTCATCCGACTGCGCGAAATGCGTCATCACGCCCTCAAGCAACAGGGATTTGGCGGCGGCGACCTCTTCGATCAACGGCAGGGCCTCATCCCAGCGCACGCCATATCGGCTCATGCCGGTGTGAATCTTGACGTGGACGGGTGTCCGCCGACCCTGTTCGACCGCGATTTTGGCCAGGGCGCGGACGGTGTGAGGTTCATTCACGCACACGGTCAGGTCGTGCGCCACGCACCAGGGGAGCTCCGCCTCGCGGCGTTCACCCAGCAGCAGCAGGGGCGCGGTGATGCCGGCGTCCCGCAGGGTCATGGCTTCTTCGAGGGTGCTGAGGCCGAAACCCCACGCGCCCTCCTCCACGGCGATCCGCGCCACCTCCAGTGCGCCGTGACCGTAGGCCTCGTCCTTCACCACGGCCATCAGCCGCACCCTGGCCGGGAGGTCGCGGCGGATCAATTGCAGGTTGCGGCGCAACCGGCCGAGGTCAATCTCGGTCCACGCCGGTCGCAGCGGAAAATTTTGTGCATTCAGATTCATTCGTTCGTCGAACCGGTTTAACACGAATAGCCGTCGTGATAAATGGTTATTTATTCCCATCGGGCGGGGTTCCAACCGAACTCCGCAATCAAAAGGGGGCACGCCCGCCACAGGCGCGATTTTCAGGCCGAAGGGATTTGGAGATGCGACAACCTGTCGCCGAGTTCAAAAGCGTGTACCGGTTGCGGGCGAGGGTGATCAGCGGTGAGGAGTTGGAAACAACGATCACAGTTTCAAGCGGTCCGCCGTGGCGCGATCCTCCGCCAGATCCATTTCCGCGTTGCGCCATGACGCCTGACGACGGGCGGATGATTCCATGATCACTTCAATGCCCGCCCCCGTCAGTTCCGCCGCCCGGCCCGGCGACACGCGTCCTTCGCGGTACAATTCCAGGGCCAGCAGGAGAGTGGCGCCATACGAGTCGTAAAAGGGGTCGCCCCAATGGACGACCCCTTTATGGGAAATGTCGCAAATATATAGCTCATTTTGCTTTATGGACCGTGATAATATTGTCATTCTTGATGGCGTTGGTATGGGAGAATATTACTGGGAAAAAATAAAAATAAACAAAAAGGTCTGACATGAATAAAATAAAGAAAATCGCTTATATCACCGTATTATCCCTGACTGTTGGCCTCGTGGCCAAGGCGGACACCTTGTGTTGCGGCTCCTGCATTCAATGCCCGCAGGATGGCACGATTCTATGTGCGGGCGTCTGCTGCAGCGGTGACAACCCTTGTTGTGTCACGGGAAGCGGGTACGGGCCGGGGTATTGCTATGCTTACGCCGAGTGCTCGACGTCTTGTGGATGATTCGTGAATAAGGACAAGCAGAGCCAGGGACTTTTCCGTGCGGCTTAAATGATGCGGCGTGCGCGGGCGAGCCCCTGTGTTCTATCTGATTCGTTTGTAACTATGCTTAAAAAAATCTGGGTTGTTCTGGTCTGGAGTGTGCCGGCATGCCTGACCGCCTTGGTCATTTATCAGGCCACCTGTCATCATCTTGGGCTGGATCAATTCGGTTCCCCGGGGATCGACCGGCCGGCACAGCCGCCGTCGGGTGTGCAGAAAGAGCGGATTGATAAGTGGCGGAGTCTGGAATTTGTCAGCCTGACGGCCGATGTCAACCTTCGAGAGTTGGTCGGAGCCTTTAACTTCAGACTTGAAGAACCGTTAAACGCCGTTGAGAGTGAGGCTCTGACCAACGCCGTGGTTTCCTTTATTGAGGCTTTTCACGATGGGACTTTTGAAGCTTATACAAAATTTAGAATCCCCGTGAACCGGTTCCGCTTTGCAGATGGAGTAAACTCTTTCATTCAAAAAAAGCTTCTGCTGTCGGCCGAAGCCATAGAAAAGGATCCCGGGGCGGCTTGGAGGAAATATTGGGATCAAACTGCCGGCGTGAGATACACCAATTACTGGAACGGCATCGCCGTCACCAATTGCGAGGTGCTCGTTGAAAACAGCTCCATTCCCACAAATGATCTGATGCATTCATTAACCGACCATTCGGCGGCCTTTACACTGGACAGCATTAAAACATTGGCCCCGTTTGCCGTGCGGTTGGCCAACCCCGCGCCGTCCGACAAGGTGTCGCAGTTTTTGAAAGGAAAATTTTCACCGGAGACATCAACCCTCCTCGCCCAATACGTCAACGTCAAGAGTTTTGAGCCAACGCAAAAAGCGCTTTTGAAAGATTTGAACGATATCATTCAAAGCGGGCCGGTTTACACCCCTGAGCGGTTCGCCGGGGTGAAATTGGCCGATGAAACATTGATGCTGCTGAAACGTAATCCACAGGGGCAGGAACTGGTTCGCCTAAACCGGTTGCTGCTGACAGATGCCTACCCGAAAATATTGCTGCCGTACACTCCGGTCGAAAACGTGGGATTCGCATGGCGGCAGCCTTGCCTTCTGTTGGAACCTTCGCGCGCTGAACTGGTCAAGGCGGACGGGTCCGTCAAATTGGCGACCATTCGAATGTTGTGCAAGCCGAGGGACGAGGATCCGGTGTATCCCGTTTTTTTACGGCTCTACTGGTCGCCGGGCGACCAAAAATGGCTTCCCGAACAGTTGATTGCGGCCTGCGCGCGTCGGGACCGAAGGTTTGATTTATTTTTTTGAACGGTTGAGTTTGCAGCCGGTCAGATTGGAATGAATCCGCCGGACCGGGTGAATCTTTTGGCTTTTTGTTTATTTGAGTTGTCGTTGAAACGATGATATCGCCGCAATCAACGGTCGGGATGACTGATTATGAACCTCAAAAAAAATTATTTTAAGTTTTTGCCGGTCGCGGGCGGCCTGCTTATTTCAATCGCGGCGACCGCCCAAAACGCGGAGCCCCCAAAAATGTGGTCGTGGAGCAACAATGGTTCCGACACCAATGTTCAAAATATTCAGGGGATGCAGGGCACGAACGCGGTGAAGGTTCAAGCGGCCAATCCGACCGGCACATGGGTGTGGCGCCTGCCCGGCCGCCACCCCGGCGAAAATTGGACAAATACTCTGGTATTGAAACTGGTGGGGGAGAAACTGACCGGGATTCTTACTGCGGCCAACGCGGATGGAGTGTTGCAGAGTACTCCGGTCGAGGAGGCAAAACTGGAGGGCAACCGGGTGTCCTTCAAGGTGGCTCAATGGCTCAACCCCCCTGAGATGGGGGGGCAAATTTCGATGATTGGGGATGGAAAAATCCAAGGCAATGTTTTTACCAACACCTACTCCGGAACCATTGGTTCCGGACGGATCATCGGACAGGTTACGGCCCAACGAGGCGATGACGAAATGCGCAGTTTTTCGTGGCGCGCCTCAAGAGCCAGGGCGCACCCCAGGAATAATTAGGTTTCCGGCAGCCGCCCCATTATATCAGGCGGACGCCGCTGATTCCGCAATAATAGCCAAACATGAGACCCAAACTGTTCCGTCCGTTTATATATACCGCCGGGGTGCTGCTCTTGGTCACAGCCCTTGCCAAGCTGGTTAGCAGCCAGGGCGACGCGCGTATTCTGCAAAGTTACGACCCCATCTTGCGAATCAAGTTTCAGCAGGTATTTTGGGTGGTCGGGGTCGTTGAGTTGATTATTGCAATAATCTGCTTCCTGCCGGTCAGCTTCGGCTGGCGAACGAAGTTGGTTGCCTGGCTGGCGACCAACTTCGTAATCTACCGGGTTGGCTTATGGTTGATAGGTTATCAAAGACCCTGCCCCTGTTTGGGTAACCTTACCGATGCGCTTCCCATTTCGCCGTCGACTGCCGACCTTGCGCTGAAGATTCTTTTGGGCTATTTATTGGTGGGCAGTTATGCCCTGTTATTCTGGGTTTGGCGGCAAGGTCGGTCGATTCCGTCGTAAAGAGTTCTTGGAGTTTGAACTTTAAACGCTTCCCTTCGCTCACCGGCCAAATTCCCTCCGCGCATCCGCCAATCCGCGTTCATAGCCGGCGATCAACTTATCCCAAGCCGCCTCGGCGGCGGCGTCAACCTGTTGCCGGGCCGGGTCCGCGTCGAACCAGGCGATACTCCGCGCCATGCCGGTGCGAAACCGGGTGGGCGCGACAAAATCCGGCACGAACCGCTTGATCTTGGTGTTGTCAAACACCGAGGAATACGCCTTGTCGCCCAGCAACCCGCCCGCAAATTCCGGCAGGCAGGCCGTGATGTAATCCGAGGCGATATGGACCAGCCGGGGAGGGGGCGCGCCCGCCGCCGCCGCCACCGTCTCGTAAATCTGGTTCCAGGTCAGCACTTCATCCGAGGTGATGTGGAAGGCGTGGCCGATGGCCCCGGCCTGCCCCAGCAGCCCGACCAACCCCCGGGCGAAATCCTCCGCGTGCGTCATGGTCCAGAGCGCCGTGCCATCCCCGGGCACAATCACCGGCCGCCCCTGGCGCAAACGATGGACGATGGTGAATGGCTTCGGACTGTTCACCGGCACCGTGACCCGGGTTTCATCATACGTCCACGATGGGCGCACAATGGTCGCGGGAAAACCCTCCCCCCGCAACGCCTGCAACAGGCGCTCCTCGCCGGCCTGCTTGTTCCGCGAATATTCCCAGAACGGATTCACCAGCGGCGTGGATTCCGTGATGGGAAAATGGCCCGGCGGCTTCTGGTAGGCGCTGGCCGAACTGATGAAAATGTATTGCGCCGTGCGCTGGTGAAACAGCGGCAGCCGCGCTTCAATGTCCGCCGGGGTGAAGCTGATGAAATCCACCACCGCATCCCACGACTCGCCGCCGAGCACCGCTTGGGCGACCGCCGGGTCGCCGATATCCGCCGTCAACTGGCGAATCCCGGGCACCGTCGGCTTGCGACCGCGATTCAGCACCGTCAAGTCAAAACCACGCGCCACCGCCAGTTGGGCGCACGCCGAGCTGATCACACCCGTGCCACCGAGGAAGAGGATTTTCATATTCTCTCAAAACTCTATTGCTATCATCCCGGATTGCAACATAATTGCATTGCAATTGCATGGCGACAATTTTGTATTTAGAAGGTGATGATGCTCCGCTGGCCCGGCTCCAGAAATTGGGCTTTGCCAGTCACGCTTTCAGCCTGGCGCAGATCACCGATACGGCGCACGGCACGGAAAATCTCGTTTATCTCATCCCGGCGGAAGCGTTCGGCCGGCCCGAATGGGCGCGGCTGCGCGTGCGGCTGGCGCAATCCAGCCGGTTTTTTCTGGCTTGGGTGAAGCAGCCTGGCACGGCGGAAGTGGTGGCGTGTCTGCGGGATGGCGCCCATGATGTGCTGGCCCTGGGCGACCCGGATGAACGCTGGACGCAGGTCATCGAGAAAACCGTCTCGGACCAAAAATTGTGGCTGGAACTCTACGGCGGTCGGGCGCTGAACTCGGGCGACGTGCTGATCGGGAAATCGCCCGCCACCCAGCGCTTGCGGCAGGCCATTGACCGCCTGGGCGCCACCGATGTCTGCGTGTTGATCCAGGGCGAATCCGGGGTGGGCAAGGAGCGGGTGGCCAGTGCGCTGCATCAAGTCAGCCATGGCGGCCCCTTTGTGGCGCTGAACTGCGCGGCCATCCCCAAGGATTTGCTCGAGGCGGAATTGTTCGGGGTTGAGAAAGGCGCGTTCACCGGGGCGCTCAAATCCCGGCCCGGCATGGTGGAACAGGCCGCCGGCGGCACGCTGTTTCTGGACGAAATCGGCGAGATGGAAATCGGCGTGCAGCCGAAACTCCTCCGGTTTTTGGAGACCCGCCGCGCCCGGCGCGTGGGCGGGGAGGGCGAATACAAAGTGTCGCTGCGCGTGCTTTCCGCCACCAACCGCAATCTGGAAGAGGCCATCGCCGAAAAGGTGTTCCGGGCCGACCTCTACTACCGCCTGGCCGAAACCATCCTGCAAATCCCCCCGCTGCGCACGCGGCTCGAGGATATTCCCGAACTGGCGCTGGCCTTCCTGACCATGGCCAACGAACGCTTCGGCAAAAACATCGAGACCCTCGAACCGGCGCTCATCGAGCGGTTCCAAAAATACCACTGGCCGGGCAACGTGCGCGAATTGAAGAGCGCCGTGGACCGCTTGGTGCTGCTCTTTGACGGACCCGTGTTGCGCGCCCCCTGGTGGGATCCGCCGGAATCCGTGGCCTTCGGCACGCCCCTGAAGGCCCCCCTCCCGGCGGCCACCGGCGAGCCGGCCACCCTGCCCAGCCAGAAACAAAAGCGCGATCAAGCGCGGCAATTATTGGTCGAAAGCGACAACGATTTCACCTGGGTGGCCGCCCAACTCGGCATCAACACCTCGACCCTCTGGCGCTGGCGCAAAGCCGGGAAGATTTGAGCGTGCGGGCGGAAGTGCCCCAACCGCCGAACCGGCACATCCCACCATCATTCCGCCAAATCATGGCCTCCGCATCCGCATCCTCGTGAAGACCGCTCGACAGGCGGGGCCGGTTTTGGAAGACTCTCGCGCCGTGAAACAAACAATCGTCACTTTGGACATGGAAGGCGTGTTGACGCCGGAAATCTGGATCGCCGTGGCGGAAAAAACCGGGCTGCCGGAACTCCGCCGCACCACCCGCGATGAACCCGATTACGACCAACTCATGCGCTATCGCATTGCGATTCTGGACCGCGAAGGCATCAAATTATCCGACATTCAAAACGTCATCGGCCGCCTGTCGCTGCTGGACGGAGCCCGGGCGTTTTTGGACGACCTCCGCGCCCGCACCCAGGTCATCATCCTGTCCGACACCTTCGAGCAATTCGCCGCGCCATTGATCCGGCAGTTGAACTGGCCGACCCTCTTCTGCCACACCCTGGTCGTGGTGGAGGATCACATCCGGGACTACCAACTGCGGGTGCCCGACCAGAAAAAGAAGGCGGTGGCGGCGTTGAAATCGCTGAATTACAAAGTGGTTGCCGCCGGAGATTCCTTCAATGACACGGCCATGTTGCTGGAGGCGGACGCCGGGTTTCTGTTTCATGCGCCGCCCCAGGTCATCAGCCAGTTTCCACAATTCCCGGCCGTGGATACTTACGCGGAACTCTCCACCCGGCTCCAGGGCGCGCTGGGTTGACCATATAGTGAACATCGGGACTGCTGCGTGTTCGTGCGTCCAGGGCCTGGCCGCAGAAGCGCGGCCAGCCACGCCCGGGGCGGGCGTGTGCCCCGGCATCAGCGTCCGGGATAAAATCAGCCTCACTCCCGCCAGTGTAACCGGGGAATGGCTGCTGGTGTCGCTGCATGGCGCACTTCAGTCTTCCGATTTTAACGTACTCCGGCAGGTCGAACAAATTGCGACAAAGCACGGCCAAGAGGCCATAAACAAATTTGCGAGGCAGTCATTTGACGACATCGCGGCCTCCGCAGAGCGGCAATTTTTATCGGCACGAGCAAAGGTAGAGGCCAAAGCCCATAAAGATCGCTTGGGTTTTTTACTAAAGTGGTAGCTTTTGAAAAGCTTCCTCCAGAACTTTGGAGTGTTCAGAATAACCCTCAGCATGTTCATCAAGCAATTCGCCCGGCGAATACCCAGGTGCGTCATACTGTGCCAGGATTTTCTCCTCCTTTGCCTTAGCTATTTTGGACAGCTCGGCCCAGCGAGTTTTGTCGCCTCCAATCTTGTCGGTAGCTCGACTAAAGGCTTTGCGCACGTCCTCGTAATTTGAATTCAAGTTGGCAGACAGACAATCCAAGGCCATTACGTCTCGGTCAAACTTGAGTTCAAACCCCATGCGACTGATGAGATGGTAGGGTGTATTATTATTAAAATTGGCCGCCAATTCTTCATGCAATTGTTTCAGCCAGATTCGATTTGGTGCCCCCGACAACCGGAATTGATATTCACACCAGTTTGATCTCACACGCTCAGGGTGCTCAAGTTGAATGCTTTTTAACTTTTCCACTATCGTGATGAACAGGCCCGGGTTAAATGGACGAAGCGGACGACCACTTTGGGATTCATACCACAAACCGCCAATCTCCAACGCGAGATCCTGGCAATCGAAAAGGGGGTTCTCTTCCATCATGTAGCGGTAAACGGTGGTATGGTCAGTAACGATGCCATTTTTTTTCAAGAAATCGGCAACATCACGCCATGAGTGCCCCTTGTTCCGTAGCAACACAATGGTATCACGGTAATCGGCCAACCCATATTTACCAGGCACAGCCGAGGCTAACTTTAGAAGCTCGTCAGGTTTCATTGCAACACTATGCAACAGGTCGTTACGGATGTCAACATAATCCAACGCACTATGCAATTCCCAATGCTTGGAATGGGTAAAAAAACAATACAACCCGTTTACAACTAATTATTTGCGACATTTCAGAGAGCCGTGACGTTTGGCGGCGCAAAATTTTTTCTGTAAAATCTTTTAGCATGGCAAATCGAGGGCGGGTTTTTAGGCTTCCATGGTGAGGTAAATTTTTCCGGTTTCCCATTCGTCGCTGGTCTCGGCCAGGATCGCGCTGACGAGGCGCAGCAGGGCGGCCTCGTTGGGAAAGAGGCCGGCGACGCGGGTGCGGCGTTTGAGTTCTTTGTTCACCCGTTCGAAGGGGTTAGTGGTGCGCAAGCGGCGCTGGTGATCGCGGGGAAAGGCGAAGGCCGCAAACCCTTGGGGGAGGTTTTCCTCCATCCAAGTGGCGAGTTTGGGCGCGGTGGGGGCCTGTTCGGCGACGATGATTTTGAGGCGGGCCTGGGCGGTGAGGCGGTCCGGACAATCAAACACCGAACGAATGGCGTGGGCGACGGCGGCCCGCTGATCCAGTCGCGGCACATACGCCTGGGCATTTTGCTGGAGGTGAAACTGGCAGCGCTGCCAGGGGACGCCCGGGAACACGGCCTTCCGCCGGTTTGTCCGCAGTCGCTTTAGCGGAGGGGGAAGCTTGAGCGTCGGGGAACGGTTTGAGAATCCCCTTCTTTGCGGTAAAATTTCCCCGTCTTATGGCCAAGCCGAGGTTCAGCCCCATCCGTGACCATCCGAGAACAGAAATCCGTGGTCAAAACTCCCCGCCCCGCCCCAAGCCTCGCCCCCACGCCCCGCGCCTTCTTCTTTCGCCAAGTTAACGTTCCACCTAAAAATGTATCTTTATGCCATTTAAATGTTGACTAAATGCATAATGCTGCTTATTGTAAGTGCAGGATAGCGAATGACCGCATCACCATCAGCCTTATACTTGAAATGGCGACCGACGGTTCGGCGGCAAGATGGCGCCAGACGTTCGTATGGTACTGGTCAAGGAGCGGCACCCTACCCGCATCTCGCAATAGTGACAGGCGGGACGTCCGCCCCAACCCGAGCCTCCCCATTTCCGCCATTGCCAAGCCGAGTTCGGCCCGCTCTCCGCTTTACCCCTCCCTGCCTCGCGCCTCGCGCCCCAAGCCCCGCGCCTTCTTTTCCTGTCCAAAATCCGTTCAGGAGAGCCCCGACGGTTTCAGCCCGGCCGCAGTCAAGCCTTACCCGACCGCCCGGCATCCCGGACCCGAGACCCGAAACCCCAGCCCCCAACCGAGGGTCAAGGTCGGTCAAGGTCAGTCAAACCTGGCCCTGCCGCCCGGCACCCCAGACCCAAGACCCAAAAAGTGGGTCAAGCTCAGTCCAGGTTAATAGGTTAAACAAGCATTTACGTAGTTACCCATATGGTCTATGGTCTGGGCTGGGTATCCGCCGGGCGCAAATAGCCCGGGGGGAGGGGGTGGCCGTCCATTTGTTCCTGGGCCAAGTCGAACACGCGCCCGGGGTCATACCTGCGGAGCAGGGTGTCGCGCAGGTTCAGGCAGTTCTGGCGCAGTTTGGGCTGCAACTCGAAGGCTTCCTTCAGCTTTTCCTGCAACTGATCGGGCGTGATGGTCAGCCCGTCAATGGGATAAACGCATTGGTCCAGCCAGGGGAATTCATAGGGCAGCGTGGCGCCGATCATCGGGGTGCCGAAGCAGGCGTATTCGATATACTTGGGCACGGAGGCCTGGTGAATGCCACCGGTGCTGATGGCAAAGCGGCTGCGGCGCAGGGAACTGCAATAGGTGTCCCACGGCAGCCGCTCGCGGAACCGGCGGCGGTCGAAAATTTTGCAGGTCGGGCCTTCGAGCTTCAGGATGAGATCGAACAGCCGCTTGCGGTCGGCATACAGGTTGACGAAGTTGTAGCGGGCCGCCGCGTAGGGATCGCGGATGATCCAGAAGCCGCAGGAGGCGCCGGTGTTGCAGAAATCATACTCGGGTTTTTCCTCCTTGAACGGCAAATCGCCGGCGCTGACGGGAATGGGAAAATAGATCAACCGCTCCGGGCGGATGACATCGGCCTCGCGCCGCTGTCGGTCGAGCCGGTCGAGCCAGGGCTGGGCAAGGAGGGCGGCGGGGCGCAGGGCCGCGCAGGCGAATTCATAGGGGACGAGGCGCTCGGGCCAGGCGAACAGGGGTGGTTTCCAGTCGTTGCAAAACCGTGCGCCCTGGGTGCGCGCCGCAATGCCGCCGTAGAGATTGTAGAGGGTGTATTCCGCGTTTTGGGTGAACCAGAACGGACTGTTCCACCAGTCCACCAAGAGCAGGGAAAAATTCTTCCGGTCTTTAAACAGGTCGTAAAGCGGCTTCAACTCATTGGCGCGCAAGCCGTGCAACATGACGTGCCGGTCGGTTTTCCACAACTCCTCCCGGAAGGCGCGCCAACCGGCGGCGTCCTTCGGGGCGGGCAGAACGCGCCGCTGGATGCCGCGGTCTTTCAGGACGTTGGCGGTGGGGCGGAACAGGGCCTGGGTGGTGAGGTCGCCCTGCACCCAGAGGCAGTCGGCCAGTTGGATTTGCGGATTCATGCGGGGTTCAAGGCTTGGAGGAGAGAACGGCCGCGCCGGCACGGGCGGCGGTCATCATGAGTTCAATCATTTGGCGGAACGAAACGCGCGGTTCCCAGCCGGTCAGTTTCCGCAACCGGGCGCTGTTGCCGACGAGGAGCGTGGGTTTTTTGCGCAGCAGGCCGGGATTGGTGACGGCGCACTCGCGCCAGTCCACGCCGGCCAGCTCGCAGGCGGTCTGCAAAAACTCGAGGACGGTGCGGGGTTCGCCGGTGGCCACCACGAAATCCTCCGGCTCGGGGTGGGCCAGGATGCGGGTCATGGCGGCGGCATAGTCGCCGGCATAGCCCCAGTCCACGACGGCGTTCAAATCGCCAAGGACCAGCTTTTGGGCGGGGTCGTTTTGGAAGGCGAGGACGCCGCGCACGATTTTCTGCGAGAGAAATTTCACCGGGCGCAACGGGGATTCATGGTTATACAGAATGCCCGCGACGGCGAAGACGCCCAACTCCCGGCGGAAATGGCGGCAGCAATGAATGCCCATCGTCTTGGTGATGCCATAGACATTCTCCGGGTTCAGCGGGGTGGACTCATCCTGCGGTTGCACGGCCGGCGCGCCGAAAACATGCGAGGAGGCGGCGTAAAACAACCGGGTGGGCGGCGAGACCCGGGCGATGGCATGTAAAAAGTGCAACAGCCCGCGAACATGCACCGCATGGCTGCGTTCAAACAGGGACGGATCGCCCGTGCGCAGGCCGGCATCTTCCGCCGAATGGTGGAAGGCGGGGAGATAATAACATTCGGCGGGCCGGGTTTTTTCGATCAACGCCAGCACCTGGCCGGGGTCCAGGAGGTCCACCGGCTCCCAGCTTTCGCCGGGCCGGCCCCGGGTTTGACCGCGACTGACGCCGATCACCCGGTCGCCCCGCTGGGCGAGCAATTCGGACAGCAAGGTTCCATCCTGTCCGCTTGCGCCGATGACCAGCGAGGTTTTCACATCAGACCGTGTGGATTTCGGGCAGCGGGAACAACAATTGGCCGCCGCGTTTCAGATACTCGGCCTCGCGCCGGATCACGTTGGCCTTGAAATGCCACGGCATGACCATGAGATAATCCGGGTGGCGCGCATGGCCCTCGGCCTCGGAAATAATGGGGATTTTGGTGCCCGGGGTGAAGCAGCCGAATTTATCCGCGTTGACTTCGAGGATGGCGGGCAGCAGTTCGGGGGTGATGCCGCAGTATTGCAGCACCACGTTGCCCTTGGTGGAGGCGCCATAACCCAGCGTGAGTTTTCCGGCGCGCTTGATTTCCGCCAGGCGGGCGGGCAGTTCTTCGCGGTGACGGAGCACGCGCTGTTTGAAGGGTTCAAAGCCCGCCAGTTGGTCCAGCCCCAATTCGGTTTCCTCGCGGAGGAATTTTTCCACCACGGCGGTGGCCTCGGGGAACGCGGAGTTTTGGTGCGCCACCGTCACGGCGAAACTGCCGCCGTTGCTGTCGTTGAGTTGGACGTCAATGATCTTGAGCGCAAACTGGTCGGTCAGCCATTTGATCTGCCGGAGCGCGTAATATTCCAGATGCTCGTGGCAAATGGTGTCGTAGGCGTTGACCTTGAGCATGAGGGGCAGATAGCTCTGCTCGAGGTGCCAGACGCCGTCGGGGGCCAGCACATCGCGCACCTGCTCGACGAACGCGGCCGGCGCGGGCAGGTCGTAAAACATCGCGATGGAACTGATGATTTGCGCTTTCTGCGCGCCAAATTGCCGCTGAAAGGCCGGGGCGGAAAAGAAATCCACCGTGACTTGAACGCCGGGCGGGTGGTATTTCCGAAATTTCTCCGCCGAGGGATCGAAACCCGCGCGGGTCACCGTGGCCGGATAAAAGCCGAGGGACGTGCCGTCGTTGCAACCGATGTCCAGCACCAGGTCGCCGGGTTGCAGCGGGCGGATGGCTTGCAGGTGCGCGGCTTTCACGCGCAGGTGCTCGACCATGGATTGGTTCAAGCCCGAGCGGTAGCCGTAGGTCGGCCCGTAAAGCATCGAGGGCTCGAAATTGTGGTGGAGCTGCACCAACCCGCAACGGGCGCACTTCATGATTTCCAGCGGCGCACTGACCAGATCGGCCCCGGGGTCTTGGGGGAAAATACCGGTGAAACATTGGTTGCCCAAATGCAGAATCGAATCCAGTGCGGGGGAATCACAGATCCGGCAGGCGTTAATGGCTTGATACATTTCAGGAAATGGTTGTTTGAAAAGACATGCAACCGCAAGCCAAAATCTTTATAGTCGTGGGGCATGATGTTTACCACCGCAGCCATTGCCGCGCAACTCGACGGCGAAGTCCAGGGCGATCCGACCGCCCAACTCACGGGGTTTGCGCCCGCCGACCGCGCCGAGGCGGGTGACCTGACGTTTGCCGAAAACGAGGCCTTCTTTGCCCAAGCGGAACAAAGCGCCGCCACCGCCATTATTGCGGACGCCCGTTTTAGTTCCGGGACCAAGACGGTCATCCGGGTGAAAAATCCCCGGGTGGCGTTCGCCCGGGCGCTCGCCCTGTTTTTCCCCGAACCGACGTTTGCGCCCGGGGTGCATCCCGGCGCCGTGGTGGCCGCCTCGGCGCAGATTGATCCGTCCGCCCACATCGGACCGCATTGCGCCATCGGCGAACGCGTCGTCATCGGGGCGAAGGTGGTGTTGCAGGGCGGAAATTTTATCGGCGATGATTCCAAGCTCGGCGAGGCCACCCGGCTGTTTCCCCAAGTGACGATTTATCCCCAAACGGAAATCGGCCGGCGGGTGCGCATTCACGCCGGCACGGTGATCGGCTCGGATGGCTATGGTTACGTGCAGGATAACGGGATCCACCGCAAAGTGCCGCAGATTGGCCAGGTCATCATCGGGGATGATGTCGAGATTGGGGCGAACGTGACGGTGGATCGCGGGGCGTTGGGGGCCACCCGGATTGGCCGGGGCACGAAAATTGACAATTTGGTGCAAATCGCCCACAACGTGGTGATTGGCGAGCACTGTCTGATCATCGCCCAAGTGGGGATTGCGGGGAGTGCCAAACTGGGGGATTATGTCATTCTGGCCGGCCAATCGGGCGTGGCCGGGCATTTGAAGCTGGGCAGCCAAGTCACCGTGGCCGCACAATCCGGGGTCATGCACGACATTCCCGCCGGCGAAAAATGGCTGGGCTCACCCGCCCAGCCGGACCGGCAGACCAAGCGGCAATGGATCGCGCTGGCCCAGTTGCCGGATTTAATCCGGCGCGTGGCCGAATTGGAGCGGAAGTTGGGGGCGTAAGAACCAAGCCTCACTTCTTCAACTTGGCGGCGGCTTCCTTGATTTTCTTCAGGTATTTGGCGGGATCCTTGAGGAAATCTTTTTTGCAATCGGGGCAGCAGAATTTGATTTCCTGGCCCTGATAGACAAACACATAGGGCGGGCCCATTTCCCCGAGTTTATCGTCCGAGACCGGACAGGTCTTAAGCGGATAAGGGATGGGCTTGGCCGTCGGGGCGTTGGTGGTGGTGTCCGCCCGGGTCGCGGGCGCGAGCGCCAGTAGCGCCAACAGTGCGAATCCGGCCATGAGATGGTTCATTTTCATGCATCAATATCTTAGCCTGAAACCCCGGAACGTCAAATTTGTTTGCCGTCCCGGCTTCCGTGCCTCCCGAAGATGTGGGCGAGGGCGGATAGGTGCGCACTTTTGGAACTCGACGACGTGTCGTCTCGTCCAAAAGCGGCGACGTGTCGCCGCACTCCCAAATGGCCTTCGGCCTGCCCCACGCACAACTTGGGGATTCATCGTCCCGGCTTCGGCCCGGGCTTGACCACGGCGGAATTAAAAATAATTAAAAAACTTTGAACATTTTAAGCCGGGCGCCGTCAGATATGTAGAATTTGATTTCGCTGTTCGTTTCAGGGTTGGCAGAAAGGTTTTGCTCGTGGCGAGGTCCGAACAGCGACTGTGTTGGCCCGCCACACTTCTGAACGTCCCGGTGAGGGCGTGTAAACCTTATCACCAAAAGGCCGGACAAAGTTGTCCGGCCTTTTTATTTCGGCTTTTGATCCCCGGCCTTCGCCAACCAGTCCAGCACCGGCTGGGTGAGATCATTAAAGTAATAAGTCAGCGCCTCGTGCGTGGCATCGGGGACGAGGAGGAATTGGCTTCCGGGGGCGGCCAGCCGTTCCAAGGCCGCCACGTCCGCCGGCGGCGCGATGCGGTCCTCCGCGCCGGCAATGAACAGGGCGTTGACCGGGTGCCGCGCTAAAACGGTGGCGGGGTCCAGTTCCTGCGGTGCCACCCCCAGAACCGCCGGCAATTTCCTTAAGCCGGCATTGATGAACCCGTCCGGCAGCCAACCGGCATAGTCGTGGCAGACATTCAGCACGGCATTCGACAGACTGGCGTAGGGGGCGATGGCCACGACCGTTTGCAGGCGGGGTTCGACGGTTTCCCAGCGCAGCGCCAGGGCCGCCCCGTAGGATTCGCCCATGGCCGCCACCGGGCGGGCGGGCGGGTCATCCCGACCCCATTGATCCAGCAACTGACTGAGATCCCGGGTCTCGCACAGGCCGTAGTAGATCTGTTTGCCGTTGGAACGGCCGTGCCCCCGCAAATCAACCAGCACGCAGCGCCAGCCCGCCTGCGCCAACCGCAAGGCCCATGGGGCCATCGAGAATTGGGCCAGCCCGTAACCGTGCAGGAGAAACACCGTGCCCCGGGGCGCGACCGTCCAAGCGTTGGTGGCGCCGGGCACCGTGGCGTCAAAGGTAAACTTAAACTGCCTCCGCCCATGTTCCAGCCAGTTGGTGGCCGTGAGGCCCACCTGATAATCGGCCGGCTCCACGACCCGGTAGCACAGCCGGGCGGCCGGGGGGCCAACCGTTACATAGTGTTTCGGGAAATTGGTGAGAAACTTTGGGTCGAAGGCCAGCGTGACCGGCGCTTGGGGCGCAAACCAAGTGGGATAGGTGTTGGGCGCTTGGACGATCCGGTGCGCCACGAAGGTGCCGCAGCCAGTAACCTGTCCGGCCAGGACCAGCAACAACAGCAGCCGGACGGCGGACATCCCCTTCATTCCCCAATGATTTTGACCAGCACGCGTTTACGGCGGCGACCATCAAACTCGCCGTAAAAGATTTGTTCCCAGGGGCCGAAATCGAGTTTGCCCCGGGTGACGGCCACCACCACTTCACGCCCCATGACCTGGCGCTTGAGATGGGCGTCGGCGTTGTCCTCGCCGGTGCGGTTGTGTTCATACTGGGAAACCGGCGCGTGCGGCGCAAGCCGTTCGAGCCAGACTTCGTAATCATGCAACAGTCCGGCTTCCGCGTCATTGATGAACACTGAGGCGCTGATGTGCATGGCGTTCACCAGGCACAACCCCTCCCGGACGCCGCTTTTGGCCACCAACCCCGCCACGGTGTCGGTGATGTTCACAAACCCCCGGCGGTCCGGCACTTCAAACCAGAGATATTCGGTCAGACTTTTCATGGTTGCGTTTAATGCCGTAATCAGGGGGTTGCCGGAATGGAGTGGTGCGTTACGCAAAAATCTGGCGGATGCCGGCTTTCACCTCCTGCAACTTGGTATTTTTGATTTTCCCGGCGACGTAAAGAATGACGCTTTGCTCCACCGTGAAAAGTCGTTGTGGCCGGAGGAAACTGTCCACGGCCAATCGTCCGCGTTCAAAATCAATTGCGGACAGCGGCACTGAAAAGCCGTCATTCCGCATCTGGCTGGTGATTTGACAGAGAATCAGATCGTCACCGGGAAGATCCGCAACCACCAATGCGGGACGGCGTTTGCCGGATTGCAGGTTGGTCTGCGGAAAAGGCAGAACCACGACTTCGCCGGTTAGAGGCTTGCCCATGCGGCATCCTCCGCCGGCGTATTCCACTCGCGGGCCAGCGCCGTTTCACTCAAGAGCAATCCGTTGAAAGCATCATCCTCGCGCTGACACCGGAGGAAACGCGCAAAATCATAGACCTCGCGTTGTAATGGTTCCGGCAGTTCGGTCACTTCTTTTGCGATCAGTTCGCGCGTACTCATGGGTGTAATCTAGCGCGGCTTCCCGCCGCAGGCAAGGTCTTTGCCGTGCAGGCAGCGACCGGCTATTTTTTAACGATTCGGAACACGCTGGCGGCGGTCATTTCCCCGAGGCCGCCCGGATGAAAGGCCGCCCGGTATTCCTCCGTCTCGAGCAAGTGCTGGCTGACGGGTTTGCGGTCGCGCCGGAGCAGGTATTTCAGTTCCTTGAGATTCTGCGACCAGCGGAAGCCGTTGAAAAATTCCGCGCCGGAAAACTGCGTCTTATACAGCGCGTTCTCCGAATAGCAGGTGCCCAGATACAGGTTTTTTACCCCGCGCCCGGCGAATAGTTCCACCGCCGAAGTCATCATATACATGCCCAGGTTGCGCGGGAAATACGCCAGGTCGTAAAACGCATAGTAATAATAGGCCAACGAGGCGCCCTGCACATACAACGTGGCCACCCCGGCCTCCGCGCCCGTGACCGTGTCCGTGAACACCAGCAAATGCGAGATGACTGGCGCCGCGAACAGGTGATCCAGCCGTTCCAAGGTCATGACGTCCCGGCCGAATTTGGCGTCCGCGTACGTTTTGAAAAACTGGCGGCGGGCCGGCGTGTAATCAAACTTGTCGCGCGGCACCAGGGTTACATTAATGCCCTTCCCCTTGCGCAGAATGCGGCGGTTTTCCGACGACGCCTCATACCGCGCCAGCCCCACCCGGATTTGCCGGCAAAGGTAAAAACGGTCCAAATACCGCGACGACGGCAGAAAGCCCGCGTTGAACAGGTCCGCCGGCGTTTCGCCCGGTTCCGGCACGGCCCATACCGCGTAAGGGAACTGGTAATTGGCGTAGTCGGAATTTTGTTCGGAAAACAGCAGTTTCATGGGTGCGCCCGCCTGGCCCGGGCCGGGCCGTTGCTAAAGAATTCACCCTAGCAGGAGGCCCGCTCCATCCGCAAGCGTGGAATTGTCCCGGACGAAAACCGGGGCGCCCGTTGCTGCCCCCGGAGCGCCAATATCCAAATCGGCGGATGATCCGTAGATCCTGAGCCCCACCGGGTTCAACGGCCGGCAGGTTTGTCCCGCAGAGCGGGATGCGAGACAGCAGACTTGGAAGTCTGCGGTACTTGGCATCCGGCCGGTGGAAACCGGGGGCGGTGTCGAGATGCGCCCATCCTCGCCCAGGGCGGCAAAGTTGGCTTGAAACTTTTGCCCCCGAACGGTTATTAACAAGGGGAATATGCCGCAATTTTCTTACAAAGCCCGGCGCCGCTCCGGCGAACTGGTGGAAGGTGTGCTGGAGGTCAATGACCGCCCGGCGGCGGTCTTGCAGATTCAGCGGCTGGGGATGTTCCCGCTGGCGGTGGAAGCCGCCCGGGCGGGCACGACGGTGGGGATTGACGGCAAAGCCCAGGTGCAAAACTTCGATTTGATGGCGTTCCTGCCGCCGACGCTCCGCGCCAAGTTGAAGGAAAAGCGCAAGCCCAAGATGCAGGAACTGGCGACTTACACGAATCAATTGGCCAACCTGTTGCAATCGGGCATGCCGTTGACGGTGGCGCTGAACAGCATGACGCATTTGGAGAGCAAGGGCATCTCGAAGGAGGTCAGCCTGGAGCTCAAGCAGCAGGTCACCGAGGGCCGCAGCCTGTCGGATGCCATGGCGATGCAAGGCACCATTTTCTCGGATCTCTACGTGAACATGGTGCGCGCGGGCGAGCAGAGCGGGTCGCTGGTGCAGGTGCTGCGGCGCATGGCGGGCCATTTGCATCAATTCGCGGAGGTCCAGGCGAAGTTCACCTCGGCCATGATTTATCCGCTGCTGGTGGTGATCGTGGGCGCGGGCATCATCGCCTTCTTCATGTTTTTCATGATGCCGCGGTTCATGGGGATTTTCAGCAGTTTCAACGTGGAGTTGCCACTGCCCACCAAATTGCTGATGGGGTTCAGCAACTTTTTACTGGGTTACTGGTGGCTGATCGGTTTGGTGGTGTTGGCGGTGGTGATTCTCTTCAAACGTTTTCAATCCAGCGAGGCGGGGGCGCGCAAGTTGGATGAACTCCGGATGAAGTTGCCGGTGGTTGGCAAGGTCGTGAAATTGAACCTGTTCGGCCAGTTCGCGCGCACGCTGGGCACCCTCCTCCAAAACGGCGTGCCGGTGCTGACGGCCCTGAAGATCACGGAACAAGTCCTCAGCAACCGCATCGTCAAGGAAGCCATCGCCAAGACCCGGGAGGCGGTCACGGATGGCAAAACCCTGGCGCAGCCGCTGGCGGCCAGCAAGGTGTTCCCCCAGCTCATGGTGGACTTGGTCCGCATCGGCGAGGAAACCGGCGACGTGCCCGGCGCGCTCAATAACATTGCCGACACTTACGAAGGGGAACTGGAAATCGGGCTGCGGGTCATGACCCAGCTCATTGAGCCGGTCATGATCATCATGATCGCCGTGGTGGTGGGTTTCCTGCTCATCAGCCTGCTGCTGCCGATGTTCCGCCTCATCTCCCAGATTCATTGATGAAAGCGGCGGTCCCCTCATCTTCAGCGCGCGGATTCACCCTGATCGAGATCATGGTGGTGGTGGCGATCATGGGCCTCATCATGGCCATGGGGGTGCCCGGCATCCTCTCGGCCCTCAAAAAACAGGGCATGCGCAAGGCCATCAGCGACATTCAGGATGTCTGCGCCCAGGCCCGGGGGCAGGCGATCATGCAAAACCGCACGGTGGCCATGGTGTTTCATCCGCTCGACCGGAGTTTCGGGACGGATGCGGGCGGGGCCGGTTCCAGCGCCAACAAGGTCTCCACCTCGACGCTGCCGAGCGGCGTGGATTTCGCGATGCTCGATATTAACATGATGGATTTTGGCGCCTCGGACGTGTGCCGCGCCCGGTTTTTCCCGGATGGCACCAGTGATGAGATGACGATTGTCCTGCACGACAAGGATCAGTGGCGCAAGATCACCCTGGAATTTTCCACCGGCATCCCGATGATCAGTGACGTGGACCAATGAATCACCCATTGACAATTTCCGGGCGCCGTGGGCCCCTGAACCGGGTTGCCGCAAGGTGGGACAGGCTGGAAGCCTGTCCCGTGCATCCCGAATTTGTTGGCAAGGTTGGGCGGACGCGCCAACTTGGCGAACGGCCGGCAGGTTTGTCCCGCAGAGCGGGATGCGAGACAGCAGACTTGGAAGTCTGCGGTACAAAAAATCCGCCAACGACTTCGGGAGGCACCGCAGCCTGTCCCCCGGGACTGACCGGCTGGAAGCCGGTCCCACTTTGGGGCGGCCGGGCGGCGTTCTCGCTGTTGGAAGTGATGGTGGCCATCGCCTTGTTTTTCGGGGCGGCCTTCGCCATCTTGATGGTCATTTCCGGCGGGTTGGCCAATGCGCGCGCGTTGCAGCGTCCGCAGGTGGATGCGGCGGCCGTGGCCAGTATTTTTTCCATGACCAACAAGATTGTGGAAACGACCGATTCCGGGGATCTGGGCGAGTTGCTGGGCGAGAGTTACCGGGGTTACACCTGGGAATCCTCGAGCATCGAGGCGGAGTCCAACAAGCTGTTCCGCGTGGATTTCACCATTTACAGTCCGGCGCCGGGGCATCCGGTGTTCTCGCAGATCAGCACGCTCTTTTTCCGTCCGGCCTCGCCGGCGGGCAGCCTGGACACCGGGCTGGGCTTCCACTGACGCGCATGAAGTTTTCCGCCGCCAGCCGCCGCCGCGCCTTCACCCTCCTCGAGATGATGGTGGCGATCGCCATTTTCGCGATGGTGGTGGCCACGATTTATTCCACCTGGATTCTCATCGTGCGCTCCTCGCAGATCGCGCAGGAAACCGCCGCCCAGGCCCAGCGCGAACGCGTGGCGGTGCGCACGGTGGAGAACGCCCTGATGTGCATCCAGTCGTTTCAGGCCTCGATGAAATATTACAGTTTTGACGTGGAGAACGGCGCCCAGCCGGTGTTCAGTTTCACCTCGCGCCTGCCCGACGTCTTCCCGCGCAGCGGCAAATTCGGGGATTTCAACGTCCGCCGCCTCGCCTTCAGTGTTGAACCGGGGGCGGATCAGGAAAACAACCTCGTGCTGCGCCAGAACCCCATTCTGATGGACATGGACGAGGATGAAAAAAAATACCCGCTCATCCTCGCCCACAACGTCAAGGATTTCGAGGTGGAATGCTGGGATACGAATCAGATGGAATGGGTGCAGGAATGGGATGACACCAACACCATCCCGCCGCTGGTGCGGGTGACGTTTGCCATGGCCAGCCGCACCGCCTCTGGGAACGACGGGCCGGTGCTGTCCCTGACCCGCGTGATTGCACTGCCCAGTTCCACCCTGCCCGCCATCGTGCAATCCCCGCGCCATCCATGAACTTCCGCCCGGCCCCCAAAAACGACGGCATCGCCCTGATTGTGGTGATGATCGCCATTGCCGTGCTGATGGGGCTGGCGTTCGCGTTCGCCTTTTCCATGAAGATCGAGACCCGGCTGGCTTCGAATGCGGATTCCGAACAGCAAATGGTTTGGCTGGGCCGGGCCGGGGTGGAAACCGCGCGGTGGGTGCTGGCCCAGGAGGCGGCCATTCCCAATGAACCGTACGATTCGCTCAACCAGATCTGGGCGGGTGGCCCGGGCAGCCTGGGAGAAACCAACAGCGTCCTCTCCGGCTTCTCGCTCAATGACATTCCGCTGGGTGCGGGCCGGTTCACCCTCAAAATTGTGGACCTTGAACGCAAGGTGAACATCAACGCCGTCCCGCCCATGCAACTGCAGCAGGTGCTGACCGTCATGGGTGTCCCGGCCGACAGCATTTCGGTGGTGTCCGATTCCATCCTGGACTGGATCAGTCCCGAAAACGCGCCGCGGCCGGCGGGGGCGGAGAGCGATTATTATCAGGGGCTCACCCCGCCCTATTACGCCAAAAACGCCCCGATGGACGACCCCTCGGAATTACTGTTGGTCAAGGGGGTCACGCCGGAAATGTATTGGGGGGGGAGCGCCGGCGACCACGCCCCGGCGGCCTTCCAGCACAAGCTCGGCTTGGGCAACGCCCCCGGCGAGGCGCCAAATTATCCCTTCGGGTTGAAAGACATTTTCACCCCCATTTCCGCCGGGAAAATCAACATCAACACGGCGGATGCCAACGTGCTGCAAACCATTCCCGGCGTGGACGCCCAGGCCGCCGCCGACATCATCAAGCGGCGCGCCGGTCCCGACGGCATGGATGGCACGGATGACGACACGCCGTTCCGCAGCCCCGGTGAGCTGGCCGGCATTGATCCGCAAGTGACTCAGCAGGTGCTATCGCAGCTTTGTGACGTCCGCAGCCGGACGTTTGAGGTTCACATCCTCTGCCAACTGGGGAATTATCACCGGGAATACGTCGCCATCCTGTGGCGCAACACCCCGCAGGACATCCGGGTGCTGGGCTTTTGGTGGCAATCGAAAGAATCAGGCAGTTGAACCGTTGGCTGCAGCGGCGAGTTGCTGAAGCATTGGCCCGGCCGCTGCGGCAAACCGGAAATCGGCCAGGTGCGAAACGGGGGTGGCCTCCGGGTTGATTTCCACCACCGGCGTGCCCCGCCGCCGGGCCGCCAACACCGGCTCGATGACATAGGGAAACAAACTGGTCGTCCCCACGGAAAAGAGCAGGTCGAAGCCCTGCTGCTGCTCATCGGCAAAGGCGCCCAGCACATCGCCAGGCAGAGATTCGCCATACAGCACCACGTCCGGACGCAGCCCGGACCGGCATTCGGGACAGCGCGGCAGTTCCGCCCGGCCTTCGTAGGTTTCCCAACGGACCGAATAGTCACACTGCGTACAAATGATCCGCCGCAGGTTGCCGTGCAGTTCCAAGACGTTCCGGGAACCGGCGCGCTGATGTAGTTCGTCAATGTTTTGCGTAGCGATCCACACGGTGCGCTCCGGCGATGGCAGCGCGGCCATGGTGTGATGTGCCGCGTTGGGGGTCTTGCCGCGGATGCTCAACTCCAGCCGGGCCAGATATTTCCAGGACAGCGCCGGGTTCCGCCGGAGGGTCTCGCCGGAAAGGGCTGCTTCAAACGGCACGCCGTCTTCGGTCAGCCCATCCGCAAACGCCGCCGTGGCGCCCCGGAAAGTGGGGATCTGCGACTCGGCCGAAACCCCCGCCCCGGTGATGAATAAGACGCGCCGGGCACGCCTCAGCCGTGCCCCCACCTGGATAATGTCGCTGTTCATCTTGGTTCAAGTTTTAATCAGATACCCCCGTGAAATAAACGGAATACGCGAACTATTTGACCGAAGTACTCCCCGGTATGCGCCCCGGGGCCAGTTCCGTGCCGTTGAGGATGGGGAAGGTGTCGGCGGTTTCCGCGCCGGTGACTATTAACCGCGAATTCGCGCCCCATTTTGTGGTCACCACCGGTTTTGCAGAGCGTTAATCCGCCCCCCGCCAAAACAATAATCAAAATCCACGCTTGCCAGCCAGCGGGCGGGCGGATAAAAGTTGGCCCACCATATATGTTTGGAAAACTATTTGCCTTTGCCACGTTTGAAGTCAAGCGCTGCCGGTTCAGCCGGCTGATTCACCACCCGCGCGTGACCAAGTTCCTCCATCCGCACGGTTTTGAACCGGTGGTCACCCGGTGCCTGGTTGATACCAATTGGTCGGGACCGGTCTGGGACGTGGGGGCGAATGTCGGTAATATTGCATATGAAGCCGCCCAGCGCCACAAGGTTTTTGCGTTTGAGCCGAATTTGAACCTGCTTTATTATCTGGGCTACAAACTCAAGGACTGCCCGGGCGTCACCGTGGTGCCGTGCGCCCTGACGCCGGACGGCCAGTCCATGCAGAGTTCGCTGGACCCCATTTTTTCGCTGCCCAACCAAGGCCCGATGGCGGCCACGCTCTCGGTGGAGGAGGCGTTGAAAAAATTCGGGCGGCCCGGCGTCATCAAGCTGGATATTGAAGGCGGCGAATACGAGGTCATCAAATCACCTTCACTGACCGGACTCACCCTGCTGGTGGAATGGCACCGGGAAGTTCCGACGGTGCTGGACCGGTGGCATGTAAAAAATCTGGATGCCACACACACTTTGTTGACGCCAAAATGAACCGGACGGGATTTTGCGGTGTTTTAACCCAATTATGAATGTCAACAAAGCAAGCCGGCCGGCGGAGTCCGCCGGCCCCGGGGTGCTCCTGATTCTGGCGGGAATCCTGGCGGTTTTCTTCTGGCGGAGTTTCCTCCCGGAATATGTGCATTTTTCCAACGACGGTCCGCTCGGCCAGCAGGTCACCGCCTTCGCCCGGCTGCCGGCCGGTTATTGGGGGGTCTGGGCGGACAATAATGATCTGGGCGGCGGCGGTGGTTCGCTGCCGTTTGGCATTTACTCCCTGTTCAGTTGGTTGGTGGGTCCCCTTGGGTATGCGAAGTTTCTGGCCCCGTTCGACCTGTTCATTCTGGGGTTGGGGGCGTGGGCTTTTTTCCGGCAATTAAAACTGTCCCCGCTGGCGGCCACGCTGGGCGCCCTGGCGGCGGCGTTGAATTCGACGTTTTTTGCGACGGCCTGCTGGGGGGTGGCCCCGCAGGAAGGCGCGATTGGCATGGATTTCTTTGCCATGGCCCTGGTGGTTTCAATTTCGGCGGAGACGCCGTTACTCATCCGGCTCGCCCGCCTGGCCCTGGCCGGATTGTGCGTCGGCGAGAATGTCATTGAAGCCTCGGATATCGGCGCGATTTTCAGTCTGTTTGTCTCGGCGTTCATTTTGTGGACCGCCGTGAGCCGCGAGGCCGGATCAGTGGCGGTCAGAATTGGCAAGGGCGTGGGCCAGATCGTGCTGGTGGCCCTGTTTGCCGGGTTTATCGCCACCCAGGCCCTGGTCACGCTGGTGGGCACCGAGATTGTGGGCGTTTCCGGCACCGCCCAAGATGCCCAAACCAAGGCCGCCCATTGGGACTTTGCCACCACGTGGAGCCTGCCCAAGGTGGAAACCCTGGGCTTGGTCGTGCCCGGCCTGTTCGGTTACAAAATGGACACCCCGCAAAACATGGACCCCGGCTTTAAGGAATTTTATGAAGGCGGATGTTATTGGGGGGGGATGGGCTTGGATCCGGCGTGGGATCGCTATCTGGCCGCCGGCAGCCCGGGAAATCCGCCCATGGTGCAGATGCGCCAAACCGGCGGCGGCAATTGCGCCGGGGTGCTGGTGGTGCTGGTGGGGGTCTGGGCCGCCGCCCAGGCCCTGCGGAAACGGGATTCGGTTTTCCCGGACCCGCAGCGCCGCCAGATTTGGTTCTGGTCCGCCGTGGTGATCGTGTCCATCCTGTTCGCCTGGGGCCGGTTCTCGGTGTTTTATACGCTGGTATATCACCTGCCCTATTTTTCCACCATCCGCAGCCCCACTAAATTCGTGATCGTCTTCTCCTGGGCCATCGTGGTTTTATTTGCCCACGGCATTGACGGGCTCAGCCGGCGTTACCTGAAGGCCGGCAACAGCACCCCGGGCAACCCGTTCGCCCAACTCAAAAAATGGTGGGCCACCGCCCCCGGCTTCGACCGGAAATGGACTTGGGGCTGCCTGACCGCCGTCGCCATCAGCCTGGTGGGCTGGCAGATTTACGCCGGCGAAAAGCCCGCCTTGATTCATTACCTGCAACGCGCGCCCGGCGACCCGGTGGGCTCCGAGGCCGACCTCATCGCGGCCTTCAGCATCAACCAGGCGGGGTGGTTTGTGGCGCTGCTGGCGGTGGCGGCCGGGCTTTGCCTCCTCATTATTTCCGGTGTGTTCGCCGGCCGCCGGGCCAAATTCGGCGGCTTCCTGTTGGGGCTGTTCCTGGTGGCGGACCTGGGCCGGGCCGACCTGCCGTATATCATTCATTGGGATTACAAGCAAAAGTATGATATTAACCCGGAAAATCCCGCGCTTTCCACCAATCCCATCCTGAATTTCTTGCGGGACAAATATTATGAACACCGGGTGATGGAACTGCCGCCCGGGCCGGAGGGGTCGCAAAATTTCCACAATTTATACACCATTGAATGGAACCAGCACCAGTTCCCCTATTACAACATCCAGTCGCTCGAACCGTGGCAGCGGCCCCGCGTGGACACCCTGACGGAAACCTATGAAAAAACGGTTTACAATCGCGGCGTGGAGGGGCTGGCCCGGGAATTGGAGTTGACCGACACCCGCTATCTCCTCGGTCCGGTCGGCTACTTTCAGGATCTGAACACCCGGTTGGATCCCGTTCAACACCGTTTCCGGATTCTCCAGCGTTTCAGCGTCCAGCCCAAGCCGGGCATCAGCCAGCCCATCCAATACTCCGACGTCACCGCCGTGCCCGACACCAACGGCGACAGCGCCCTGTATGAGTTCACCGGCGCCCTGCCCCGGGCAAAATTGTATTCGAACTGGCTGGTCAACACCAACGACCAGACCACGCTCGCCACCCTCATCAACCCGGATTTCGATCCGGCCAAAACGCTGCTCGTTTCCACCCCGTCCGCCGGCGTGGCTCCGGTCGCCACCAATGACAATGCCGGCACCGTGGAATTCAAGAGCTATACCTCCACGAAGGTCACCTTCACCGCCAACACCCCCACGCCCGCCATCCTGTTGTGGAATGACAAATACGACCCCACGTGGAGCGCCGCCGTGGATGGCCAGCCCACGCCCCTGCTGCGCTGCAATTACATCATGCGCGGGGTTTATCTGAAGCCGGGGGCGCACGTCATCACCTTGGAATACGCCGTGCCCCACAAACCTTTGTTTGTGACGGTGACCGCCTTTGGAGTGGCCCTGCTGCTGGCCGGTTTTCTCCTGGTGTCCGGCCGCCGCCCGACCGGCGGTGCGAGGGTTTAAGCCCCCGTTGAATCCCTTGGGGTGCCGGACTACGGCGCCCGCCCTTCCACCGCGAGCAACCGGCGTTTCCACGGCAGACCGCCGGAAAAGCCCCCCAGCCGGCCGTTCGCGGCCAGCACCCGGTGGCACGGAATCAACACCGGAATGGGGTTGGCTCCGCACGCCCCGCCGACCGCCCGGACGGACTTGGGCCGGTCAATCTGGCGGGCAATCATGCCGTAGCTCGAAGTTTTACCCCACGGAATTTGCTGCATCGCCCGCCAGACCTGGCGCTGGAAGTCTGTGCCCTCCGCCACATCCAGCGGGGGCAGTTCCATGGGCTCGCGACCGGCCAGCGCCATTTTCAACGCCCGGGACGTGAGGCGGTGCCATTGGGAAATCTGCCGGAGCAACTCGGGCGGGATCGCCTCGCGATGGCGCGGCGGCGGGGCCGGCTGCGGAAAGGCCAGCCCGGCCA
>Ga0302270_10000973_pt1 | contig 29684 bp, 32 predicted proteins | sample III_Bog_E2_3_FD_198773 | JGI IMG/M metagenome (GOLD analysis project Ga0302270, IMG submission 198773) | Peat permafrost microbial communities from Stordalen Mire near Abisko, Sweden - III_Bog_E2_3 | ecosystem: Environmental > Terrestrial > Soil > Wetlands > Peat | place: Sweden: Abisko... | reverse complement strand
CAGCCAATTGCCCGTCTACGACCTGGTCGTTACCCACTTTTTCCTCGACTGCCTTTCAACCGACGAAGTCCTGGCGCTGGCTCGGCGGGTGAGGCCGGTACTGTCTCCAGGCGCGCTGTGGGTGGTTTCAGAGTTCGCCGTCCCGAAGGGGTGGTTTGGCAGGGTTGTGGCCGGCCCAACCGTGCATGGCCTCTACCTCGCCTTTGGATTTCTGACCGGCCTGCGTCAGCGCAAGCTACCCGACTACGCCCCTGCGCTAAGCGCAGCCGGCTTCACGCGGATGGAGCGCCGTCCGCGTCTCGGAGGCCTGCTGGTGAGTGAGCTTTGGGCGGCCGAGGGCCGTTCGTTGGAAGAGATGCCAGGCTAGCTTTTCCCAGATCCGACTTGACGCTGAAATACTTCCCACCTTGCCCCCGAGTCCCCCTCAATCGTCGGCTTGTCTGGCCCGAAACCTGCTCGGATTGTTACAGTTGTGTTAATATCGCATCTCTGGGCGAGCGGCGAGGCCTGCTGCGATCCCCGCCCCCAATCTATCGCTATGAATCTCTACCTGATGCGCCACGCCAATGCAGGCGTTCCGCGCGAAAACCCAGCACTCGACTCCAAGCGCGGCCTCATCAAGGAGGGCAAGGACCAGTGCATGCTGATGGCGAGGATGCTCTTCGCCTTCAAGGTGCAGATTGATGTGATCGTCGCCAGCCCGCTGAAGCGCGCCATGCAGACCGCCCAGATGGTGGGCAACGAGCTCGGCTACGAGGGCAAGGTTGAGGTGAGCCCCGCCCTTGGCCTCAACGGAACCTACACAGATTTTCAGAGGATGCTCGCCCGCTACGCAGACCGCGAAGGGGTGCTGGTGGTTGGCCACAACCCCAATATGTTTCAGTTTCTCGGTCGCCTGATCACCGGCAACGGCGGTGCTGCCATCCGCATGCGCAAGGCCTCAATCGCCCGCGTCGATATGGATCACCACCCTGCTCTGTTGCGCTGGCTTATTGATCCGCGCATGGCCCGGGCCATCTACGCCAGCACCGGCAAGAGCTCTCTGCCGAAGACCTCGCGAAAGTAGTCCGCCTCTTTGCGCAACGACCATAGCTCCAGTTCCGCGCCGGTGCGTCCCGGCTTCAACTCCAGATAAACCCGCTTGGGATAGACCTTGGCCGCCACGCGCAGAACATCGCTGGCGCGGTCCTGGTTGAGCGCCACCGCCATCCGCAGAAGCACCACCGCCCGTAGCACATGCTTGTGCTCCTCGGCTGGAATGTTCCTCAGCGCCCGATCGCCCGGCTGTGGGCGGCTCTTGCCCAGGTAGCGCGAAATGGCGGAGACCAGCGTGCGCTGAAGCTGCGTGTAGCCGTAGATCTCAGAGCTCGACACGATGTATTGCGTGTGCCGGTGATGTCCCTGGTGGTTGATGAACTTGCCGGTGTCGCGCAGCATGGCCGCGGCTTGCAGCCAGGTTTCGTACTCCGGCGGAAGCGCGTGCATCGGCTTCAGCTCTCGATACAGCTGCACAGCATGGGCGCGCACCGGCTCGGCCTGGCGCATATCCACGCCGTAACGCTGCGCCGTGGCCAGCACGCTCTGCCACCGCTCGTGCTCGAACTCCTTGTGGGCCTCGGCGCGCGCGTCCTGCTCGGCCAGCATCTGCGCCAGGATGCCGTCGCGCAGGCCAAGCGGCGAATAGCGAAACCCCGGCAAGCCAAAGCTCTCCAGTAATTCTCGAAACACTTCAGCGCCGGCCACGATGATCTCCGCGCGGCGCGGGCCAATGCCCGGCACAGCCTCGCGCTCGGGCAGGGTGAGCGTGGCCAGCCGCCGAGCCAGCTTGCTCACGTCCTTTGTTCCGGCGTTGCCGCCGGTTGGCGCTGCGCCTGGCTTCGTTCGTCTTCCTGCGCGCGGGGCCGTCTTGCTGCCGTTCTTTCCCAGCAATGCGCAGGCTTCGCTGAGCGCGAACGCCGTTCCAGAAGTGGCAATCGCCAGCGTCACCCGCTCCGGGTTGATTTTGCGGTGAGCGCGCCTGAGCTCACGCTGGATCCAGCGGCTCATGCGGCCCAGGTCTTCGGCAGTGGGCGGGTCAGAGCGAAGAAACTGCTCGGTGAGACGCACCGCGCCAAGCGGAACGCTGCTCGTCTCCTTGATCCGCTTGTGTTCAGAGAGGGTGATCTCGCAACTGCCGCCCCCGAGGTCAATCAGCAACACCTTTCCCCCTACGCCCACTTCGCCGGCGATCACTCCCCGATGAATAAGCCGCCCCTCTTCCAGGCCGGAGATGATCTCCATATTCCAGCCGGTCTCGGCCTTCACCCAAGCCTGGAAGGCGGGGCCGTTGCGCGCGTCGCGCATGGCGGCCGTGGCCACCACGCGAATCTGATCGACACCATGCTGCTGTACCGTGCGCTGGAATCGCTTGAGCGCGCGCAGTGTGAGGGCCATCGCCTCAGGCGAGACCAGCCCCGACTCAAAGACGCTCGCACCAAGACGCGTCACCTCACGATCCTCGGCCAGGGTCTTCAACTGGTGCGCCACCACGCGGGCTATCTTCATGCGGCAGGAGTTGGAACCGATATCGATTGCGGCAAACGTGGGCATGGCGGGGTCTTGAGCCTCCGGGGGAGTGAAACGAGTGCTGAGGCCAAGATACACGCGATGGGGGGAGGAGAGCGGCGTGGAATAGTGTCCGACTTGTGCGTGCGCGGCTGGATGGCAGAAATCTCCAACGTATGAGGACCTTTCGCCCCGGCGCGTCAGCGGGTATCCTTAAGCGAAGGAGCGCCGATCATGGCAAGCCTGGATTGGTCACAGTGTCCAGCGGTCGAGAGCATCCCCGGCAAAGTGAGCGGCGCATGGATATTTCGCGGTACGCGTGTTCCCGTGTCGGCGATATTCGAGAATCTGAAAACGTCGTCGATTGAAGAAGTTCTTGAGAACTTCCATGTCTCGCGTGAGCAGGTGCAGACGGTGCTCGACTTCGCCGCCAAAAGCACACACTCGCCGTTTCATACCCCGCAGGCGCGATGAGAATCATCCTCGACGAGAGCGTTCCGCAGAAACTGCGTTTTTTGATCGAGGGAGATCACACGGTAGTAACGACGTGGTTTCAGGGATAGTCCGGCCTGGCGAACGGTGCGCTTCTGAATGCAGCGGAAGAAGCGGGCTTCGAGTTGTTCATTACGGCGGATCAGGAGATCAGGTATCAGCAAAACCTGAAGGGGCGAGAAATGGCGCTGGTTGTTCTGAGTTCGAATAACTGGGATGCGGTCAAAGCGCATATCGCCGGGATCATGGCGGCGATCAACGCAGCGACACCGGGCAGCTATACCGAAGTGGAAGTCCCCGAATAACCCATCCGCGTCCCTTGCGACGCTTCTCTCGTCACCGGCTAGGCCAACCCCCGCCGCTTTCCATCCCCGCCTTCGTCAAGTCTTTGTCCAAAGGGAACTTTTTCCCTCCTCGGCGCATTACCAGTTGTGAACGGGTCAGGCGGCGCTCCATGGACCATAGAACCACGGCGGACGATACGATCCCGGCGACCAAGGCGAATTCGATGGACGAATCGATCCCGGCAGTCGACCGTCAATCCGAAGCGCGGGAATCCGACGAACAGCTCATGCTGGCGTTTGCCGCCGGCCAAACCGACGCGTTCACCGCCCTCTTCGTTCGCTATAAGCAGCCGCTGTTCGGGTTCTTTCGCCGCCGCCTTGCCGATCCAGCACAGGCCGAGGAGTTGGCCCAGGAAACCTTCATTGCAGTTTTGCGCTCGGCGGCGAGTTACCAGCCGACTGCCCTTTTTCGTACGTTTCTCTACGCCATAGCCTTGAAGATTCTGCGCGCCCATCGGCGCAAGGCTGCCTTTCGCGCGACATTCTTCGGCGAGCAGCCGGAGGGCCACGATCCAGCGGGCCATTCCGACCCCGTGGTTGACCTGTTCATGCGCGAGGCGATGGCCCAGCTCAACAAGGTGGACCGCGAGGTGCTGCTGCTGCGCGAGTTTGAGCAACTCAGCTACGCCGAGATCGCCGAACTCCTCGAGCTGCCGTTAAACACCGTCCGCTCCCGGCTGTTCAGGGCACGTTCAGCCCTTCACGACCTGCTCTTGGCCCCGGCCCCCACACGAACACCCAGCGCTCCCGCTACGGAGGTGCGCGCATGATTGCTACCACCCATCCCGTTTCTCCTGAAGAAGTAATGGCGCTTGCCGATGGAGAACTTTCGAGCGCGGAGGCTGCGCGTGTTTCGGCGCACATTGCCGGGTGCGCGGAGTGCGCCAGCCTGGCCGCGCAGTTGCGCGACACATCGGAATCGCTTTCCCGGTGGATTGTTCCGGCCGTGTCCGCGACCCTGGAAGAAGCCGTCAAGGTTGCAGCCGCAAAGGCGGCGTCTGACCCCAGCCCCGCCAAATCAACACAGAAGGTTGGCCCCGGAATCTGGAAGTGGAACCTTTGGGCCACCGGCGGACGCCGAGCCATCGCAGCCTTCGCGATTCTGCTTGTTGTCGGCTCGACGATCTGGGTTCTCTCTGATCAGCCGTACAAACGGCAAAGAATGATGACCATCGTAGCCCCGGCCCCTGGCGAGCCAGCATTGCCGCGGCAGGAATCAAGGGATGTTGCGGGAGGACTGGCCGTTATGGAGGCTATCCAGCAGCCCAGCCCTCAGGGCTTCGCGAGCCGATCGTTTTTCAACGGCGGCGGCGCAGCGCTCAAGGACCGGAGAAGTCCGGTGGTTCACGAGAAACTCGCCTCAACAGTAGCTTCTTCGCCGGCGCCGCTGATCGCGCGCTCCGTCTCGCTCACAATCCAGGTTCGCGATCTGGGCGCATCCCGCGCGGCGCTCGAAGCCCTGCTTGCGCGCCACCGCGGCTACGCTGCACAGCTCACGGTGAATACCGGCGAAGGCTTAGCGCGCAGCCTGGAAAGTTCGTTGCGCGTCCCTGATGGCGAACTGGCTGCGGCCATCGCCGAGATGCGCGGGCTGGGCCAGGTTGAGGTCGAAACCCAGTCGGGAGAAGAGGTGACGCAGCAGCATGCCGACCTGGTGGCGCGGCTGGAAAACTCCCGCGAGACAGAGCAGCGGCTGCGCGAACTGCTGGCTCAGCGTACGGGCAAAATCGATGAAGTTCTCCAGGTGGAAGAGGAGATCGATCGCGTTCGCGGCGAGATCGAGCAGATGGAGGCCGACCAGAAGGTGCTTGAACACCGCGTCGACTTTGCCACCATCGAGCTGCGGATGATGGAGCAATATCGCGAACAACTTGGCCCGCAATCCGCCTCCTTGCCGAATCAGATTCGCAATGCCTTCGTCTCCGGTCTTCGCCACGGTGAAAACACGCTGCTCGGAATCCTTCTCTTCGTCGAAGAGGCCGGCCCAACCTTGCTCATCTGGCTGGTGATTCTGGGAGTTCCGGGATTTCTGGCCTGGCGGCGGTACCGGCGAATGAGGGCCAAATTCTAAGGTCGATCGTGGCTCTCGAACCACCCAATTACTCGCCGCTCGAACTCCTCTGGCTCCGCTGAAGCAGCCCCAGTATGGCCCGCTCCGGCCGGCTCCCAAAGAACGGCGGCCAGCCCTCGCGCCCGGCTTCGCGCCAGGATCATTTCCGAGTTACACGGAGGAAGGTTCGTATCCTTGAGGCCATGAATGAGGAGCACAGGCACTCTGCTCGTGGCCACCGCATTCTCCGGCGACGCCTGCTCCAGGTTCACCCCGTACTTCCACATTGCATAGAGCAAGCCCGCCTCCACCGCCGGTCGGAGAATGGTCTTCCCCGCCCATGCCCCGGCGTTCAGCTTCTCGCCCAGCCGATCGTACGATGCTTCCCGGAAGCTGGCAAACGAAGATTCCGCAACAACAGCACAGAAGCCTCGCTCTGAGCCGAGGGAATTGAGCAACTGTGCTGCACCCATCGATTCACCCAATCCATAGATACATCGCGGTGACTCGGTCTTCGAGATCCAGTAGTACCACCGGCGAACATCGTCCGCTTCGTTAACCCCGTATGTGGCCAAGTCCCCACCGCTCAATCCATGTGCCCGTGCGTCCGGAAGCAGCACCGAATACCCGTGCCGCAGCATCAGATCCGCATAGCCGAGCATTCCAGCACGGTTGTCGGATTGGCCGTGAAGCAGGATCACAACATCGCCGTTTCCGTGAACCTGACGTATGCTCCACCCGCGAAGGAGCACCCCGTCACCCGCTGTGACCGAAGCATCTATCAGCGTTGCCTGGTGGCTTGCAGCAATAGCTGCTGCCAACTCCTCTGAATGCGCCCCCTCCACATTGCGTCCCGGATGGAGAGCCGCTTCCACTGCAAAGACTCCGCATGAGATGCAGATGACGAGCCACGCGCCCGCTGCAACCGACGAGTAGATCAGAGCTCGGCGCAAGTTTCTCATTCAACTTGAAGTACGCGCTAAAACCCAAAGATGTTCCTGCCCTTGCTCCAAACAGCGAAGGTGCATCGCTCCTCAACTCAGGTGGCTGATATCCTTTATTCAATGGCCTCTTCCCCTTCTTCCAGCTCCGAAGCAACTCGCCGTCGGCCTGTTCAGAAGTCCTTTGTTTGGGCCACATGGCTCCTCTTTATTGCCCTCTTCCTTGCCGTCTACGCCGCGTCCCTGTTCTCGCCGCCCCTGCTCGACGACGTGGACGCATCGCACGCCCAGGCAGCCCAGCACATGGTCGATAGCGGCGACTGGGTCACCATGAAGATCGATGGCATCCGCTATCTTGAGAAGCCGCCTTTGCCCTACTGGTTGGCTGCCATCTGCTACAAGCTCTTCGGCGAGAGTGCGGCCACCACGCACCTGCCAAACGCACTGGCCATGCTTGGGCTTTGCTGGCTTTCGTGGGCATGGGCGCGCCGTGTCTGGGGCGACCGCGCCGGCCTCTATGCGGGCCTCGGCGTGCTTACTTCCATCGGCCCGTTTCTGTTTACGCGATTCTCTATTCCCGAGTCGTATCTCGCCCTTTTTCTGATGTGGGCGCTCTATGGGCTCATCACCGGCCTCGAACTGGGCAAGCCGATTCGCTTCTATTGGTGCTACATCGGCGTGGCGCTTGCCATTCTCACCAAAGGGCTCATCGCACCTGTATTTTTCATCGGCGTCGCGGTACCTTACCTTTTGCTCACCGGGCAGTGGCGTCGCTGGCGAGAGCTCAAGCTCTTTACAGGAACGCTGCTCTTCCTTGCCATCGCCGCGCCATGGCACATCCTCTGCGGGCTGGCCAACCCCGACCAGGGCCTCGCTCTGGGCAACCACCCCACACTTGGCAACGTCCACGGCTTCTTTTACTTCTATTTCATCAACGAGCATGTTCTGCGCTTTCTCTCGCTGCGCTACCCTTACGACTACAGCAAGCTGCCGCACCTGGCCTACTGGCTACTGCATCTGGTGTGGCTCTTCCCCTGGAGCCTGTTCGTACCGGCAGTTCTTGCCGTGGCCTGGAAGACGCGCCGCAACTGGCTGAAGCACCTGGGCCGCGAAGCCGGAGATACGGTGGACTTTTACATCGAAAACGCAGCGCGCGAGGATGTGGCGACTTATGTCGCGCATCTCAAGTTTCAGGTGCGCACCCTCTGGCTGCTGAGCCTCTACTCCGCATGGACACTGCTCTTCTTTTCCGTCTCGTCGAACCAGGAGTACTACACGTTTCCGGTGTGGCCGGCGCTTTTCATCCTCATCGCGTGCGTTGTCGCGGCTGTTGAAGAGCAGCGCACGGGCGTCGATGGCCAGTCGCTGCTGTCAACGGCGTGGTTGACGGGCGGACATGCGGTCTTTGCCGTGGTGGGCGTGCTGGCAGCAGCCACTCTTGGCTGGGGTCTGTGGGACTCGCGCAACTTGCCCTTCGTTTCCGACATAGGCACCGTTCTCGCGCATCGCGGCGTGGCAGACTACGCCCTTTCGATGTCCCACCTCTTCGACCTGACCGGCGCGTCATTTGCGGCGCTTCGGCTGCCCGCGTCCATGGCTGCAATCACGCTGCTCATCGGGCCGCCGATCGGTTGGTGGTTGCGCCTGAAGAAAAAGCACATCGCTGCCACAGTCAGCGTTGCGCTCACCTCCGCAGTCTTCCTCATCGCCGCGCACATCGCCTTTGCGCGCTTTGCACCGATGCTCAGTTCCAAGCCAATGGCCGACACCATCCTTGCCAAAGGCACACCGGCAGATACCTTCATTGTCTACGGGGACCAATCCAACGCATCCTCCGTGGTCTTTTACACGCACAAATTCTTCAATGAGCGTCCAGCCCTGGTGGTGATGCCGCGCTGCGGCCAGAACGGAGAAGGAACTTCACTGCTGTGGGGATCTTGCTACCCCGACGCTCCGGATATCTTTCTGAGCGACGAAAAGCTGGCGACGATTTGGGGCACGGGCGAGCGGCACTGGCTCTTCGCCCAGGACACGGACCAGCAAAAGGCTGAAAGCCTGCTCGCGGGACGCTTGTATCCGGTGCGGAATCTCGCCGACAAGGCGCTATGGACGGACCGGCCGCTGCCGTAGCCTGAGCGTCGGCCAGGTCTGCACCGCTGCGTCCCCGGAAACTCGCGGTTCCCCGGCTGCTATCCTTTATTCAATGCCCTCTTCTTCATATTCCAGCCCTGAAGTAACTCGCCCCCGACCTGCAAAGGCACCCTCTGTGATGGCGACGTGGCTGCTGTTTCTCGCCGTTTTCTTTGCCGTGCAGATCTGTTCGCTCTTCACGCCGCCACTGCTCGATGACGTGGACTCGGCGCACGCCCAGGCGGCCCAGCATTTTGCCGAGACCGGCAACTGGGTCACCATGAAGATCAACGGCATCCGCTACATTGAGAAGCCACCCCTGCCCTACTGGCTGGTCGGCATCAGCTACAAAATCTTTGGCGAGAGCGCGGCGTCCACTCATCTGCCGAACTCGCTGGCCATGCTGGGGCTATGCTGGCTTTCGTGGGCTTGGGCGCGCCGTGCCTGGGGCGACCGCGCCGGCCTCTATGCGGGTTTGGCCGTACTGACTGCGATCGGCCCGTTTCTGTTTACGCGCTTCATCATTCCCGAGTCGTATCTCGCGCTCTTCCTCATCTGGGCGCTCTATGGGCTGATTACCGGCCTGGAGTTGGGCAAGCCGAACCGGTTTTACTGGTGCTACATTGGCGTGGCGCTGGCCACCATGACCAAGGGACTGATTGCGCCGACGTTTTTCATCGGCGCCGCGGTACCCTACCTGCTGCTTACCGGGCAGTGGCGTCGCTGGCGCGAGCTCAAGCCAGTGACCGGCCCGCTGGTCTTCCTGGCGATTGCTGCGCCGTGGCACATCCTCTGCGGCCTGGCCAACCCCGACCAGGGCCTCGCTGTGGGCAACCACCCCACCGTAGGCAACGTCCACGGCTTCTTCTACTTCTACTTCATCAACGAGCACGTGCTGCGCTTCTTCTCCATGCGCTATCCGCACGACTACAACAAGCTGCCCTATGTGGCCTACTGGCTGCTGCAACTGGTATGGCTGTTTCCGTGGAGCCTGTTCGTGCCGGCGGTCCTGATGGTTGCGTGGAAGACGCGGAAAGACTGGCTCCAGCATCTCGGCCGCGAGGCCGGAGACACCGTCGACTTCTACATCGACAACGCAGCCCGCGCGGATGTGGCCACATACGTTGCCCATCTCAAGTTTCAGGTGCGCACGGTGTGGCTGCTCAGCCTGTACTCCGCCTGGACCTTGTTCTTCTTTTCCCTGTCGTCGAACCAGGAGTACTACACCTTTCTGGTTTGGCCGGCGCTCCTGGTGCTGATCGCAGCCGTGGTGGCGGCGATTGAACAGCAGCGCACCGGGCCGGATGGTCAACCGCTGCTTTCAACGGCATGGCTGACGGGAGGACACGCAGTCTTCGCCGTCGTCGGCGTGCTGGCAGCGGCTACTCTCGGCTGGGGACTTTGGGACTCGCGCAACCTGCCTTTCGTTCCCGATATTGGGACGGTTCTCGCGCATCGCGGCGTGGGCTCCTACACGCTTTCGATGTCCCACTTCTTCGACCTCACCGGAGCATCGTTTGCAGCGCTGCGCCTGCCTGCGTCCATAGCCGCCGTCACGCTGCTTATCGGACCGCCGATTGGATGGTGGCTGCGCCTGAAGAAGAAGCACATCGCCGCCACCATCAGCGTCGGGCTTACTTTTACGGCCTTCCTGATCGCCGCGCACATCGCCCTGGCGCGTTTTGAGCCGATCCTCAGTTCAAAGCGGATTGCCGATACGATTTTGCAAAAGGGTACACCAGCCGATATCTTCATCGACTTTGGCGACCAGTCGGATGCCTCCTCGGTGATGTTTTACACGCATCACTTCTTCAATGGACGCCCTGCGCTGATGGTGCGGCCTCGTTGCGGCCAAAACGGCGAGGGCTCGACCCTGCTGTGGGGATCGTGCTATCCCGACGCCCCAGACATTTTTCTGAGCGAAGAGCAGCTATCGAAGATCTGGGGCACCGGCGAGCGGCATTGGCTTTTCGCACAGGGCAACAGGCAGCCAAAGGTGGAAAGCCTGCTTGCGGGGCGCTTATATCTGGTGCAGAACGTGGCCGACAAGGCGCTGTGGACGGACCGGCCGCTGCCGTAGAAAGCAGTTCGAGTGGCGTCTCCTGAGCTGCAATCTAAATCCGCCGCATCAGCCCGTCTTTCTGAAGAACAAATTTGTCGTCGCGCCAGCCCACCGTGCGGCTCACATAGCTGGCCACCCAAAGGATCGATCCCATCGCGTCTCGCAACGGATAAAGCCAACAAAACCTGTAGGCGTCCCGGTCGGCAACTATGAATCCGCCTGCGACAACGCACAGGAGAATGCGAGAGGCAAGCGCCCACACGAGAAGAGCCGCGCCGAGCCGCGGCTGGCCGAGCATCAGTCCCGACCCCAGTCCCAGCACCCCGAACGGGACGGCGAAGGTAAGCCCCGTGCCCAGATGCCCCCATGGCCGACTCATTCGCGTCGATTTCATCCAGCTCCATTGATGATTGAAGTTCCGCCAGAACGAGTTGTTCACGATGCAGTGATCGATAACGTGGGTGGAAAGAACAACCTTCCGGCCCGAGGCGGCCACCAGGTTGCCCAGCATGAAATCGTCGGCATAGTAGTCGCCCAGACGATCGAACCCGCCGATCGCCGCCAGCGCATCCTTGCGAACCGCCATGCATGGACCGAGAGTAAAGCGCATTCCTTCCAGCATGTCCGCGACCACAACGCCGGCGGTCATCTCGACGCTCATGCCTAACCCTTCCATCAACGCCCAGAGTCCCATCCCTGTCGCCTTTCCGCGATACAGGCAGGTGGATGCGCCGACATCGGCGTCCTGAAACGGCTTTGCGATCTCGCGCAGAAACTCAGGCTGCACAAGAACATCGCTGTCGGTCACGACGAGCAGATCGTGCCGGGCAGCCCGCTCCATCACCGAGACCGAATAGCAACGCGCATTGGGCCATGGCGGCTGGCCCGAGGTAAGAAAGCGCACTGGAACAAGCGGATGCCGTGCCGCAACCTCACGGGCCAGCTTTATCCCCGCGTCCTGCTCGGTGCGTGCGCAAAACAGGATCTCAAACACGGGATAGTCGAGGGCAAAGAAGCTCTCGAGATATTCGCGCAGGCCAGGCTCGGCGCCATGCAGCGGCTTGAGAAGGCTTATCGGCGGCAATTGCGCAGCAACGATCTCTCCTGGGGACTTTTGCTTGCGCCTCGCCCGCACGAAACGAAGGGAGGCAACGGCGACCATGCCAAGGAAGATCGTTGAGGTGAGGGTGCCGAAAAGGGCGATCCAAAGCGAGGCTTTGTACAGGAGTTCGATCATAGGGTTTCGGCCGGGAGCGCTAGGGTCTGTCGCGAAGGACCCATCGCCATTGTACTGGAGCTTGTGTGACCGGATATGCCCTGGTGTCGCTGGTGGTAGCTGCCCCAGGCAAGCATTACCCATGCTCCATCGACAAAGATGGAGCAGGAGGTGGGGGAATGCCTACGGCTTTTTTAGCGATGTCGCCTTGGCCACCACGGTGGGCCGGCGAATGGGCACAATCGCGCCCGTCGAGCCGGGGGCCGCCTGGTGGAACCGCGTCAGCATCTCGCTGCGCACATACTCCACAAAGCTCTGCATCTGGCGGTTCATCTCTTCCATGCGCTCCCGCATCTGCAGGATGATACCGATGCCGGCGATGTTCACTCCGAGGTCCCGCGCCAGGTTCAGAATGAACTCCAGCCGCTCCAGGTCCTCTTCGGTGTAGTAGCGCGTGTTGCCCTCGGAGCGCGACGGCTTGAGCAGCCCCTCGCGCTCATAGAGCCGAAGCGTCTGCGGATGAATCTCGTACATCTCGGCCACCGCCGAGATCATGTACGCGCCTTTGGATTTGCGTTTTGCTGCCATCTTATGCCGCCGAAGCTTGCTTCAATCTTGTTTCCAGGAGCAGATTCATTGTGCCCTCCAGCCACTGGCGGCCCGCTTCGGACGCGACAACCACGGGCACCGGCTCCAGGCTGTTACCCTTGGCATCGAACCAGAATGTTGCATCAATACCCTTCATCTCCCGCAACGCCGCCGCGATCTCTTCCGAGCGCACACGCGGATCGTGATTAACAAAGGCAAGGATGTTCACCAACGCATGGTCCCCATTCCAATAAGATAGTTGACCCATAGCTCTATCGGCGCGGTGAAGCACTCGCTCCCGATTCGACTCGCGCCAATTGTGCTGCGTCTCGGTGAACGAGCCGTCCGCATGATTCACCTTGACGGTGTAATCGAACTCCCCCATCGACTTGACTTCGCAGACGGCCACGGCGGTCCCATGCCGCCTGAGCAGGAAATCCGGCGCTTTGGAGAAACGCAACGCGGGCTCCGTGATGCGCTCGACCTCAAATCCGAGGCCAATCCAGAATTGCTCGACGCTGGCCTCGTCGCTGGGGTCCTCGCCGATGCGGAAGGCAGTGTATCCGGGGACCGCCTTGGAGAGGTCGTATTCGGGCTGCATTTCGTCATCCATTTCCGTATCAACTTCGCCGCTGCGCTTCATAAACCGTCCTCTCCGCCCGAGTGGCCTTGCGCGCACTGACGATGCGATAGCGCTCAAGACCGTCATTCCGGACACGCTCTGCGTACACTACCAACAATATCCTGCTTTGAATTGAACAGCCAACCACAATTGAGCGCGGTTCATCCCAGGAGTGTTCGGTGTCTGCCCAGTAAAGCATCAGTTCGTCGTCGAAGACCGTGGATGCCTCCTCGAAACCAACGCCATGTTTGACCAGATTCCGCGCGGCCTTCCAATCGTCCCATTCAAACCGCTCCGATTCCAAAGTCGTTCCCTCGGATCAAGCTTTCAAATCTTCTCAAACAGCGCCGTCCGCGGGTCCTGCGAGTTCAGCTTCGCCAGCTCCCGCATAATCTCGCGGCTGCGCTCGTCGTTGAGCGTTGGCACCACGACTTCGACGGTCACAATCTCGTCGCCGCGCTTGCCCGGCTGTTGCGCGTTTTCAACACCGCGCTCGCGCATGCGCAGCTTTTGCCCGCTCTGCGTGCCCGGCGGAATCTTCAACTGCGCACGCCCGTCAATCGTCGGCACATCCACCTTTGCGCCCAGGCTGGCCTCGGCGATCGTTACCGGCACGGTGAGGTGAATATCGTCGCCGGTCCGCGTAAACACCGGGTGTGTCCCAGTCCGCACAATCAGGAAGAGGTCGCCGGCTGCCCCGCCATTCAACCCGGCGTTGCCCTTGCCCTGCAAGCGAATGCGCTGTCCATCGCGCGTCCCCGCCTTGATGCGGAAGTCCACCGACTCGGTCTTCAACACAGCTCCTTCGCCGTGGCAGGTAGGACACGAGTTCGAAATTCGCCCCGTCCCGTTACACCGCGGACAGGGGATGTTGAACTTCATCCGTCCGCCCATCTGCGTAACCTGACCGGTACCGTTGCACTCCGGGCACTGCATCGCCCCGCCTGTTGAGGCCTGTCCATGGCAGGTGGGGCAGGTCTCCTGCCGGTTCACCTGGATGCGTGCCTGGCCGCCGCGGATCGCCGTCCAAAAATCCACCGTGGCTTGGTACTCGAGATCGGATCCCGATTGTGGGCCGCGCTGACGCTGCTGCGGCTGCTGCGCCCCAGAGAAGATGCCGGAGAAGATGTCTTTGAAGCTGCCCCAGCCGGCAGTATTCCCGCCCGACTGCGGTCCAGCCCCTCCAGACCCTGGGCCACCCTGAAATCCTGAGAAGTCGAAGCCACCAAAATCCACCGGTGGCTGCCCGCCCGCGCTCTGCTGCCGAGCATAGGCCTCGGCAGTGGCCGGGTCGATCTGGTCCGAATAGAACCCGACCTGGTCGTAGACCTTGCGCTTCTTTTCGTCGCTCAGCACGTCGTTGGCCTCGGAGATCTCCTTGAACTTCTCCTCAGCCTTCTTGTCGTTCGGATTCACGTCCGGGTGATACTTCCGCGCAGCCTTGCGAAAGGCCTTGCGAATCTCCTCCGCCGTGGCCGTCTTCTTCACGCCAAGCGTTGCGTAATAGTCCTTGTTTTGGGTGGTTGCCATGTGTGTTCGAACCTATTTCCTCGTTAAGCGCCTGCATCCTCTAACCGATTTAACTTGACCGATTCAACTCCATCAGCCGAAAGCCGACACCCGATCAGGCAATCTGCCGTGCCTTCAACTCTCCGCTCTTCCCGCGCGGAGCCGGAAAGATTTCCAATTGAATCCGCGTCGTAACCTCCCGGCTCGCTAACGCCAGATCGTACGACATTTGCATCTTCATCCAGAAATCCGGCGTCGTCCCAAAATAGCGCGCCAGGCGCAAAGCCGTATCCGCCGTAATTCCCCGGCGCTCCCGCACAATCTCCGAAATGCGCGTCACAGGCACACGCAAGGCAAGGGCCAGAGCATTCGACGAAAGTCCCAGCGGTAAAAGAAAATCCTCACGCAGGAACTCGCCCGGATGGATGGGAACTCCTCTCTGCTCGGGTTTACGCGGAATAGTCATGGCCGGTTCTCCTTAGTGATAGTCAACAACTTCAACGTCCCAGGCATCCTTGCCGTCCCAACGGAAGCAAACGCGATACTGACCGCTTATTCTGATGCTCCATTGGCCCTTTCGGTCGCCCTTTAACTTCTCAAGCCGGTTGCCGGGGGGATTCTGCAAATCCTCAATCGCGCTTGCAAAATCCACGGCCTGCAATCGGCGCAAAGCAATCCGCGCAATGTTGCCCCACTTCCGGCTCTTGCCGGTCAGGAAAAGCGCTTCGGTCTCCGCATCGGCAAACGACTGGATCATGCTTAACGTTTATCGTAACACGAAACGCGGCACAAACCCCATCATGTGCTATCGTTCCGCCATGCAACAAGATGCCCTCTTTAGCCCGCTCGATCGCCTCATGCTCTCGGTCTCTCTTGCGTTGCTTTCAATTGCCCCTCAGGGTTCCTTCGCCCAAGACCCGGCTCCCGCCGCCCCAACCGCGCAGGCCTCTCAATCAGCCCCCGCCGACCCCAAAACCCTGATGCTCCAAGCCGCCAAGCTCAACGGCCTCACCGGAGACGACGTCAAACCCTGGCACCTCAAAGCCACCTGGACCCGGCTCGACCCCGACGGCAAGACCACAGATCAGGGAACTTATGAAGAGTGGTGGGTAAGCCCGACAAAGTACAAACGCACATTCACCGGCAATACACTTTCCGTGTCTGAATACGGCTCGGAGAAAGGCGAAATGCGCACGGGCGAAGGCCAGGTGCTTTCAACTCTGCTCCTCAATGCACAGCACGATCTGGCCGAGCCACTGCCGGCTGTCCAGACCATTCAAGACGAAGACTTCAGTATCAAGGAGATCGATTCCAACGGCGCGAAGCTGTCTTGCTTGAGCCTCGCGCCTCAAGCCTATCCCGGGTATACGTATTGCACCGATGCTGGACAATCGATATTGCGGGTTTCAGTTTGTGCTGCCGAGTCAACTCAAATCCTGCACAATCGGATCCTGCGTTTTCAGGGGCACTTCATCGCCGGGGACCTGAAGATTGTGCACTCCGGCAAGACCGCGCTTACTGCTCATGTTGTGAGCATTGAACGCCTCGGCACCGTGAATGATGCTGATCTCACGCCACCATCTGACGCGGTGTTGGAGCCGCGCGTCGTGCAGATCGACGGGGGCGTTGTTGGCGGGATGGTCTTGAAGAAGGTCGCGCCCGAGTTCCCACAACCTGCCAAGGATATGCATGTCGGCGGTGTAGTGGTTTTGAAAGCGATTATCAACAAGGAAGGACACATCCGGGATCTTCACGTTGTCAAAGGACCGAAGATTCTGCAGGATGCAGCTTTGGACGCTGTCCGTCAATGGGAATACCGCCCCTATCTGCTCAACGGCGAACCTGTAGAAGTCATGACGACCATTAATGTTGTCTTCGCTCTCGGAAATTGAATTGCAGCCCGGATAGCTTGTGACCATTCTCATTCCAGGTTCGGACTGGCAACGCCACGGCGGTTGGGAGCCGGACAACGCTCTGTTCGGTTTTGCCGACAGCGTGCTTCAAGGAAGTTGCGTGGAAGATTGCACCCACTTCCTCTCCTGGAGCCCCAGCCGCAACAATCACGCCCATCGCATCGCAGCCGCCCACGCCCTGCGCGAGATCGTCGCAACTCATCCCTTCGCGCCCGGCGAAACCCTCAACATCATCGCCCACAGCCACGGCGGAAATGTGGCTCTGGCGGCTTCACATCTTGGATTGGCGCATCCGATCGACACTTTGATCACGCTGAACAAGCCCACCCTTCTGCGCGATGCCTACATCCCTGCAAAAAACATCGAGCGCTTCTACAACATCTCCGCCGCGCGCGATTGGATGCAGTGGGCCGCTTCCGACCTGAAACTGAAAAAGGGTTTCGCCCGCGACAAAAACGCCGTCAATCATACGTTCGATACCCGCTCGTCAAACATCAAGCCCCACGCCGCCCTAATCTGGGATGACGATTTCAGAGCCAGATGGTGGGAGTGGTTCAATAATCAGCAGCAGGCAAGAGCAACGAGCAATGACTGATAAAAGGATGAGGAATAGTTCGGAACCGGGGCACCCGGCTACAGGCCAAGCTCAGAGTGCGATCCTAAGCGGACGAGTTGAAGGGTCTGATCATCCGGCTTCCGATAGATAAGCACCAGATCTGGTCTGATGTGGCAATCGCGGCAATCTTGCCAGTTGCTCGACAATGCATGATCGTGAAATTTCTCTGCCAACGGCTGATCCTTCGCAAGAGTCTGAACCACGGCCACGAAATTCTCGGAAAGAAAGGCCCGATGCTGCCCTTTCGATTCGCGCTTCAGGTCGCGCCTGAAGGCAGTTGACTGCCTAATCGTTCGCATCGATCACCGATTGCAGGTTATCCAGGGTCACCGTTTCGAGTTTCCCTTCCCGAGCCTCTTTCATTGCCGCAATGGTCGCTTCGTTGGGAATCAATGGCTCGAAAGGGAGAGCCTTCTCGTGTGCCACGCGCGTCAGCATGAGGCGAACCGCATCGGAAACGGTCAAACCAATCGCCTGCAGAACTACGGTAGCCTCATCTTTGATTTCCGCATTGATACGGGTCTGAACAAGCGCATTCGCGGCCATTTGGCACCACCTGCATTACATTGTAATTCACACTAAACAGAAGTGTCGAAATAAAAGCGAGTCATCGTCACTGAAGAGCACTGCAAAACTCTGGCTTTGTATCAGGGCTCGACTTCAGTCGTGCCGATAAAGCCCCTCAAATCAAAGTCGGGCTTCAGCCCCTGCAAAAGCCAGACAGGCGCGAATGTCCGTCTCTGTCATGTCTGGGAAGTCGGCCAAAATCTCCCCATGCGTCATTCCGCCATCCAGATAATCCAGCACGTCGGAGACCGTGATGCGCAGGTCGCGAATACAAGGCTTGCCGCTACGCTTTCCGGGGTCAATCGTAATGATCTGCGAATAGTCCACCGACTACCGCCTGCACGTTCTGGCTGGACCTATTCTAGGCGCGCTCCCGTCCCGCGCGCAAAAAAGATCATCCGTCACGATCTTCCCAAGCTAGCCTATGCTATCGTTCCGCCATGCGAAAATCTCGCTTCGTACGCCCTTTCTACTCCCTTCCTTCTCTCTGCTTTGCCCTCCTCATCCCGTTCAGCCTACCCGCCCTGGCCCAGGATGCCTCCCCGGCCCTGCCCACCGACCCGAAGTCCCTGATCCTGCTGGCCGCCAAATTGAATGGCCTTCAAGGTCCCGATATGAAGCCCTGGCACTTGAAGGCCAGCTACACCGCCTACGGCAAGAACGGGAATCATCACGGGACTTATGAAGAGTTTTGGGTGAGCCCCAGTAGGTTCAAGGTTGTTATCACCGACTCCAATTCCTCACAATCAGAATTTGGTACTGAAGATGGAGTGTTTGTCGCGGGAAAGCTCTCAGACACGCCCGACGAATCGTCCGTTGTTGAAGAGGCGCTCTCCAATCCGATCACGGCCGATTCAACAGATGCCGACGAGGTAGATCAAAGGATCGAGAAGTACGGCGCCACCGAATTGCGTTGCCTGTACAGCGACACGCCGGTCGGAGCTATAGCGCTTGAGGTCACAGCTGCAGATCCTGCATCTTCCGAATCAGGGACAGCTGGGAAGAGTAAACTACCGCCGAAATCCGGCCCTGAGTATTGCCTCGACTCTCAGGCTCCGTCATTGCGAGTAATCAAATCTGAAGCAGAAACCGTGATCCGCAATGGTCTCTCCGTCTTCAAGGGTCGATATATCGCGCGCGACATCGAGCGGCACGCATGGAACAACTCTCCACTCCTCAGCGTCCATATTGAGGTGATAGAAGATCTCGGCGCTGCCGCCGCGCCTGACTTCAGTCTTCCCGTGGGCGCCGTACTATCCAAACCGAAATTACGAATTTCCGGCAGGTTGGCGCGGGAGCAGGCGCTGAATGCGCCCGCCCCGGTCTATCCGCCGATTGCCAAGGCCGTCCGATCCACCGGCATCGTGACTATCGAGGCCGCGGTGGATACGGCCGGTCAGGTAATGAACGCTCGGGTCGTGAGTGGCCCGTCCACGCTCTGCCTATCCGCACTCGACGCGGTCAAGCATTGGACTTTCAAGCCATACTCAATTAACGGTCAACCGGTTGCATTTCTGGCTACAATCAAAATCCGTTTCCTGCTTAAGTAGTTTCGCCCAAGTTGCCATGAAAATTCGGGGTGGGCGACATTCATCGCCCACCCCGCTGACTTGCTGACCTGCTGACTCGCTTATTTCTTGTCTTCCACGTCCACGTACTCCGCATCGATCACGCCTTCGTCCTTCTTCGCTTCACCGGCCGGCGCGCCTGTGCTCCCGTCCATCGGATTGCCGGTACCGGTGCCGCCGCCAGCAGCTGTCTCCGCAGCCGTCGCCTTGTACAGCACCTCCGCCAGCTTGTGGCTGGCGTGGGTCAGCTTCTCGTGCGCGGCCTTCAGATCGCTCGAGCTCGGAGTGCCCTCAAGCGTCTTCTTGGCCTCGGCCAGCGCTGATTCCACGTCGGTCTTGTCGGCAGCCTGCACCTTTTCGCCCGAGTCCTTCAGCATCTTCTCGATGTTGTAGACCAGCGAGTCGAGCGAGTTGCGGGAGTCGATCTCCTCGCGCTTTTCCTTATCCTCACTTGCGTGGGCCTCGGCTTCCTTGGCCATTTTCTCGACCTCGTCCTTTGAAAGACCCGAGCTCGAAGTGATGGTGATCCGCGTGTCCTTGCCGGTGGCGTTGTCCTTTGCCGTCACGTTGAGAATGCCGTTGGCATCGATGTCGAAAGTGACCTCGATCTGCGGCACTCCGCGCGGCGCGGGCATGATGCCGCCCAGCTTGAACTTGCCAAGGGTGCGGTTCTGCGCCGCAAGCGGACGCTCGCCCTGCAACACGTGGACCTCAACCTCGGTCTGCGAATCGGCAGCCGTCGAAAACGTCTCAGTCTTCTTGGTCGGGATGGTGGTGTTGCGCTGGATCATCTGCGTGGCCACGCCGCCCAGCGTTTCAATCGCCAGGGTCAGCGGTGTGACGTCGAGCAGCAGCAGGTCCTTGACTTCGCCGGCCAGAACGCCCGCCTGCACGGCAGCGCCGATGGCGACAACTTCATCCGGATTGACGCCGCGATGCGGTTCCTTGCCAAAGAGCGTCTTTACCAGTTCCTGGATCTTGGGCATGCGCGTCTGGCCGCCGACCAAAACCACTTCATCGATCTGGCTTGCGGTAACGCCGGCATCTGCCATCGCCTTCTTGCATGGCTCGAGCGACCGCTCCAGCAGGTCGCCGACAAGCTGTTCGAGCTTGGCGCGGGTAAGCTTGCGGACCAGGTGCTTGGGGCCGGTCGCGTCGGCAGTGACGAATGGCAGGTTGATCTCCGTCTCCACCGTGGTGGAGAGCTCAATCTTGGCCTTTTCCGCGGCGTCCTTCAGACGCTGCAGCGCCATCTCGTTGCCCTTGGATCCAAGGTCAAGACCCTGCTCCTGCTTGAACTCGGAGATCAGCCATTCGACGATGCGCTGGTCGAGGTTGTCGCCGCCCAGGTGCGTGTCGCCATTGGTGGACTTCACTTCGATGACGCCTTCGCCCACTTCGAGGATGGAAATATCGAACGTGCCGCCGCCAAAGTCATAGACGGCAATGGTCTCGTCCTTTTTCTTGTCGAGGCCGTAGGCCAGCGCTGCCGCCGTGGGCTCGTTGACAATGCGCTTCACGTCGAGGCCGGCAATCTTGCCAGCGTCCTTGGTGGCCTGGCGCTGCGCGTCGTTGAAGTAAGCCGGAACCGTGATCACGGCCTCGGTCACCGTCTCGCCCAGATAGGCCTCGGCGCTCTTCTTCAGCTTCTGCAGGATCATGGCCGAGATTTCGGGCGGGGTGTATTCCTTGCCCTGCGCGACGACGGAGATGTGGTCGCCGTCCTGGACCACCTTGTAGGGGACCATCTTCATTTCATCGTTGACTTCGTTGAAGCGGCGTCCCATGAAGCGCTTGATCGAGAAGATCGTGTTTTCGGGGTTGGTGATGGCCTGCCGCTTCGCCACCTGCCCCACCAGCCGTTCGCCGCTCTTTGAGAAGGCGACGATCGAGGGCGTAGTCCGCGCACCCTCTTCATTCGGAATCACTTTGGGCTCACCGCCCTCCATAACCGCAACGCACGAATTGGTCGTGCCCAGATCGATACCAATAATCTTTCCCATGGTTCTGCTCCCACCTCACTGCTGAAATACTGACACTAATAAGATGCATGATTGAGTGACTTAGTGTCAACTTTATTTGATTGAACTTCAGTAAGGGATTCGGCCGTCGGTTTGGGTCCTTGCGGTCATTTGTGCACAGGACAGGCGCAGGCAATTGTGGTATCTGGCTACCTGCGCAAGAGGCTGAACTGGTCAGGTTTCTTAATATAAGGGTGAATTGGTCGTATATTTTTCAAGGAGTTGCGAACCTCTCGCGAAGCTGTTTCGGAAGTGCGACTCGTCATCGCCTGACCCATGGAATCAGCCCGGCACGGGCGTCTCTCCCGATCTGTCCGTCGGAGGAGGAACATTCACCCCACTCTTTCAAGGCCCCGGCGTCGGGATCGTCCTCTACGATCGAGCCTTCGACGTTTACCTAGGCGCTTCAGAAGACTGGGCGACCGGCCATCCCGCGATCGTGATTCGAACCTCTACAGATCTGATCCACTGGTCCGATCCCATCGGGCCGCCGATCGACGATGGTGCGCGCGCGGTCTCCTACTTCGCCATGCTCGGCGATACCGAAGACCCAAGCATCGCCGGCCCCGAGCCCAGAATCTATTTCAGGAGTACGGAGCCCGGGAAGAGCGGTTTCCAGTACGGGGTCTTCAAGGTCGTGAAAGTGAAGCTCGCGCCCAAATAATCGGCATCTACGCCCCAGAGCGGTCGGCGGAGGGCAGGTTTGAGGGGACGTTCTGTCTGGCCCCATGAATCCCGTCCGGTGTTTTCAGCCGTAGGAAGTGCGTTCGGCGCTATCGCTCCGTTGCTATCCTCCGCATTTCTTGCACCTGTAGTGCGGGTCACTCTCCGTTTTGGTTGTCGATGGCAAATGAAGCTCGGCGAGAAGGTGCTCGACCATCGGCTTATCTTTCAAAATGCATCTGTCTGCAAAAAACATAAACGTGGCTGTCTTTGTGTTGTAAACAACACGGCCCCGAGGATAGTCCTCGTATTCTGAGTCCCGCGGAGCGATTCGATTGCGTTGAAGAAACGACCATAAGTGTATGTGGTCCTCTTTGTAGTTCTTGAACTCCGCCGATTGTTCGGCGTCGTTGAGTGATTCACCGAAAACAAGCGGTTTGTTGTCGACCACCCAGAAGATGCCAACTTGCGGGGCATCAGCGTCCCTTAACCGTTTCCTGGCTTGTCCTCTTTCGTATATTTCAGCGAGCAACTTCCCTGCGTCGTTCTGTGTGAAATCGTCGTCGCTGCTCATAGAACCCCCGGTTGAATGACCTCTTCTGACCCTGTCAGAAATTCTTCAATTCAACTGTGAGCGGCTCTTTCTGATAATGCGCGATATGGAGGCTGATCGTGTCATTGCCGATGCGGAGAGCATTCTGGTCTTTGAAAGATTGCATCTTTTCTTCGAATTTTTCTCGAGTTTGAGCGCTGGCAAAACTCAGCGCAACCACGCACTCCATGGCTAGCTTGCACGGAATCTTGCCCCTAAACCCGATTATGTCGTTGTACCAGATCTCTCCCGATTGGGGCATCCGAAGCATTTTGAGCAAGGTCACCGAGTAGATGTAGGCTTGCTTGATAGCTTGGGCCTCCTCGTCGGGTCTCTTTAGTTCCCAAACGGAGATTCTTGTCCCCCTGCCTGTTCCCCTTCGTGCAAGGATGTCTATGTTTCCATGACTATTTTTTCGGAGTTGCGGTATTCCTGTATGCCCCGATATTGGAACGGGAAGCTGAAATGGAAGGCCTCCAAGGGTTACGGGCTGTATTCCTCGTAATGTCCCGTTAAACTTGCTTCCAGTCCGATTTTTCATGTGCTGAAGGATCTCGGACTCAATCCGATGTTCTTCGTTGACGGAGGAGTGATATTCACGATGCTCCAGACTTCGGAAATGTCTCCGGAATTCCTTGGCTTCAACGTTTCTCCAAGGGTATTCCCTCGGCAACAAAGTCATTCCGAAGCGGCGATTCGCTACGGCGTGTTCCTTCGAAATGCAGATGTAGACACCATCGCTCTTTACGCGCAGCATCGCGACTTCTTGCCCAAGATACCTCACGGAGAAGGGACACCGCCTGTCTATCGCATTCGAATAGGAAGTGTAGATAATTAACGGATACCATTGATAAAACTTCTGCCTCGCTGGCCCAAGCGAATCTTTCGCCTTTTTAAGTTTCACCGCCCACCCCGCAGCTATTTTCCCTGCGCCCTTAGCCCATTCGTGTTCAATTTGCTCCAGTAGATTCACAATATCCCTCTCATACCATCAAATGGAAAACGGAACACCATCTGTTGCCATCTCAACGTTTGAAAACAATTCTTCGAATCCCCCTGGAGACTCGGTATGCACCGGTATCAGCATCTTGGGTTTGAGCGCTTCAGCAAACCTCTTTAGGTCCTCTATTGGCGCATGCCCGCTAGTGTGGGCGTAAACGAAGTTGACTCCCGAGTCGCTTCGGTAAGCGGAGATTTCGTCACTGCCAGATTGGCCCGCGTGCTTCCCGTCGATATAGCCGAGCCATTGCGAGTAGATAACATTGACGGGGTTCTCGGCGTTCTTGAATTTATTGATCCGACGAAAGTCGGACATCTTGCCGAAGTAGAGGAACGATTCAGGGGTTGCGTACAGTTCCTTGGGCATGACTCTGTGGCCATAAAGTCGGTTCCGAAAATCTCCAAAGTATTCTGGGTTAGCCTTGAGACTTTCGTCGTGGCCGTATTTGGCGAATACTCTTATCTCGCGCCAGTCCATGGCTGGCGTGTTTTCAGTGACCTGCCGGAGCTGTTCGAGCGCCCATGCGGTGTAGATGTCGATGACGAGGAGCTTGCCGGCACGTCTGCACGCCCGAAAGGCGGAGACGATGCGGTCGATGTTTTGCGAGGACGCAAGCAGGAACGATATGTTCTTCTGCTGTCGAATTGTCTGGAAGACTGTTTCTTCGACTGCCGTCTCGTCGGGAAAAAGGTCGTTATTGCGATGCAACATGGTGCCTTCGAGGAAGAGGACATCGATGTCGCGAATCGGGCGCTTCACGAGATTCTCGAAGAGTATTCCCTTTCGGCCATGTGAGCGAAGATCGCCGCTATAGAACAATCGCTTGCCTTCAGCTTCGATGAGAAAGGCGTAGGCATCGGGGGCGGAGTGGTCGACGAGATAGGGCGTAATGGTGAAATCGCCTATGGTAAATGGCCGCCAGGCCTTGAAGTCGTGGAAGTCGAGCGCGTATCTATCTTCGCCGAGGAATACTCGTGGAGCATCGATCAAGCTGCGGGCCAGTTTGCCGATGTAGACCGGAGTACCAGCCGGCAGTGAACCCATCAGGCCGAAGTGATCTTGATGTGAATGGCTGACCAAAAGCGCGTCTACGATAAGCTTCGACAGGTCTACGGGCTGACTGTCGGCGCTGAGGGGAAGTCCGGCATCGAGAAGTATGCTGGTTTTTCCGGATGAAAGCTGAATGCAGGTTCCGCCAATTTCATGGCTGCCTTTATGAATTGTGACTTTCATTGCCGCCCAGATCGGGCCAACCCTTTCTTGCCTTGATGGAACAGCACCGCACACAATTCAGCCGTTTGATGGGGCAACCTGCACCGACTGCCATGGCGCAAGTTGCGGTTGAGGTCACAGCAGTTCATCTCTGAAATCGCGCACTAATAGTACCGGGCACGGAGTTTCAGAGAAATACGTCTTTATGGGGAGATCCAGAAGAACAAGGGAATAAAGAAACCTGGGGACAGGCTACAACCCGCCCAACCGCCGATCCGGCGATGGAACAACGCCTGGACCATCCAAAGTCACCCGCCTGCTTGAGTGCTCTTGGCCAGGGAACGCATCACGAATGCAGGGTCTGCGGCAATGACGATAAGAAGCGCACGGGCGGCGGCTTCCGGCTGGCGGCGACCAGATTCCCAATGTCTGACCGCATCCACTGACAATCCAAACTGATCCGCGAAGCGTCCCTGGCTCAGGCGCAGGCGCTTGCGCAGGCCGCGCACATCCACAGTCTCAGGCAAAGTTACCTTATAGCCCTTCCGCTCCCCCTCCATGTATGCGCGGGCCTCCGCCGTTCCTTGCGCCATCTCTTCAAACAGCTTGCTCATCGCGTCCCCCTGTAATCCGCAAAGAAACTCCTGGCCATCTTCGCCAGCGCATTCTGCTCAGCCTTGCTCAAATTGCCCTTCTCCGATTTCACGTAGACAGTAATCAGGAAGATCGGCAGATCCTCGCCACCGTACAAATAGACGACGCGTGCGCCGCCCCTCTTTCCCATGCCGGGACGGCCAAACCGCAACTTCCGGTAACCGCCCGTACCAGGCATCAGGTCTCCACACTCGGGCGCACCAGCAATCGTGCGAACAATTCTTTCCCGGTCCGATTCGTTGAAAATGGCCTCGGCGGAGCGCAAGTACATCGGCGTCTCGACCACCGTGTGCATGGAGTGACTATATGCCATTGGCATATATAAATCCACCGTTCTCATCTTTTCTTTGCGAGGACGGAAACTGGGGACAGACGTCCCGCCGCCTTCCACAGCGTCGGACTTGAAATTCTCGCCGCATTCTGCTAACTAATAGTTTAGTTGTTCGTCAAACCCGAAGTACGGCAAGAAACCGCGCTGGTTTTCCGCTTGGGATTGAATAGGATCGCGATGCCTCCCAGAAAGTCCAACACGCTGACGGAAGCTGAGTTAAGGCTGATGAAGCTGCTCTGGCAGCGAGGCGAGTCGGCTGTCAGCGACCTGGTTGCCGCAATCCCCAGCGAAGAGGCCCTGGCCTATAACTCCGTCCTGACTACCCTGCGCATCCTCGAACAAAAGGGCTACGTCGATCATCGCCAGGAGGGCCGCGCCTTCCTGTACACGCCTACTGTGGCCGAGCGCGAGGCAAGCAGATCGGAGATTCGTCATGTGCTTGGCCGCTTCTTTAGCAACTCTCGCGAGCAATTGCTGTTATCACTCTTAGGCGACGACGATATCTCGCCCGAGGAGGTTCAGCGCATGAAGGACGCCATCCGCGATGCAGCGCCCGACCCGGTGCAGCCGAGTGCGGGGCCCGATTCAAATTCATCAAGTCAAGGGAGGAAGGCCTAACCCATGGAACCTGTAGCCATCCTCAATACGATCGTTTGGGTCTTTCAGGACCGTTCGGCCTTCGGTGCAGGTTTGCAGGGCTGGTCGGAATCCGCGGCCTCAATGCTCATCGGCAGCCTGTGGCAGGGCGCATTGTTTGCCTGCGGTCTGGCGCTTTGCATGCGCCTCGCGCCGAGGATTCCTGCACGGCTGCGCTACGCAGTGTGGGCGGCAGGTTTTGCGGCTCTTGTCTGCCTGCCAATTTTGCCTGCGCTGGTTGAGCGGCTGACGTCCCATGCATTAAGCGCCGAGCCTATGCGATCGTTCGACCTCGCATCTGCATCTTCGTCGCACCCTCTGCTGGCATTGGACGCACGCTGGAGTCTGGCCATCGCGGCCCTCTGGCTCGCGGCCTCGATCATTCGCGCCGCCAGCCTGGCCGGTCATGCCGTTCGCGTGCGCCGCCTGTCGAACTCGGCTAGTCCAATCTCGAGTAACAGCCTGGATGCGTCGTTCCAAAGTGTCGCCGCCCGCAGCGCCGCTCCGGTTGAACTTTGCGTGACCAGCGAGCTCGACCGTCCGTGCGTCATCGGGTTCTTCCGCCCGCGGATTCTGATTCCCGCCTGGCTTCTCAACCGTCTCACGCCCGCCGAACTCGAGCAGGTGGTGCTGCATGAGTCGGAGCACCTGCGCCGCTGGGACAACTGGGCAAACCTGGTACAAAAGCTCTGCCTGGTGATTTTCCCGCTGAACCCGGCACTCTGGTGGCTTGAGCGGCGCCTCTGCGCCGAGCGCGAACTGGCCTGCGATGACGGAGTGGTGGGCCGGACGCAGGCTCCGCGCGCCTATGCCGCTTGCCTGGCAGGGCTTGCCGAGCGCGGTCTCGAGCACCGGAACGCTGCGCTCTCGCTGGGCGCGTGGCAGCACCGTCCGGAGTTGGCAGAACGAGTTCATCGCCTGCTCCGCCGTCCGCGTACCCTCAGCCCCGCCGCATCTGCAGCCTCGGTTGCCCTGGTCGGATGCGGCCTGGTAGCCGGCATGGTCGCCCTTGCCCGCTGCCCGCAGTTGGTGGCATTTGTCGCTCCGGCGCATCAGGCATCGAATGCGCTCAGTGCCTCTGCGCACATGGCGGCCGCGCAGTTCATCGACGGGGATGTTCGCACCGACTGGACGCGGGGTTCCGGCCCATTCGCCAAGGCCGGCGTTCAGCCCTATCGCGCCGTGAAGACGCTGGCGATCATGCCTGCTGCGCGTAGCACTTCTCTGCCGCGTAACAGCAATGCGTCTCCGCGATCGGTCTCTCCCGCCGCTGCCGATCAGGCCGCACATTCCGACGACGCAATCATGCCGGGCCACTCCCTTGCCTCCCTGGTGCCAATAGCGGTTGCAGCGCAAATGAAGGCCGGGCAGATATCGCAGTCCGCAGCTTCACCATCAACCCAGCGCGAGGCAACCCAGGGCGAGGCAACCCAGGGCGAGGCAGCTCAGACTGGCTGGGTTGTCCTCACTACTTTCGAGGAAGTCCAAACCTCAAGCTCTAACGGAGATGGGCGATTCGATGCCACCTTCGCCGAGACCCATGGCGCGAACGGTACACCCGGCGCCAAGTCGTCCACCCGTATCAGCGTCACGCGCCTGGTGCTGCGTTTCGAGCAACCGATATCGAATACTCAACCGGCTTCGAAGGCCGCTCCAAATTCCAATTCCACTCAACCCGTCGTAATTCCCTATCGCGATGGGTGGTTCGTGATTCAACTGTAGTCAACCGATCAAAACCCAATGGAGAGAATGACATGAATGCACCTATTCGACCCGCATCAACTAATTCATTAGTAGCAAGGGCGAAGCGATTCGCCGCTCCCGCCGGAGTGGTGGCCGCGCTTGTTCTCGGCCTCACGTTCTTCGTCGCGCACCCTACCGTGCATGCATCGGCAGCAGGCAATGGCGCGGCACCCATGGACGACAGCAGCGTTTCGTCGCTCGTTGCGCTCGACAACGCGGTTGAAGCTGTTGCTGCCCGCGTAACGCCTGCGGTGGTGAATGTTTCCGTCACCTCGCGCCAGTCTGAACAGGCGGCATCGGACGGTGACCAAATGCCCGGCATTCCTGAAGGCGCAATTCCGCCTGAGTTCCGCAAGTTCTTCGGGCAAGGGGGCAATGGCCACGGCCAAGCACCAGGCCAGCAGATTGAGCACGGCATCGGCAGCGGCATCATCATCTCGCCCGACGGCTACATCGTGACCAACGACCACGTGGTCGACAACGCCTTGAAGATTAACGTCACCATGAACGACCGTCGCGTGTTCCCGGCCAAGCTCATCGGCGTTGACAAGCTCAACGACGTAGCCGTGATCAAGATTGACGCCCACAATCTGCCCTGCATCGCCTGGGGCGACTCAACCAAGCTGCATCCCGGCCAGACGGTGCTTGCCTTCGGCAGCCCGTTCGGCTACTTCCAGTTCTCCGTCACGCGCGGCATCGTCAGCGCGCTCGACCGGCCCAACCCCTACGACGAGGATCGGCGCAAGCCGGGCGACTTTATCCAGACTGACGCGGCCATCAATCCCGGCAACTCCGGCGGCCCGTTGGTAGATGCTCATGGCGAGTTGATCGGCATCAACACCTTCATCATCTCGGGCAGCGGTTCCTTCGCCGGCGCGGGATTCGCAATTCCCTCGCAGATCGTCAAGGCCAGCGCCGACGAAATCATCCGCACCGGCAGCGTCCACCACGGCTATCTCGGCATCACCATGAACGACGTAACGCCGGAGAACGCCAGCTTCTTCAACCTTCCGGATGCGACGGGCGCGATCATCAGCCAGGTAACGCCTGACTCGCCAGCCGGCCACGCCGGACTGAAAAGCGGCGACGTGCTGCGCGATATCAACGGCAAAAAGATCGTCAATGGCGGAGCATTGCAGGTAGCAGTCAGTCAGGTATCGCCGAACACCACCATTCACTTGGGCATCCTGCGCGATGGCAAGCCGGAGAACATCGAAGTCAAGGTCGGCGAGTACCACGCCAACACCGAAGTCGCGGACAACTCAGGCTCCGATTCGCACAACAGCGGCAAGCTCGGGCTGGCTGTGGATGATCTTTCCCCGCAACTTCGCCAGCAGTTCAATGTGCCGGAGCGCGTAAACGGTGCAGCGATCGAGAGTGTGCGCCCGGCCAGCCCCGCTGAGGAAGCTGGCCTCGCCCCCGGCGACGTCATCCTCGAGGTCAACCGTCATCCTGTAGCCAACGCCGATAAGTTCGCCAGCGAAGTCCATGCCGCGCCAACGGGCAAGGACATCCTGCTCCTCGTCTGGTCCAACGGCGGCGCAAGCTACCGCGTCGTCCATCCCGCATCCAGCGCCGACAACGGCATGTAGGCATCTCATGGGCAGCGCCGGCCTACCAACTCATCGGATAGCGCCGGCCTCCCGGCCGGCTGTCGTGGGGGGGGGCCG
>Ga0302270_10000963_pt1 | contig 29766 bp, 21 predicted proteins | sample III_Bog_E2_3_FD_198773 | JGI IMG/M metagenome (GOLD analysis project Ga0302270, IMG submission 198773) | Peat permafrost microbial communities from Stordalen Mire near Abisko, Sweden - III_Bog_E2_3 | ecosystem: Environmental > Terrestrial > Soil > Wetlands > Peat | place: Sweden: Abisko... | reverse complement strand
TCTCGGTCCACTCGGTGCTCGCATCGCCCGGTCCGACGGCGATCTTCAGCATCTGCTGATTGCCTACCTGCGCCGCGTTGAAGTTGCGCGCGAAGCGGCTGTAGATCTTGAGCTGGCTTAGGTAGTAGTCAGCCGTCATGTTGCCGCCGCAGTCCCAGCTCTCATTGCCGATTCCGAGCAACGCTACCTTGTACGGGGTGGCGTGTCCGTTGGCCGCGCGCTCTTTGGCGAGCGTCGTCATCTGGCTCGCAGTCATGTACTCCAGCCACTCGGCGGCCTCCTGCGGCGTGCCCGAGCCCACGTTCACAGAGAGGTACGCCTCGCTCCCGATTTGATCGAGAAAATCCATGAATTCGTTTGTGCCGAACGTGTTCGGCTCGATCACTCCGCCCCAATTGGGATTGAGCGTCGCGGTGCGCTTCTCCGCCGGGCCGACGCCCTTGCGCCAGTGGTACTCGTCGGCAAAGCAGCCACCCGGCCAGCGCACATTCGGCACCTTCAGCGCACGCAACGCGGCCACTACGTCGTTGCGGATCCCGCGCGTGTTCGGAATCGGCGACTCCGGGCCTACCCAGATGCCCTCGTAGATGCCGCTACCGAGGTGCTCGGCAAACTGGCCGAAAATGTTACGGTCGATCTTCGCTCCGGACTTGGATGGATCAACCGTCAAGTGAACCTTATCCGCAGCCCAGCCGGGTGCGGCCAGCGTGAGGACAAGGAGTCCGATGGTACTGGACATCGCACGAACCATAGACAATCTCCTTCAAACTAAGAAACGGCGGACCAGGACAAGAAGCGAACCTCCCACAGAATATCGCGCGCCGGCTTTAGCGAGTCTTCCTGCGCCGCCATCGTTGTGCCGACGAACAGTTGGCCAACTCCCGTCCAGTCCTGGCAGCACTTCGCCTTCAACGAAGCCGGGCCCTGCTCGTCAAGTTCCGCGGGGGCTTTGGGATTCCCCAATATACAGATCCGGACGACGCAAGAACAAGGCGAGTAACTCGTGCCCCATTAATCGACTTTCTCGATACCTCACACCGCCTGATTAACCGCAACGTCCGTCTCACACCCGTTGGAGAAACGCGGCATGCCGCCAGCAGACCGTGTGGCCAACCGTAACACCCGGCCAATCGTCGGTGCTGAAAGGCGTGGCCGGAAGTCCAGCCCCGTTAAGCAGGGTCGCGGCTGGATTGGCCTGCCAGGCGTAGATCGGAACGGCTTCTGCCACGCACTGATCAAAATCCGGGCAACAACGGGGGCAAACAGTATCCATGCTAGGTTAAGGCAAAGAAGGTACTTCGATCTCATATGCTCACCAGAAGCAAAGTGTTCTTCCTCTTGGCCCTGACCTCCGGCCTAAGCCTGTTCGGCGCCGATTTCGCCATGACGGTGACCGGCAAAAACTACCTGGACACGCAAGGTTTTAGCGTATTTCTCTACGACAGCACGTACCACCCCATTTTCGTTGACCAAAAGAACACGGCCATGGAGATGATTCTCCACGGCCAACGCATCGCGACGAACGGCGACGTGCGTCTGATGCCCACGCCCGAGCAGTGGGACCTGGTGGCAACGCTCAAAGGGCGCCAGCCCGATAAGGCGAACAACCGGCTCACAGCCAACCTCGCTTTCCCGACCTTCGATCTCAGCTACACGCTGGAGGTCGCAGCGGAACCGGGAGGCGTGAAGGTCAGCATCAATCTCGACAAGCCGCTACCGGAGAAGCTGGCCGCGCGGGCGGGCTTCAACCTGGAGTTCCTGCCCTCGATCTACATGGGCAGGGCTTACCTGGTGGATGGAACCAAAGCCGGCATCTTCCCGCGAACGCCTAACGATCCCATGGTCAAGGTCCTGCCGCTTGCCGATGAACCGAAAAAGGCCTACTACCTGGAGGACTGGGACAAGGCTAAGGGATACACCCAGCCGCTGCCGTTCGCCGAGGGGACGAGCATCACCTTGGGGATCGACGATCCGCTGGCCCGGGTCAACGTTAAGTCGGATACCGCCAACCTCATGCTGTTCGACGGACGCAGCCGCGCACAGAATGGCTGGTTCGTGCTGCGTTCGCTGATCCCCTCGGGCAAGACCACGGGCGCCATTGTGTGGCACATCAGGCCCGACGTGATTCCGAACTGGACGCGGCCGCCGATGATCGCCCACAGCCAGGTCGGCTATGCGCCCGGTTTCTCCAAGGTGGCGGTGCTCGAACTCGACCCGAAGTACAACGGGCCGAAGACAGCCCAAGTCCTGCGCCTGATGGAAGACGGTTCCTACAAGCAGGCGTTCGAGGGCCCGATCACTGCTTCAAAGGCCTGGTTGCGCTACGTCTATTCGAAATTCGACTTCACCCCGGTGAACGACCCCGGCCTTTATGTAATTGAGTACGCAGGCCAGCGGACCGCGCCCTTCCCCATCTCCAAGGACGCTTACGCGAACATCTGGCAGGACAGCCTGGACCATCACATCGCAGCGCAGATGGATCACGTTTCCGTTCGCGAAGGCTACCGCGTATGGCACGGCGCTTCGCACCTGGACGATGGCCGCCTGGCCCCCGTGGTCGGGGAGCAGTTCGACAACTGGAATCAGGCTACGGCAACGGACGGCAAGTACAAAGGCGGCGATCATATTCCTGGAATGAATGTGGGCGGCTGGTATGATGCCGGCGATTTCGACCTCGAGGAGCCTGCCCAGCTGGAGGTCATTCAGAGCCTGGCGTTGGCGTATCGCGAATTCAATCTGAAGTACGACCAGCTTACGGTGGATGAAGTCGCCCGTGAAGTTGAGATGCACCGTCCCGACGGCGTGCCGGATGCGGTGCAGCAGGTCAAGCACGGCGCACTGCTGATTCTGGCGCAGTTTAAGAACATCGGCCACTCGATCCGCGGCACCCATGAACCTGATCTGCGTCAGTATACGCACTTGGGCGACGGCTCAACGAAAACGGACGGCCGTATCTATGACCCGAAGCTCGGTCCGAACGAGGTTAAGGGCGAGTACTCCGGCAAGCCGGACGACCGCTGGATTTTCTCCACTACGAACGGTTTCTTCCAGTGGGGCGCTATCGCAGCGCTGGCGGCGGCAGCCGATGTGCTGAAAGGCTGGGATGACGCCTTAGCGAGAGACTGTCTCGAGACCGCCATCAAAGCATGGAACGACGAGAAGGCTAACCCGACCCAAGCTCCGGGCCGCGGCGGCTTCGGCGCACCGGCTCCGGCGGGTGCTCCCCCGCAGGGTGTGCTGGCTGCGTCTCAGGGCGTGGTGTCTGGTGCCCCTGCCGCTCCGGCAACTCCTCCGGCCGGCGCCGGCCGTGGCGGCGTCGGCGCCACGCTGGACTGGGCTGCGGCCCTGGAATTGACCATCGCGACCAATGGCGCCGAGCCCTACAAGTCGCGCCTGAAGGAGTTGTTCCCCCGTATGATCACCCCGCAGCAGATTGGCGCCCGTGGTTGGACCTCAATCCGGGCCTTGCCTTATCTGGACGCGAGCGCCAAAGATCAACTCCGGGAAGCGGTAAAGACATACATGGCCGGTCTTGATAAGCAGTTGGAAGCCACGCCATTCGGTGTGCCCCCGAGCCTGGGGACCTGGGGAGGCTCGGGCAGCGTGGTCGAGATGGCCACACGGATGTACTTCCTCCACCGAACGTTTCCGGATCTGGTGAGCCCGGAATACACACTTCGGGCCGCCAATTACATCCTCGGGACGCACCCGGTATCCAGCACTTCGTATGTAGCTGGGGTCGGCACGGTCTCGAAGACGACGACATACAGCAACAACCGCGCCGACAATTCGTACATTCCGGGCGCGGTGATTCCGGGATACATCATCATCAAGCCGGACTTCCCGGAGTGCATCGACGACTTCGGATTCCTCTGGTTCGAACATGAAGCCGTCGTGGCCGGGTCGGCAAGTTGGGTCGTGGCCGGCAACGCGGCGGACGCGATCGTTAAGGAACGGAAGTAGGGCCCGAACTACAAGCGTCCGGCGGCCCCAGTAGGGGCTACTGCGCGGCTTCTGCTTTTGGGGAAATCCGATTGTGGCGCGGGTGCCTCGATTCTACGCCGACACTTCGGCCAGGCATCGAGCCTCGCTCCAACTCGACGTAGCTTGGGACCAGTGATTGCAGGGTTATCAGCAGGATTCGAGGTCTTGAGTTGTCGACGGGCCTGAACCCACCGAACCTCGTTCCAGCGAAGCCAGCGCCCCATCGGCACTAAGCCCCACTTTCATGTGGGTCTTTTGGACGTCCATCTTCGCCGGCTGATGTTTATCCGTCGTTCAAGACGTTCAAAAACAAGAACTTAGCTCTGTGTTTGATGCCCGCGTATGGCGCCTGAATGGCGTCACTGATTTTGTAAGTTGTTTGTTTTGTTTATGTTACGGTTGCGAATGCCCGCTTGGGAAACCGTTCAACAAACGTGTTTCCAACAACATACAAGCGCACCAAGGCTCTCAAACAACACCGAGTTTCCAGAGATTCCGCACAACAACCTGCGAACGTCGTCACAACGCCGTCACAGAATCCCCAGCATCACTGCCGCGCAAACCCGGCGCGTCGGAATGGAATTCTTTGGCGTTGTCGACGTGAACCACCCGTGGCAAGCCGGCGGCCGGCCAGTCGAGGTTGTGCAGCTCCCGGTCGGCGAGCCACGCCGTCTTCGGAAGAACCGCATGAGAGAGAGCAAGCGAAACGGAGAGTGTGGAGGGAGCCCAAAGCGAGACATGGAATCCAGCCACCATGCGAGTGGCAACGTCGATTGCGACGGTCAACCAGGGACGGCCGATCGGGAGTCGATGCTCTTGGTCGACGACGATCACATCCGCGACCGTATGATCGATTTGCACAATGTCCATTGGCAGCTCAGGCCGCAGGGACGAGACGCCGACAGGCCCGAGCTTCTCGCGCGCTCGTTTGGCACCTTCTCGCTTGCTGAGGACGAGCCGCAAGTCAAGTGCCTCCACTCGCTGGCGCACTGTGCGGTAATTCGGGGCAGGGACTTGGCGCTCAGAGAAGCGGCGTTTGACTTCCTGAACGAGTGCGGTAAGCGACGGCCGCTCTGGCGTCAAGTAGAAGTCCTCGATGCAAGAGCTCAGCAATTGCTCGCGGTCTGGCTCCAGAAAATTGAGCTTACCATCACGCCCTCTCTTCCAAGGAAGGAGCGACGAAGTTTGCGGCCGTCGCCGATACCGGCTCACGAGCGCATAGAGCAGGCTCCGGGACATTTGAAGCTGGCGCGTGGCCTCCTCAACATCACCCGTGCTCACTTTCCCCTGTTCGGCCAGCGGGCGAATCACGGCCTCGCGCTCTAAGGCGAGTCCCCAATCCGCCTCCGAGGCGGCCTCCCATTGGCGCCACTTTTGCACTTAAACCCTGGACAATCTTTCGCCGGAATTTTGTCTCGCGTTTAAGTACAACAGTCCAGGATTACAGTGCAGTGACGTTGTAGTTAAATCCTGGCAAACTATTGAAAACAAGCGTACTCAAATCCAGGATTTCAGTGCAGCCCGACAGCAGGATCTGGAATCTCTGAAGTGGCACTTGTGGAACGGGAACGTCGATCCGGCGCTGCGGCTAGTGGACGGATTGAAGACGATGCTTGGGGGCGATGGGATCAGCTCCGAGCGGCAGAAGCTGCTGCGGACGATCTGCGAGTTCGGCAACTACATCGCCGCCAATCAGGCCTTCATCCCGGACTACGGCGATCGTCATCGTAATGGCGAAAGAATCAGCACCGCGTTTGCAGAATCGGCCGTGAACCAACTGGTCAGCCGCCGAATGGTCAAGCAACAACAGATGCACTGGACCGAGCGAGGCGCTCACTTGTTGTTGCAGGTTCGCGCCCAAGTGATGAACGGCGATCTGCGCAAGGTCTTCGGACGCTGGTATCCGGGCATGCAAGCACGCTCCGAGGAACCAGTTCGGCTCGTCGCCTGATCTCCATTTGTTGGCAACGGGAGAGCCGAAAAAGGTACGGTCAGCCCCCGATATTTTAGAGATTCGTTGAGCAGGGGCGGACGATCTACCAGCGCATCCTGACCTGGATTGTCAACAAAATCAGCCGGACCATCTTGAAGGCGGCCTTCGTGGCCATCGCGTACGTGGTGACAGGCAAGTTCGTTGTCTCTGCCTTTGCGATGTTGCTGCTGACCTTTATGACGGACTTCGCCAAGATCTCCCTGTCCACCGACAACGTGCGACCGTCCGGGAAGCCAGAGACATGGAACATCGGGGGCTTCATCACGGTGTCCGTAATCCTGGGTGTTGCAATGGTCGCGGAGACGCCCCTTCTGTTGTGGATCGGCTGGTCGCGTTTCGGCTTGTCGTCGAACGACAATGCGCTCTATACTTTCAGCTTCCTGACATTGCTCTACTTTGCCGTCTTCTCAGTGGTGTCAGCGCGCGAGCGCCGCGCGTTCTGGTCAACGCTGCCCAGCAAGGCTCTCATGGCGGCTCTCACCGCGGATGCGCTCACGGGCACCATCCTGACACGCGTTGGTCTTCCAGGACTCATGCCGTTACCCTGGTGGCAGACACTCTCGATTTTTGCTTACGCGATGGTCTCGTGTCTGATCGTCAATGACGCGCTAAAGGTCGTAATGATCAGGTGGCGCGTGCCCACAGCCGTCGCTTAGCGCGGGCCGGTTCTCGCGCGGCTGTTTCTTGTCGTCAACCGGGGGTGAAGTCCCCGTGCCAAGGACATCAGCCGCGCACGCCCAGCTTGCGCAAGATCGTCATCATCGGGCACCAGTTGGTGAACGCCGACTGGAACAGGTTCAGCCCCACGAAGGCCGTGAACCAGTAGAAGTACGGGCTGACTGTCATGCCGAGCGCGATGCTCAGCATGCTGAAGAGCCCTGCAATCAGTCTTAACCAGCGATCGACTGTCATTTCTTATCCCTCTGTCTCATCTGCTGTTCCCGAAGATGCACTCGGGTGCACGGGCGTGACGGACTTGGCCGCGCTTCTCGCGTGGAAGATGTAGTAGACGATCGGCACTGTGACGCGCGAGAGCGAAAGCGAAGCAATCTCGCCCGCCATCAGCGCGATGGCCAGCCCCTGGAAAATGGGGTCGAAGAGGATGACCACGCTGCCTACCACGACGGCGGCGGCGGTCAACATCATAGGCCTGAAGCGCACCGCGCCCGCATCTACCACGGCTTGGTCGAGTGGCATGCCTTCCTTCAGCCGCAGCTCGATGAAGTCGACGAGGATGATGCTGTTACGGACGACGATGCCCGCCCCGGCGATGAAGCCGATCATGCTGGTTGCCGTAAAAAAGGCATTCAGCAGTCCGTGCGCGGGGAGAATGCCGACCAGCGAGAAGGGGATGGCCGCCATGATGATGAGCGGTGTGAGAAAGCTCTGGAACCAGCCCACGACCAGCACATAGATCAGGATCAGCACCGCAGCAAAGGCGATGCCGAGATCGCGGAACACTTCATAGGTGATGTGCCATTCGCCGTCCCACTTCATGGCGTACTTTGCGTCGTCGAAGGGCTGGTGCGCTGTGAGCTGTTCGATCTGGTAGCCGCCGTCAACCGGCAGTTTGGCGATCTCCGGCCCGAGCTTGAGAATCGCGTAGACGGGGCTCTCCATCGCTCCCGCGACGTCGGCGGTCACGTAGGTCACCGGCATCAGATTCTTGTGATAGATGTTCCGCTCTACTGTCGAGTTCTCCACGCGGACGAGTTCGGAAAGCGACACGAGACCGTTGCGGCCCGCGACCTTCAGCTCTTTGAGATGTTCGAGGTCGCTGCGCGTGGAGCGATCCAGGCGGACAGTAATGGGGATGTCCTCGCGCGCGGTGTCGATGTGCAGCAGGCCCGCGCTCGCTCCTTTCGAGGCGACCGCGACGGTCTGCGCAATCTGCTCGACCGTGGCGCCGTTCAATGCAGCCTTCTCGCGGTCCACATGCCAGATCTGCTTGGGCTGCGGATCTTCGACGTACCAGTCGGCATCGACCACTCCCGGGGTGTGGTCGAAGATGTCAAGGATCCGGCCGGCGAGCTTCACACGTCCTTCTTCCGTCGGACCGTAGACCTCGGCGACCAGCGTCTCAAGCACGGGAGGACCGGGAGGAACTTCGGCGACCTTGATGCGCGCGTTGTTTTCGCGCGCGATGGCCAGCAGGCTGAGGCGCACCCGCTTGGCGATCTCGTGGCTCGGCGAACTGCGCTCGCCCTTGGACTTGAGGTTCACCTGGATGTCGGCCACGTTCGAGCCGCGCCGGAGGTAATAGTGCCGCACCAAGCCGTTGAAGTTGTAAGGCGACGCAGTGCCCGCGTAAGTCTGGACGTTCACCACCTCGGGCTGTTCAAAGGTCTTCTCCGCGAGCTGCCGCGCGACGCGTGCAGTTTGTTCGAGCGTTGTGCCCTCAGGCATGTCCACGATTACCTGGAACTCGCTCTTGTTGTCGAACGGCAACATCTTCACCTTCACGAATTCGATGTAGACCAGCGACATCGCGCCGAGCAGCAGCAGGACCACGGTGAGGAGGAAGGTGTAACGCACGACCGGCACGTGGATCAGCCGGTCCATGAAGCCGCGATACATCACGGTGAGGCGATCTTCCTTGTTCTCGTGATGGCCTCCGGCGTTCGGGTGCAGCAGGCGAATAGCCGCCCAGGGCGTCACGATGAAGGCGACCAGCAGCGAGAAGATCATCGCTGCCGTGGCGCCGATCGGGATAGGACGCATATACGGTCCCATCAGGCCCCCGACAAAAGCCATGGGCAGGATAGCTGCGATGACCGTGAGCGTTGCTAAAATGGTCGGGTTCCCAACCTCGTCCACGGCCTTGATGGCGACCTCGGCCAGCGGTCGCCCTTCGTTGTGCGCCATGCGCGTGTGGCGCACAATGTTCTCCACGATGACGATGGCGTCGTCGACCAGGATTCCAATGGAGAAGATCAGCGCGAACAGCGTTATGCGGTTCAGCGTGTAGCCATAGAGATAGAAAACGGTGAGCGTCAGCGCGAGCGTAACGGGAATGGCCGTGAAGACGATCAGGGATTCGCGGAAGCCGAGGACCAGCGCGATCAGGATGCTCACCGAGACGACGGCGATTCCCATGTGGAAGAGTAACTCGTTCGACTTCTCGGCGGCGGTTTCGCCGTACTGGCGGGTGACAGTGAGGTCCACGCCATCGCCGAGCAGCGTGCCCTTGAGGGCGTCGACTTTGCGCAGGACATCGCCTGCAACCGTGATTGCGTTTGTGCCTTTGCGCTTGGCGACTGAGATGGTTACCGCGGGCTCGAAGCTCTTGCCGGCGGAGAACTGCACGTATTGGCTCGGCTCTTCGCCCGTGTCCTCCACCGAGGCGACCTCGCGCAAGTAAACCGGGTGGCCGCCAGAGACCGCCACGACCACGTGCTTCGCCTCCTCGGCATCACGCAGGAAGCCTCCGACTTCAAGGACAGTTTCCACATTGCCTTTCGAGGCCGCACCCGCAGGCAGTCTGCTGTTGGCCGAGCCGAGCGCGCCCATCACCTGCAATGGCGTCAGGCCAAAAGCGGACAGCCGTCCCGCGTCGAGAGTGACGCGGAGTTCGCGGCGTTGTCCGCCGAGGATCTTCACTTCGCTGACATCGGGCGTTTGCTTGATGGCATCGTTCAACTGAGCGGCGACCTGTCGAAGTTCGAAGTCGTTGTAGCGCTTGCTGTGAAGCGTCAGAGCGAGGATTGGCACGTCGTCGATGGAACGCGGCTTTACCAAGGGTTGCGATGCGCCGGGTGGGATCAGGTCGTAATTGGCATGCATCTTCTGATTCACGCGAACGATCGCTTTTTCCTCGTCCTCTCCGACTTTGAATCGCACGATCACCATGGCCGAACCAGGCATGCTCGTCGAGTAAACGTACTCAACGCCGGGCACTTCCCAAAGCAACTTCTCCATGGGGCGCGTGATGCGCTGTTCCACTTCCCGGGCCGGCGCACCGGGCATTTGCACGAAAAGGTCGATCATTGGAACGATGATCTGGGGCTCCTCTTCCCGCGGCAGCATCAGCACCGAGAAGACGCCTGCCAGCAAGGAGGCGCCAATAACGAGCGGAGTCAACTTCGAGTTGATCCAGGCCGAGCCCACGCGGCCGGCAATGCCGAGTTTGGGAGGCTTACTCACGGGCGCACCTCGATGCGGGCGCCGTCGGCGAGGCCCTGTGGTGGATGGTCGATCACGAGTTCCCCGGCACTCAGGCCGGAGAGGATCTCCACCATATCGCCGCTGCGCGCTCCGGCCTTCACCATGCGGCCTCGCGCGGCGTTGCCTTCGGCGACGAAGAGCCGGTCGATCTGGCCCTCATGCAGAAGTGCACTGGCCGGAACCGCCAGCGTCTCGCGCTCGCCAAACTCGAATAGCGCGCGGCCGAAAACGCCGCTACGCAGGCCCGCGACGCCGGGCAGATCCACCTTCACGATAAAGCTGTGCGAGTCGGGATCGAGCGCCGGCACCACCTCGCCCACGTGCGCGGCTAGCTCTTCATCCAAGGCGTCGAGACGAACCCGGACTGCCATGCCGGGGCGTATCTTTGCGAGCCGGGTTTCATCGACGGAGGCTTCGAGCCTGTACGCGCCGCCTTGCTCGATGACCGCAATCGGCGTACCCGGCGAGGCCAGCATACCCGGCTCCGCTTTGCGTTCGGTGACGGTTCCGGCAAAGGGCGCAGTCACATTCGCAAAGCTCGCCTGGAGTTTTGTCTGCGCCACGGCCTCGTCGGCCTGACGCACTTTGGAGTCGAGTTGGCGCCGTTTCGCCCGCGCCATCTCGTAGGTGGCGCGCGCCGTTTTGACCCGCGCCTGCGCCTCGTCGAATTCTTGTGCGGTGATTGACTTGTCGTCGAACAGCGACTTCATGCGGCGGTGGCTCGATTCGGCCAGGTCGAGTTGCGCTTTCGCCGCTTCCACGCCGCTATCGGCCTCGGGCTGCGCATCCTGAGCCTCAGTTCGTCCTGCCTCAGCCTGCCTGCGCGAGGTCTCGATATCGCGGGCGTCGATCACGGCGATCACCTGTCCGGCTTTCACGCTGTCGCCTGGCTGCACGCGTACCTCCAGGATGGAGCCCATGGTTCTGGCCGAGAGCACCGTGGTCACACGAGCGCGGACCGAGCCGGTCGCTTCATATACCTCCGGCAGCTTCACTGTCGAAGCCCTTCGCGCCGAGACGGTGATCGGCGCTGCGCTTTCCGCCTTCCTCGCGGACTCGCTGGTGCCGGAGCCGCAGCCCGCCAGAATGCCCAACAGAACAGTCGCGGGCACGGCCCACAGGGTTTTACTTGAGAACATCGGAATCTCCATTCAATGCGCCGGTGGCGGCTTCAAGTTGCACGGCTGCTGTGCGTTGGTCGTAAAGCGCCGCGAGGCGGCGCGTCTTCGATTCGAGCAGGGCAGTCTCCGAACGCAGCAGATCGGTAACCGTGACTAGACCGTTCGAGTAACGGTTGCGAATGATGCGCAGGCTTTCCTCGGCCTGAGCGACGGTGTCGCGAGTGGTGGTGACACGCTCGCGTGAGGCGTCGAGGTTCGCCTCGGCGCGCCGCACTTCCAGACGAACGGCGGCGTCCATCTGCTTCTCGCCGGCGGCCGCTGCGGCCTTCATGTGACGGGCCTCGGCGACGGAAGCCCGTGTGCGATTGCCGTCAAACAACGTCCAGCGGGCCGAGGCGACGAACAGCCAGTTGGCGCCGCCCTTGCTAACGAAGTTCTGGCGGTCGGCTTCGAAGACGCCATGCACTCTGATCACCGGCCAATACTGCGCCTTCGCTACGGATTCCTGAGCGGCGCTCAACTCTTTGCTCAGCCGCTCAGTGAGCAGTTCAGGCCGCAAGGTGGTGGCCTGGTTTTCGCGAGCGGGGCCAGTGTCTCCTGGAAGCTGGGGCGATTCCATAGGCGTGGTCAGCGTGTGCTCGTCATCGAGCGGAAGGCCCAACGCTTCGTTCAGAGCGGCGTGTGCGATGCGCAGGTCAGCGGCAGCGCGGGCGCGGTACTCGCTCATCGAACTCGCGTGAACTTGCACGCTGAGCACGTCAGCATCGGTGGCGACGCCCGCCCGCTGCAGGCTGCGCGACCGTTCGAGATCCGCGTTTGCGGATGTCAGGGATTCTTCGGCAAGGCGAAGGTACTGTTCCGCTAGCCCAACGCCATGGTAAGCGCGGGCCACGCCTGCGATCAGCGCGAGTTCCGTGCGGCGGCGTTCCTCCTCGGTCATCTTCTTCCCGATTTGAGCGGCCTTGACGGCGTTGCGTGTCGATCCAAAGTCGTAAACCGTCTGGTCGACGCTTACCTGAGACTGGAAGTTTGAGAGAGCGTCCGGCCGGTTCAACGGGCCGAGATTGAAGTTGGCGGCGGTGAACTGATGCTGGGTCAACAATGCCCCGAAAACGTAGACGGGATTGTTGCCGCTTTGGATGCCTTCCGTATAGGTGGCGCGGGGCAGCCAGCCGGCGCGAGCCTGCGCGATGCGCGACTCGGCGGCCTGGACACGGGCGGACGCGGCTTCCAGAGAAGGATGGCGGGTCAGCGCCAGCCTCACTGCGTCGGGCAGAGTGAGCGGCGCCTGAGCACAAAGCGTCAGGCCGGACAACAAGAATAGGATCAGTTTTTGAGTGGGCATGGTCGTGGTTGGGCCGATTTGCGACCACGCCATTGTGGATGCAGTGGCGCCCGCGCGGTGACACCACGGAGAGCGTGTCACCTTTGGCACGCGGATGCATCCTGGTAAGCGAAGGGCAATTTATGGAACTCACGGTGACTTACCTCGGTGGCGTTCAGTTTGAAGCCGAAGCCCCGGGGCCACAAGATTTACTCGGACCAGCCGACGGCGAACCATGGTTTCGATGAAGGAATGACACCTCCGGAACTCCAGCTCGCCTCCGTAGGCACCTGCGCGGGCTACTATGCCGCCGAGTACCTGAACCGGATGCATCTGCCTGCGTCGGGACTTCGCATCCGTGTGACATCCGAAAAAGCAACGAACCCGGCGCGGCTGGCGAAGTTTGTAGTCGTCGTGGAGACGCCGGGCGTCAACGACCCGGAACATGTGGAGGGTGTGAAGCGAGCGGTGGGCAAGTGTCTGGTGAAAAACACGCTCGCCATGCCGCCGGAGATTGCCATCGAAGTAGCGTGGCCGTTGCCGGTCAAGGCCTGAGCGGGAAGGCGTGCACTGTGTGAGGCGATTTCGGAGCCTGTGCCGCTCGGCTGCAAAGCCGTTAACCCGGCTGAAGCCGCTAACATAGTTGCGTGGCCGATCTCGTTAATCCCGAAGTGGAATGGGCACAGCGCCTGCTCGAAGGCGATGCGGAGGCGTTCACGCCTTTTGTGGAGAGTTTTCAATCGAAGATCTTTCAATACACGTGGATGATGTGCGGGCAGCGCGAGGACGCCGAAGAGGTGGCCCAGGACACCCTGCTCAAGGTCTTCGAAAGCTTCGATCAACTGCGTGAGCCGGAACACGTGAAGGCGTGGGTATTTCGGATCGCGAGGAATTACTGTCTGATGAAGCGGCGGCGCAGTGTGTTTGCGCCGGAGCGGGAACTGTCGCTCGATGAACCGATGCCGGGTGTGGATTCCCCTGGGACTGCGGCGTCCGGCCGGGTGCCGGACCTGCGAGAACTCCCCGAACAAGGGCTGCTACGCGCTGAGTTGAATCGCGAGTTGGAGACGGCGATGCAGGAGTTGCCCCCAAACTACCGCTCGGTCGTGCTGCTGCGCGACGTGGAAGGGTTGTCCACAACGGAAGCGGCGGAGGCGCTCGATCTGAGCGAGGACGTCGTCAAACAGCGGCTCCACCGGGGCCGCGTGGCGCTGAGGAAACGACTGGCCGGCTATCTGACGCCTGCCGGAAAGGTCTCCGCATGAGCACGTCTAAGCATGAGCACGGTCCAGCCGATCCACATCCCCCGGATGCTTGCCTGGAAGTATTCGAACGGCTCTCGGAGTACCTCGATGGCGAACTCTCGCCACAGGACTGTGCGGAGATTCAGGAACACATCCGGGACTGCCAACAGTGCGTCGCCTTCGTCGAGTCGTTGAAGACGAGTATTCGTGCCTCTCGCGAGCTTCGTCCGCACGAGCCGGTGCAAGAGCTGCCGGAGGCGATTAAGGCAAAACTGAAGGCCATCTGGAAGGCGTCCTTACTGCGGCGAACTGGGTGAGAAGCGCTGGGCGGCTGCCCTTCAAGAAACCTCTGTGACGCCTACCTTAATTGGCCCGACGCATACTGCAAGGCAGAGTATTGCGACTGGTAGTCGTACTTCGCGCCGAGGCTCTCGATTTCAGCTCGGGTGAGATTCAATTGCGCCTGGGTCAATTCGACGATTGAAGACAAGCCCAGATTGTATCGGCCCTGCGCCAGCTCGAGCGCGAGCGAGGCTTGCTTCACGAACTGCGCGGTGACGTCAAGCCGCTGATATGCGGTGGTCGCGTTGGCCCAAGCCACTCGGACATCGCGTGTGATCCGAAGTTGGGCATCCCTGAGCCGCTGATCCTCCGCCGTCGCCCGGTACCTCGCCGCTTCGCGCCGCGCGGCGAACAGGTGACCGTTGAGTATCGGGATATTCACGTTAACGGCCGCTCCTTCATACTCCGCAGGGATCTGCGGGGCGTTGACATAAGGCAGAAACCCGGCAACGGCCACGAAACTCACGGTGGGACGATTGAGGTCTTTTTCCGCCTCGGCAAACCGGTGCGCGGCATCGCTGGAGAGACGAAAGCTAGCCACTTCCGGCCGGTTCTTCATTGCTTCATCGATCAGGGGCTCCGGCTGCGCTGGCGGGCTGGCTGGGAGAGGCTCATCGCTCAACTCGAAACCGGCCGGCTGGTCCGAACCGATTGCGCGCGCCAAGTCGGCGAACGACCGTTGGAGATTATCATCGGCGCGAATCAGCAGCAACTTGGCATCCGACAAATTGACATCGGCGAAATTGACATCGAGTTGCGACTTCAGTTTATTTTGCGCAAGCGCCGAGATCTGATCAAATAGCTGTTTGCGCATAGTGACCGTCTCCTGCGCCACTTTGACGACCGCCTGGGCTTGCAGCGCATTGAAATAGGCCTGGTTCACGGCGAGCAACACATCGTAGCGGGTTGCCTGGTAATCCTGCTGCGCCGCCTGTTGCTGCAGTTTCGAGCTGGCCACCAGGTTGCTAGTCCGCCCGAGGTCCGTGATGAGTTGCGAGAGCGTGATCCCTTGACCGGCGCGGTCGAAGAGCCGCGAAGCGACCAGCGCACCGGCGCCAATGCGTGCTCCCGAATTGCCTTGCGACCCAGTCAGGTCGGCGTTCAATGTGGGGTAGTACGCTGAACGAACCTCCCTGACCTGCTCGCCCGCTGCCGATGAGAGAGCTTGCGCCGCCAGCACCTGAGGATGATTCTTTAATGCCAGGTCTTCGGCCTGGCGCAACGTGAGTTTCGCCGGCACAGCATTCTGCGCAACAACGGGCCAGGCACAGGCGATTGCAGCCAGCACCCACGTCCATCCGACCCGTTTCCTCATCATGCCGGCAATCCTCCCGCTCATCCGGCGCTCTCCGCTAACGCGGGCGCTCTCTTGTTCCGATAGACCAGCACATACGCCGCCGGAACGATGAAGACTGTCAGCAGCACGGACGATGCCAGGCCGCCAATAATGGCCCGCGCCATCGGCGTGTATTGTTCTGCGCCCGTGCCCAATTTCATGGCCATTGGAATCATTCCGATGATGGTCGCGAGCGAAGTCATCAGAATTGGACGCAGCCGCACGCGGCAGGCGGTGATGACCGCGTCCGTGACTGAGAGCCCCTGCCCTTCGAGCTTGTGCGCAAAATCGACAATCAAAATGCTGTTCGAATCGGCGATGCCAATCAGCATCAGGACCCCCATCAATGACATGACGTTTAACGTGGTGTGCGTCAGCGGCAGAATGATCAGGACGCCGATGAATCCCATTGGGATGGCGAGCATGATCAGAAACGGATCGACAAATGAACGGAACTGCGCGACCAGAATCAGGAACAGCAGGATAAACGAGAGCGTGAATCCGAATGCAAAGCTCTTGAAAGACGCGTTCATACCCTCGACCATCCCGCGCTGGCTGATGCGGATGTTAGCGGGATAGTGGAGGTGTCGAATCAGCTTATCGATCGTACTCGAAACGCCACCGAGGTCTTCGCCGGCTGGAGTCACATAGACGTCGCTGACGCGCTGGATCTGGTAGTGATCCACTTCCGTGGGTGTCTGCAGCGTCTCAAGTTTGACGACCGTATCAAGCGTAGTGGGGCTCTTGAGATTCGGCGCGCGCAACGGGATGTTCGTGAGATCGACCAGGTTGTGTATCGAGGGCTTGCCCTGTTCGTAATACTGGACCGACAGGAAGTAGTCGTTGCCCGTCACGCGATCGACCCAGTAGTTTGGCGCGATCATCGTGTTCGAATTCAGCGCCGTGATCACGTTGTCGAATACTTCTTTCGGAGTCAAGCCCAACTCCGAGGCGTGGATACGATCGACGTTCAGGCGCACCCCCGGATAATCCATGTCCTGCGGGATGTAGACTTCTCCCACGCCGGGCAGCTTACGGAACTGACTGGCGAGATCCTGAGCGACATCGAAAGTCGTCTTCAGTTCCCGGCTGCTGACCTGCACGTCGATCGGCGCGGGCATGCCGGAATTGAGGATGGCGTCCTGCATGGATCCGCTGCTGAAGAATGTCCGGAGATCCGGATACTGCTTTTGAATCGCCGCGCGGACCCGCTCCATGTATTCGAAACTGCTCACCTCGTGGTCGTCCTGCAGCGCGACCTGGACGGTTGCGGTATACGGTCCGGCGTTAGTGGTGTAGAGCGCGGAAAAATCGGGCATAACGCCGATGTTCGAAACGACCATTTTGAAGTCCTTCGGCGGCACAATGCGGTGTACCAAAGCCTCGACCTTGGCTACGTACATCTCCGTGATTTCGATGCGGCTGCCGGTCGGCGCTTTCAGATTGATCGTGAATTGGCCGGCATCGGTTCGAGGGAAAAACGCGAGGCCGAGGAACGGGTAGATAGCCAGACTGGCAACGAACAATCCTCCGAGTGCCGCGACGGTGAGACCGGGACGCTGAAGGGCTCGCCGTACCCACCGCTCATAGAAGTCGAGGACGCGCGTGAACATGCGGTTGAAAGCCGCATTGAAGCGCCCGCCCCAGGATTGACCCGTATCCTCGGGCAGCGCGGCTTCAGCTTCCAGGGCCGTGTGGTGTCCCGCTCCCGGCACGCTCTTCATGTACTTCGAGCAGAACAGCGGGATGACCGTCATGGCCACGACGAACGACGCGAGCAGCGACAGGCAGAACGCCAGCGCCAGCGCGGAAAAGAGGAATTTGCTGACGCCGTAGAGGAAGACAACCGGGAAGAAGTCAACCACGTCGACGAGCGTCGCGGCGAGCACCGCGAGATTCACCTCGGCGCCACCCTGCTCAGCGGCGACCGCGGGCGACGATCCCATCTCCAGGTGGCGGTAAATGTTTTCCAGCGAGATGACGGAATTGTCGATGACGCGTGAGAACGCCAGCGCCAGACCGCCCAGGATCATCGTGTTCACCGTGCTGCCCATCATCGACAGCACGACGAATGTCGCCAGCGCCGACAACGGGATAGACAGGAACACCGCGAACGTAGCCCGCATGCTGCCGAGAAAAATGAGGATCATCAGGCTCGTCAGCAGCAATCCCATCAGCCCTTCGTGCAAGACCGTCTGAATCGCTTCTTTTACGAAGGCCGATTGGTCGAAGACCACACTGGCCTTGAGCTGCTTCGGGATGTCGAACAACTTCGGGAGCATCTCCCGGATGCCGTTAACGACTTCGATGGTGTTCGTATCGCCGCCCTGCTTCATGATCGGCAGGTACACCGAGCGCTGGCCATCGACGCGCACAACGTTGTATTGGATCTGGTTGGCGTCCTTCGCCTCGCCGATGTCGCCGACCGATACCCAGCTTGTCCCGTCGGACTTGATGGGCACTTTGTCGAGGTCTTCAACCTTGTCTACGAGACTGTTCGAGTAGATGTAGTAGTCGTATGGCCCGATCTTCGCGTCGCCGGCGGGCAGAATGAGGTTGTTGTTGTTGATTGCATTGACTACGTCCATCACGCTGAGTTGCCTGGACAGCAACTTGTAGGGATCGACGTAGACCATCGCCTGGCGGTACTTGCCGCCGAATGGCGGCGGAATCTCAGCGCCCTTCACAACGGCGATCTGGTTGCGGATCGCGAACTGTCCGACGTCGTGGAGTTCGGTCTGTGACAGGCCGTCGCCCTTCAAGGTCACCAGGCAGACTGGCAGACTGGAGGCGTCGAATTTCAGGACGACGGGCGGCAGCGTGCCGGGCGGCAGGCGCTTCAGATCGGCCAGCGCAAGGTTTGATAACTCCGTGACATCGGCGTCGGCGCTTGTTCCCGGCTGAAAGTAAACCTTGATGATGCTGACGCCGAGCATCGATCGCGACTCCATGTGATCGACACCGCTGGCGAGGGTGAAGAAACGCTCGAGCGGATTCGTGATATCGACTTCGATGTCGCCCGGCGGCATGCCCGAGTAGAACGTCGCGACCACAACTTCCGGAAGGTTGATGGCTGGGAACAGGTCCACTGGCATGCGCGCCACGCTGGTAATGCCGATGACGAGCAACGCCAGGCAGAGCACGATGATGAAGTAGGGGTTGCGGATCGAGAATTTCGGCATTACCTTTTACCTCCGCGGACGCGGGATCGTATGGCGGTCATCGCGAAGCCTCTACCGTCCATTTGTTGCGATAGACCAGCAGACAAGCCGCGACCACGCTGGGGTTGATGGAGATGGCCAATACAGTTTGGAACACCAAATCAGCGCTCCTGCCCACTCTGGTACTGCATTAATTCGACGGTCTGCGGCCGGACTTCCTGGCCGGGTTTGAGCCCGCTTCGATCGCCGGCGACCACGAGTTCCCCCTCGTTCAACCCGGACACGATCTCCGCGTCGGTGTCTGTCTGCATTCCGAGCTGCACCTTCCTCGCTTCGAGTCTGTTCGACGCATTGACCACCAACACGCCCGTTGCCTCACCTTGACGGCTGATGGCCTGTAAAGGGACGGCGAGAGCGTCCTGCTTATGTTCCAGGCGCAGAACCGCCTCGGCGTACATCCCTTCGACCAGGACGTGATCCAGGTTGGGAACGTCAACCTCTGTGTGCATGGTCCGCGTCTGCTGCTGGACGTCGACGGAGAAGCGTGCGAACTTGCCCGGGAAAACGCGGTTGAGCGAGGAGACGGTCACCTGTACGGGGTCACCGATGTGAACGTATTTCACATAGGACTCTGGCACGGGAATGACGAGCCGGAACAGGTCGTCCTGGGAGAGCCGCACGAGCGGCATCGCCTGCGTGCTGGAGTTGGTCCCGGCCTGCATCAACATCCCCAGGTTGGCGAAGCGTTGCGTGATGACGCCGGCGAAAGGAGCCGTGATCTTCGCGTAATCCATCAGCACTCCGTCGTGCTCGCGCTTCGCTTGCGCCGCTAGAAGATCGCTGCGAATCGATTCCACGTTCGCTTTCGCCGACTCTACCGCCGACTCCGCCGCGAGATCCTTGCCCTTGGCGTCATCCACTTCCTGCTCGGCCACCAGGCCTGGCTTGGTCGTGGATACGGTGGAGAGGCGAGCCGCCTGCAAATGCAACACATGATGCTGCGCCTCGGCGCGGTCCAATTCGTGCTGAGCACGCGAGATGCGGTCCGAAGCATTGCGCGCCATGGCATCGTCCTGCCTCAACTGCGCCTCCAATTCGGGAATCTCCAGGACCGCCATCAACTGGCCCTTGCGTACACGCGATCCGTAGTCCACCAGAAGGGTCTTCACGAAGCCGGACTCTTTGGCGTATAGGTCCGTTTCTTGAAACGGGACGAGCTCGGAGGAAACGGTAAGCCGGCGATCCAGGGTCTTGCGTCCTACCTTGATCACACCCACGCGCGCGGCGATTCCCGTCGTCGCGTCCTTGGCATCGGCCGCGGGGCTCTTGCCGCAGGCAGCTAAGACGATGAGGGCAACTGTCGTGAGAGAAACGAGAGCCAGGCGCGCGGCCCTCGGCCGATGCCTCTGCCATACTGCAGCCTCCAACTGTCGAATTCGCTGGTTCATATGGATCTCGTTCTCTTCATCTGCTCGTCCTGCATCGATGCCGTTCGCTCCAGCCTCAGCGCCAGCGATTCAACGGAGAAGCTTGCCGACTTGCAGAACTGCATGAGTTCCCGTTCCTCCCGCTGAATCTCCGCCGCCTTGTCTGGCACTTTGGAGGCGATTGAGAGCGGAATCGTTTGAACGCCATGCCGGTCTCCGTGCACCAGATCTGCGGAGCGGATCTTCAGCCCTCCGATTTCGACAGCGTCCCCAAACTCGACGATGTGAGCGTAGGCGTGTGACACGGCGACGCTCCCGGCGAAGAGATGGAAGCCTAGCTTTTCCGCTTGTACAAGGTCGCGCACAGCGCCGTTGGTGACACATCCGATGCAGTGCAGCGCGAGAGCAATGTTCGCGTGGATCTCACCGATAAAGGCGCCGATCCCGGGTGTGTGATCCAGATCCTGCAGCACCATCACGCGCGGTTCGGGAACCGTGAGCAGGTAATTCCACCAGTCCATGCGGTTGTAGTAGCAGCGGGCCGCCATCGGCGGCGCCGAAGACCGGATCACCGCCGTGGCCGCGTAACCGAGCATCGGAGAGAGTTGGGGGAATCGGCACAGGGCCGTGCCCTGAACAAAGCCTTCATTTCGAAGCCGCACTTCAAGCTGTTCGATGGCGTTGGACGCGGAGCATGTTTCCAGAGCACTCAGGCTCTCGAATTCGGAGCGAGTCAGAATTGGCATTGGATTTGGCATGTTCAAATGGATCAGAATTTGATCGGAGCGGACTGGCGGGATGTGATCCTCGAGCAAGGACTCATGGCTGAAGGCGCCTCCTGACCGCGCAATGGCTGCAATTCATCTGGACAAGGGCAGCGAAGCGCCACTCGTGCGTTAGGTACGGGGATCGAGTGCCGTGCCTGCCAATGAACAGTCCGCTGCCCTCTGACTGGTCGAGCCGTGCGAGCCAGCTATCGACAGCTTAGGCGGCGGCCGATTGAAGCGTAATACGGTGGCGACCGTATTCTCTGCCGTAAGTTGCTGTATTCGTCCCGGCCAGTCTGAGTGCCATCTAAGTACCTTTTCGGAAAGGGCAGAATCCGCCGAAGACGGGGAGGCTTCCCCGTACGCTTCGCGTTCATCGAAAACCTATTGCGGTCTACTGCAGCTTTTTTCGAAAAACCATGGAGTTACTGTATTCCCCGTCCACGGCGAAAGACGGCAAGATCGGTTAGTGACGGACGTTGCAGGCCGGCTTCTGACTCCGTTCGAACTCACCCTCGCGAAGGCGGGTCGCTGATGTTCTGGTGGAAGAAACTACAGGCAACCTGGATTGGCCTAACCCGTCGTCAAATCGCCGGCCAACCCGCCGGCGGCAGCTCCCAGGCACGTCAAGAGAAGATTGCGCTGCTGCTGATTACGCAGGATCTTTCTCTGCGTTACTCGCTGTATGCGCTGGGCCACGTGTACCGCTGGGAAGTGATCTCTGTCCCCACACGCGATGAGGCGATCGCAGTTCTCGGGCAACGGCAGATTCCGCTGGTGATTTGCGACGAAGAGACGCCGGAGGATTGGAGAAATACGGTCACGTCAATCGCCTTTCTACCTCAGTCGACCTGCATTCTCCTTGCCTCTCGTGCGTCCGGCGACTCAATTGTGCGGGAGGTGGGGAGGCATCACGCCTACGACGTGATCGCAAAGCCGCTGCGTTTCGAGGAAGTGGCTGATCGTGTATCCTTCGCCTGGACTTGGTATACATCGGGTTGTGCTTCGTGGTGGGGGCCGCCACGTGTCTCAACTCCCGCTCCGCCCTTTCGTGAAGAAGACGGATTGGGGCGCTGGTGAGCCGCCAGCCAGCGGGTGCTCTGCAATCCGCGCCCTCTGTTCGGGCCTGGACGCCAATGCGTCCGGGTTGACTGCATGGTGCGAAGCAGCTTCAATTGGTATCGATGCACGGCTTCCCGCTTCACATTCAAGGTTCTTCGGGTGGTGGACCATTGTTTCGCAACCAGGTCCGAGTGCTTCTATCGGTGGGCTTTGGCGGGCTCCTCTTTTTGATGGGAGTCCTTGGCGTGAGCGGCATCACGTTCCTGTCCCAGATCGACCGGCGGCACGAAACGACCCGGCTTGAATTTGTCGCGCGCACTCGCCTCATCGAGAGTCTTCGCTCGAATGTGTATCTTTCCGGCACGCACATTCGCGACTTCCTGCTGGAGAGCGACGGTGCCGGCGGCTTGACGAAAGAGAACGCCTATCTGACTGCAAAGGCCCGAGCCCAGGAGGCGCTTGGAAGCTACCGGCTCAAATTGGAGCCCCAGGAAGCGGCGTCATTCCTCACACTCGAGCACGGGGTCAGTTTCTATTTTCGGACACTGGATCAGGTACTCGAATGGCCTTCCGCCGAGAGGCGCAAGAGGGCGGAGGTGTTCACGCATTCCTCCGTGCTTCCGTTGCGCACGTCGACGCTTGTTCTGTTGGACCAGGTCGAACAACTGAATCGCAGATGGTTGGAAACCAACGGTCGGGCCACGAGCGACCTGCTCACGCTGTTCCGGAAGAGGCTCTTGTGGCTGGTTGCGCTGATGCTCGGTCTCGGGTCGCTCCTCGCTGGCGTGAGCTTGTGGCGGATGTTGGAATTGGAGAAAGAATCCGGCGCCCGATTTGCCGAAATCACGAGGGCCAAACGGGAGCTCAGCAACCTCTCCGCCCGAGTTCTTGAGACACAGGAGAATGAGCGTCGCCGGATAGCGCGTGAACTCCACGATGAGGTAGGCCAGTCGCTGTGGGCGATGGGCCTAGAAATCGACAATCTCGCCGCGGCGGTGAAGAGCAGCGACAACGAACTCGCCTTGCGCCGTCTTGAAGGACTGCGGGAGATATCCAATAGCAGCGTTCGTGTGGTCCGCAACATGTCGCTGTTGCTGCGCCCATCCATGCTGGACGATCTGGGGCTCGTACCGGCCCTTGAGTGGCTCGCCCGGGAGGTTTCGAGAACCTCCGGCTTGCACGTGGAAGTAACCGAGGAACAAGTGCCGGACCTGCTGCCGGAAGAGCACAAGACCTGCGTATTCCGGGTCGTACAAGAGGCTCTACGGAACACTTGCCGACATGCCGGAGCGAAGAATTCTCGAATCCTCGTCCAGGCGGGCGGCAGTGAGCTTCAACTGTCTGTGCAAGACGATGGCTGCGGCTTCGATCCCGCGAGAACGAAGGGTATGGGATTGCTCGGGATGGAGGAACGGGCCGGTCACCTTGAAGGCACCTGCTCGATAGATTCCAAGCCGGGCTGCGGAACCATCATCAGGCTGCAACTTCCGTTGACAGATCATGCAGCGTAGGCAGGACTCCTAGCCGGATGGATCAGGAAAGAAGGCCTTTCCGAACCGCGTAGAGTATCAGCTCCGGAAGGCTATGAATCCCAAGCTTCTGAAAGATGTTCGTTCTGTGGGTTTCGACTGTTGCCACACTCACGTGGATCATCTCCGCGATTTCGCGATTGGATGTCCCGCTCGACAGCAGTTGCAGGATTTCCTTCTCCCGGATGCTCAGTAGATCATAGCTGTCCTCGACGCCCCGGTACCGCATCTCCCGTACGTATTCTTCGACTAACAGGCGGGACATCTCGGGGCTGAGGTAAGCCTGTCCCGCGGCAACCGCGCGGACGGCGTTCAGGATGTCGCCCTCAGGAGACGCCTTCAGCAGGTAGCCCTTTGCACCCGCCTTCAACGCGCGCAAAACGTAGCTCTCATCGGAATGGATGCTCACGATGATGATCCGTGTGGACGGCGTCGTCTCCGAAATCTTCTTCGCGACGTCTATGCCATTCAGGCGCGGCATGCTGACGTCGAGCATGACAACGTCAGGCTTCAGTTGTTCGACGAGCTCCAGCGCTTGATACCCATCCGCGGCTTCGCCCACAACCTCGAACTCCTTCTCCCGTCCCAACAGGGCGCGAAGTCCGCTGCGAATCAGCGGGTGGTCGTCTGCGATCAACACACGGGTGGGGGGCATGGATGGCTGGCCTTGAACTGCCTTTCAGTTTAGTCGCTTGTTCTAAGGTGCGATCCCCAGTCCAGGGAACCTCTGGATTTGCTCGATTGATTCGTAGTGCAGGCGACGCGTGTCAGAATCGCGAAATGGCGACCGAGAGGCGGTTGTGTAGTTCTACAAGCAGCAGAACCAATTACATGCAGACCCTTAGCAACCCATATCCGCACGTTTGCTCAATCCGATAGCAGCTAATGCTGGCGAAGTACCCTGTCATCCGCGTTCGGGCTCCACCAGGATGCGCAGCCTGAGGTATACCAGGCCCAGGCGAACAGACCACGGTCCCTAACCTCTTCCCAGTTAAGTGGCTTCGCGATCACGTCGTAGGCGTGACACCGGCGGGCTTCCCGCTTAAGAGCTTCGTCGCTAAAGCGGGAAGCCAGGATCACGCAGGTCGACAGTGGCAGATCCGCGATTCTCTCAACGATGTTCCTCCAGCCATCCGGCGCTCCTTCGTCGCAAATGACAAGTGGAATCGACCGCAGCTTGAGAATGTCAATCGCCTCACCGCACGACCAGGCCCAACAAACGTCCCACCGATTCAGGATGCCAATGACCCCAAGCGACTCTCGCAAAGAGTAGTCTCGTCCTATCAAGAGCACTGCCATTCGATGTGGCATGGATCCAGCGTTGGCGGCCATCGGCTCGACGAGAATTCGCGACGTGAGATCTTCGCACACTCTCTGCAATCTTTTCCATGCGAGCATCACCGGGCCCTCCGTCGTGGGCGACAGCTTGGTCTGCATCCCGGTCAGCGTGCGATCGCCTAGCAGTATTCTGAGCCCCCAGGCCCTGTCGGGGAATACCGTGGCAACCCGATTTTCTTGCTGAACTGGCCGTATTCCTCATCGGTGAGATGGGCGCAACGACGGGCGGGCCGGCAGACCTTGCATATACCGGCACGGCGCACGAGTGGCTGCGGGTTTGGGGCTGAGCGGGGGAGAAGAATACACGGAACGATCCCCAAAGAATACAGTCGGGTCTGTATGGTCTTTCGGTGGTTTCCGCGGCAGACTACTGGAAGCTGGCTTGTTCGGCTTCCGGAACATCCAAGCGGTAGGAATGTTGGGCAATTCAACTCGGGAGATGGCCGGTCGGTATGCGTCTAACGGTGCGGCCGGCAGGTTTGGCGGCGCTTCGGCCCGCGGCTCGAATCGCGGGGTGCTCGCGCCTCACCAGCGCTTCGGAAATGAGGGTTTCGAACAGCGCGGCTCGACGGGCAATCACAGTGTCTTCGGCAGGTATCAGCACGGTGGGATGACGCGCATGCCAAGCGATCGCGGCTTCTCAAGCATGGGAGCGGAGTGCACCGGCGGATTCGTCGGTGGAGGAATGCGCGGCGGAGGTGGTGGGCACGGTGGTGGGAGGCGATAGCGTCATGACTGGCAGACTTTGCACTATTTATGCGGCGACCGAGAGGAGCCGTCAGTTGGATTCGGCTGCCCCTACTTAACCGTTCGCGAAGCTCATCCCGGCAGGCGACGGGGGCCGCCATTTCCGTTCAGGCGGCTCAAAACGGGTCTGTGGAATCTAATTACAGTTCAAGTGTGAATATGCTCCAACCGAATAGCGCTGCGCGCATCCTGCTTGCGGTCACGCTCTGTTCTTCATCCACAATCGACGCTTACGGCTTGTCCTCTGCCTCGTTCTTACGTCGATCAATCCAACAAGAAGAACTGACCATGTCATTTGCGGCGTGGGTAGTTCTCGGTCTGGCTGCGGGGTTCATAGGCGGCCGGCTTGCAAACAGAAGCGGGAAAAGCATTATGCCTGACGTCCTGCTGGGAGTTGTCGGCGCCGTTACCGGAGGCTGGCTGTTCTACGCTTTCGGCCCCCCCGGTGTAAACGGCTTGCACCTTCAAAGTCACTTCGCGGCGGTGTTTGGCTCGTTGGTCTTTCTGCTTATGTATTACGGCGTTAGACGAGTTTAGTCCGGTTCACTGCCACCTATTTGTCCACTGCGTGTTGTCGAAATTCCAGCCGGCGCCCAGGGCTCGATAGAGTTGGCCCGGCAGCCGCAACTCTGCGTAGATTTACTCTAAGGACCAGGTTTTGGGCCTCCTTGGAGTAGTTCTTGGGCCCGAAGCGGCCAAGACCGCCCAATCCTGCATGAAATACCTGCGTGGAATGCAGAGCGTTTTTAGCCCAAGACGGATTACGTGCCCTGTTGGTCCGGCGCCGGACGTATTTCATGCAGCAAACAGGAGTAGTAACGCGGGGGATGATCAACCATGTGTGAGAGCAACATCAACAATGTAATCAATTGCTTATGGTCTTGGAATCCGTGAAACATTCTTGCGTGTAACACGCTAGAGTAAATCCGCGCACACCCGCGGCTAGTAGGCCCGGTTTTGAGTGGTCAGTGTTTGCGCCAAACTTGAACCAGCGCCCGATTGGGGCAGCGGCCAGGATGCTGGTTCATGCGGGCACGGCATGATGTGGGATCCTCGCCTCTGAGCTTGTTGCCTGGCGTGGCAGGCTGGGATCAGGGCGGCCAGAAACATAGCCCGGGACGGCTCATCAGCCGGGCGCCTTCTCCTCAGCTCGGGGATTGTACCAACGGCCACCTGGAGCGACGATCGCGTCGGCCTCTTTCGGACCCCAGCTAAGGCGCCTGTAGAGGCGAACACGGTGGTGATTCTCGAGGACTGGATCGACCACCGCCCAAGCGGCCTCGACTGCGTCCTCACGGGTGAAGAGCGCTCCATTGCCGATCATGGCGTCGCCCAAGAGCCGCTCGTAGGGCGTTTCCTCCCCCGGCCGTTCTTCGAACAGGTAGAGCTCGCGCTGCTCTCCCACGAACTCCTTGCCTGCGAGCTTAAAGCGAGCGGCGAGGGCGACGGCCGAGTTCGGGGATAGCCGGAAGCGCAGGTAGTTGGCGCGTCCGCTAGCCGGCGCTGAGTCCGCGAAAAGCCTCTGCGGCGGCGGCTTCAACTCCACCAGGACCTCGGTCGCGGTTTCAGCAAGGTATTTGCCGGAACGCAGGTACCATGGCACCCCCTCCCAACGCCACGAGTCGATGAAAAGTCGCAATGCGCAGAAGGTCTCGACGTCGGAGTTTTTCGCCACTCCTTCTTCCTTCCGGTAGCCAGCATACTGGCCGCGCACCAAGTCGTCGCGCGTCAAAGGTCGCATGGCTTGAAAGACTTTGGCCTTCTCGGTGTGCAAGGCTCCAAACGCCCTTTCGGACGGCGGCTCCATGGCGAGTAGTGCGACGACCTGGAAGAGGTGGTTCTCGATCACGTCGCGCAGACAGCCGGCGGTTTCATAAAATGCCCCGCGGTCCTCCACGCCGAAATCCTCAGATAGGGTTATCTGGACGCTCGCCACGTAGTTGCGGTTCCAGATCGGCTCCAGGAACGAATTGGCGAAGCGGAAATAAAGGATATTCATGATCGCTTCCTTCCCGAGGAAGTGGTCGATGCGGAAGATCGAGTCTTCCGGAAACACCGTCCGCGCGACCTGGTTGAGCTCCTTCGCGGAGACCAGGTCCCGTCCGAATGGCTTTTCGACAATGACGCGTGCGTGCTCCGCCAAGTTCGCGGCACCGAGTCCCTTGATCACCATCTCGAAGAGCGAGGGCGGAATCGCGAGGTAGTGCGCTGGGCGCCGCGCGCTACCCAACGCCTCCTTTAGCGTGGCGAACGTGTTCGGGTCTTCATAGGCCCCACCCACGTACTTGAGCAGTGACAAGAGCTGGCGAAAGGCGCGCTTGCTATCGATTCCGCCCGATTGCTCTATGCTCTCCGTCACGCGTTTGTGCAGACGCGACAGACTCCATTTCGGGAGGGCGACGCCGATTACCGGGACGTTGAGCTTGCCCCGTTTGACCATTGCATAGAGCGCCGGGAAGATCATCTTGTAGGCGAGATCGCCCGTCACTCCGAAGAGCACCAGCGCATCTGAACGCGAGTCCGTCATCAAGCACCTTCTTTCTTGGCGGAGGCCTTTGCCTCATGGCTAACAAGTTGAGGATTGGTTCTTTTTCTCTGCCAGGCGAAAGTCGCCTAAGAAGGTTTTGCGATTGTTGCCCCAGCGAGTGTCCGGGGGCAGTTTCTCGACGATTTTCGAATTGCCTCCGCCCAGCACCACGCACTCGGCCTCCAATGCGTCCTTCAGAAGTTCAACGACGTCGGTCGAATGGGGTAGCCGCATGCTTTTCCCAAATCGCTTCAGTCCGCGAACGACAATGTAGTCCTCATAAGTCTTCCCATCCTTATAGAGAAGATGCGCCAGTCCCATAGGCTCATGTATTCCGTCGATGATCATTGCGGACCCGAGCCCGGCGCCGAGGCCGCCAAATAGCATCTGGCCGCCTTCGTAGTTTCCCAGGGCCTGCACGGCAGCATCATTGAAAACCTCAAGCGGACATCCGGATGTCTTCCCGAAATTGAATCCGCCCCAGCCGCCGAGGTTGTGGGGCTCATGGAGGGGGCGCCCACGGATCACGGGTCCGGGATAGCCGCTCGACACGAGGCCATGTTCCCAATCCCTGGAGACGCGTTTGACATCTCGCCCCTTTTCACGGGCGGTCATGTTGGAGCCGGAGGGAATCTTCCGCTCCTCGCGGTTTCGAGTTGCTGCCACCTCGACACGCGTCCCTCCTACATCGATCACCAGGACCGAATTTGCACTCGCAGTAAGTCCTCTCATGACTTCTGCTCGACATGACCGCCGAACCCGAATCGCATCGCGGATAGTAACCTGTCTGCGAAGTCATCCTCGCCTCTTGATGCGAACCGTTGATAGAGCGCAGCGCTTAGTACTGGGGCCGGCGTTCCTTCGTCAACAGCAGCCGCGATGGTCCACCGGCCTTCCCCGGAATCAGACACGCGCCCCGAAAACTTGGAGAAATCGTCGTGCCCGTATAAGGCAATTGCGGTCAGGTCCAGCAACCATGAGGCGATCACACTGCCACGTCGCCAAACTTCTGAGACGTCAGCCAGGTTGAAGTCGTATTGATAATGTTCCGGATTGCGCAGGGGTGTCGTCTCCGCATCGACGGTCCCGCCCTGCTTGCCCATGTTGGCGTGCCGCAAGATGTTCAGTCCTTCGGCGTACGCCGCCATGAGGCCGTATTCGATGCCATTGTGGACCATCTTGACGAAGTGACCAGCTCCGGAAGGCCCGCAATACAGGTAACCTTCCTCAGCCGTGCCGGCAGAGTTCTCGCGCCCCGGAGTGCGCGAGATATCGCCGCGTCCCGGCGCAAGCGTCTTGAAGATCGGATCCAGGTGTCGGATGGGCTCGGCCTCGCCGCCAATCATCAGGCAATAGCCACGCTCGCTACCCCACACGCCACCGCTCGTACCGACGTCCAGGTAATAGATACCTCGCGGTTTGAGTTCTTTGGCGCGCCGGATGTCATCGATATAGTAAGAATTACCTCCGTCTACGATGATGTCGTCCTTCTGCAGTAGTGCGCCAAGGTCATGCAGGGTGCCATCCACCGCCGCAGCGGGCACCATCAACCACGCGACGCGTGGAGGCTCTAGCTTGGCCACGAAATCCTCGAGCGAAATGGCTCCCGTGGCACCTTCCTTCGCCGAGTCTTTAACGCTGTCCTCGTTTCTGTCAAAGACTACGCATTGATGGCCGCCGCGTTGTAGACGGCCGACCAT
>Ga0302270_10000960_pt1 | contig 29828 bp, 29 predicted proteins | sample III_Bog_E2_3_FD_198773 | JGI IMG/M metagenome (GOLD analysis project Ga0302270, IMG submission 198773) | Peat permafrost microbial communities from Stordalen Mire near Abisko, Sweden - III_Bog_E2_3 | ecosystem: Environmental > Terrestrial > Soil > Wetlands > Peat | place: Sweden: Abisko... | reverse complement strand
TCCCGGGCCAGCGGCGGCAGCTTTTGATGATTCAGATTGAACCGCGCCAAGGGGCCGACGTGATACGAGCCGCGCTCGCGCAGCACCGACTGCAGGGCGTTGGAGTGCCGTACATGTTGCTCCAGGAAGTGATCCTCGAACTCCGCGACGTCCAGATCGAGTCCCTGGCTCGACGCGATTCGCCCTTCGTTCAACGGATACTCGTCCGGGTGCGATAGCGACACGAACTCATAGTCCTGCTGAAAATCTGGAAACGGGAACGTCTGAACCAGCCGCGCCGTATCGCACGAAGCCTCAAGCGCCCACTTCAGCTCTTCGACCAGTGGCTGGAGATCGCGCTTCGCCGGCACGTGGTAGAACCCGCCCACGCGGGCAGAGACCGGATGGATCTCGCGCCCACCGAGAACGCGCATGATCGTGTTGCCCAGTTTCTTCAACCGCAGGGCGCGCTCTACCTCCGGACGGAGCTTCGCGGCCATCTCAAACGCGTCCTGGTAGCCGAGAAAATCCGGCGCGTGCAGGAAGTAAACATGGAGTGCGTGGCTCTCGATCCACTCGCCGCAATACAGCAGGCGCCGCAGCAGGCGAACCTGCGGATCGATGGAGATGCCCCAGGCTCGTTCGATGGCATGCGCGGCGCTCATCTGATAGGCGACGGGGCAGATGCCGCAGATCCTGGCGGTAATGTCCACGGCTTCCTCTGCGCGCCGGCCGCGCAGGAACGCCTCAAACAGACGAGGCGGCTCGGGGATCTCCAGCCGCAGATCCTGGATACGCTCGCCCTTAAACTTGACGTGCAGGGCGCCCTCGCCCTCAATCCGTGCGATGGTCTCGACGCTGATCTTGGCGGCGCCGGCGCGAGGCTGCCCGGCAGATCCGCCAGTAGACGATGATGCCGTGCTCATCGCGTTTCTACCTCCTCACTCACCTTCCGGAACTGCCAGGCCCAGGCGTTGAACATTCGGAATGTGCGCTGCAGGTCCGGCCCGCTCATCCCGTCCTCACGGAAACGATTTGCGAGCGCCGGGGCATTTGCGTTTTCGTGAGGTCCAAAGCAGCCGTAGCAACCGCGTCCCAGCGCCGGGCAAATCGCGCCGCAGCCCGCTTGCGTCGCCGGCCCCAGGCAGGGTTCGCCGCTCGCCACCAGCACGCACGTGTTGCCTTTTCGCTTGCACTCGATGCACAGCGAGGCCGACGGCAGTTGCGGTCTGCGCCCGGTGAGCAGGGCGCAGACGATTTCGAGAAAATGCGATTTCTGCACAGGGCAGCCGCGCAGTTCGTAATCCACGACCACGTGTTCCGCGACCGGCGTGGAAGTCTTCAATGTGCTGATGTAATCCGGCTTGGCGTAGACCAGGCGTACGAATTCGGCCGAGTCTTTCCAATTGCGCAGCGCCTGGATTCCGCCCGCCGTCGCACAAGCGCCCAGAGCGATCAGGATGCGGGATTGTCTGCGGATCTGCTGAATGCGGTCCGCATCATGGTGCGTCGTGATGGAGCCTTCCACAAAGGCGATGTCGAACGGCCCTTTGCCCATGTTGCGCGACGCCTCGGGGAAGTAGCGGATCTCCACCGCGCCGGCCACTGCGAGCAGCTCGTCCTCGCAGTCGAGAAGCGTGAGCTGGCACCCGTCGCACGAGGCGAACTTGAAGATGCCGACCGACGGCCGATGCTTATCAGGCTTCATAAAGATCCATCCAGGGCTCAATTGCCGCGCTCGAAAACACCGGACCGTCTTTGCAAACGAAGAACGGGCCTAACTGGCAGTGGCCGCAGAAGCCCGCGGCGCACTTCATGTTGCGTTCCATCGAAAGGAAGATCTGGTTCTTCGGCAGGCCACGGATCTGCAGTTCGCGCAAGGCGAAGCGCATCATGACTTCGGGTCCGCAAAGCAGGGCATATGTTTCCGAAGGCTGCGCGCGGATGGACTTGAACAGAGTGGTGACGACGCCGACGTGGCCGCGCCAACTGACCCCGCCGTAATCCACCGTGACGAGCGATTGCGTATCCGGCAGCAGGCCCCAGGCCGAGAGTTCCTTCTTGAACAGAATGTCGCGCGGGCTGCGCGCGCCGTACAGGATCACCAGGCGGTTGTAGTCGCCGCGATGGCGCAGGATGTGATATATCGCCGGGCGCAGCGGCGCAAGGCCGATGCCTCCGGCCACGATGAGAACGCTCTTGCCGCGCGCTTCGGTCATCGGCCAGGGCGTGCCGAAAGGTCCTCGCACGCCAATCGAGTCTCCGGGGCTGCGGGTAACCAGGCTCGTCGTCACCGGGCCGACACTGCGGATCGTATAAACCAGTTGCTCGGGACGTTCCGGATCTCCACTGATGGAGATAGGAAGCTCGCCGACGCCAAAGTCGTAGAGCATGCTGAACTGGCCGGGCCGGAAGCGGGAGGCAATTGTGGATCCCTCCACGGCGGCCGGCTCCAACGTCAGCGTGTACGTATCGTGCGTCTCCTTCTCCACGCCGATCAGCCGCGCCGGTACCGGCGTCATCGGATTGGCGCCCGGCGGCTCAAACGGGGACGTGGCTGGCGCTGTTTGGAGAGTCGTCATTGCCCGCCACCTCCCCGCTTGGCGTAGACGTCCAGCAACTGAAGCCGGGTGGCGCGCAGGCGGTCCGCCACTGTGGCCAGCACCCTGCGCAACAACCGGAAACCGAACGCCGGATCGTCCTCGCACCGCGCGACAATCTGCGCGCCATCGAAGGCAAACGCCGTGACCGGCTCCAGACAACGCGCCTGGAACTGCTTATTGACGCTCGCCAGCAGCGATGACCAGCCCAGTTCTTCCCCTTCTCCAACGGTCTGGATACGCAGCACGTGGCCCGGAGCCAGCACCTCCAGGGCGATGCGCCCCGACAGGATCAGGTAAAAGAAACTCGACGGGTCGCCCTCCCGAAAGATGATCTGTTCCTCCTGGAAACGGACCTCGAAGGAGAGCGCGGTCAGGATTTTGATGTCGGACTCCGCCAGCCCGGCGAGGAAAGCATGGTCAGCCAGAGTGCCTTGGAATTGATTCGAATTCATGCGCCGGCTCCTTCCTTTGTCGCGCCTGCAAGCGACGCGTATTCTTCGGTGATATCGATGCCTGCCGGACACCAGACAATGCACCGGCCGCAGCCGGTGCAGCCGGGCGTGCCAAACTGCTGCTGCCACCATGCGAGCTTGTGGCCCAGCCATTGGCGGTAGCGCGATTTCACGCTTGTGCGAACGCTGCCGCCGTGGATGTAGGAGAAGTTCTGAGTGAAGCAGGAGTCCCACAGGCGGCTGCGCTCTCCGCTCCGACCGTCGATGGCGGTCTGCTCGATCGTATTGACGCAGAAGCAGGTGGGGCAGGCGAGCGTGCAGTTGCCGCAAGCCAGGCAACGCCGCGCGGTCTGCTCCCAGCGCGGATGATCGAAGCTACGCAACATCACGGCGGGCGCAGTCCGCCAATCAGCGTGGCGCTGCTGCGCGGAGCCCGCCTGTTTGCAGGCCTCGCGGCACTCGGCAATGAACCCGGCTTCGGCGCGCGGGGCGGCGGTAGCGTCCAGCAGAGCCGCTCCGCGCGACGAACCAGCCTCTGCCAGGTACGTGACGGTCTCCCCCGAGCTTCGTTCCGTGAGAGCGATGTCGTGACCCGCCCGCGCGCTCGGTCCGCACTCCATTGACGCGCAGAAGCACGTATCCAGCGCAGTCGTACAGTTGACGACGATGAGCACGGCCTCCCGCCGCCGGGCAGCGTAATGCTCCTCGACGTAGGGACCTGCCAGGAACACGCAATCGAGGCGTCCGAGCGCGGCCAGGTCGCAGGGGCGCAATCCGAAAAACGCGAATCGGGCGGGAGGCGGGCCCTCGGCAAGGACGTCAGGGAGGATATGGAACGCCCCATTCCCGTTGTCCTTCGCAGCATGGACGAAGCGCTCCTCCGGCACGTGCAGCCAGCGCTTCAGGCTGTCGGGGGACGGGCCCCAGGCGAACCGCTCCGGGCCGGCGCACTCCCGCAAACGGTAATGGCCGGGAGAGCTGTCCACCCCGACGCCGGCTGGCAATTCATCCAAGCTGCCGAGGGGGCCCCAGCGTATGGCCGCGCCCTCGATTCGAGGGCCAAGGACCTCGTAACCCTGCTCCGCGAGGAGGGAGATCAACCGCCCGAGATGCTCCGGGCCGAGCCGCCACGCTTTATCCCGCATGGAAGCGCCTCCAACCGGCAAGAAGAATAACAGAGTTTCCGGTCTGTTTCTATGGTATTGTGCCGGCGAATTCTCCCGGTTTCTGCATTCTTACCTGCTTGGGAATGCTGGAAGGCCTGCTCGTTTGGCAGAGAACGGATCGATGTGGAGCTCAGCGAGCTCTGGGGAATACGCCAGTGTGCGATGGCCGATGACCAAAGAGAAAGTGCTCTGATGTGGTTCCTGCCGGTTACCCTTCCCAAGCTCAATAGCTTTGAAACCGGCGGTGACGGCGCCAGGAGGCGCCATCACAGGCTATTGATTCCAGGTAGTTTGTTGAAGGCACTTAGGGAGTCGAACCAGTTCGAGACGCCCGCTCTCCGGAGCGGCTGCGGGTTTTCTGATAAAGTAGTGATGTCGCGGAGAGGTGGCTGAGTGGTTGAAAGCGGCGGTCTCGAAAACCGTTGTAGGGGAAACCTTACCCAGGGTTCGAATCCCTGCCTCTCCGCCATACATTCACAGTAAACCGACCGTGGCTACTCCCTGATGTAGTCCTCCCTACCGCGCCTTCCACTCTTTCCAGTCGCGCATGACCGCGTTTTCCAGCGCCCGCGACACTTTGACAAGCTCCGAGATTTTGATCGCGTCCGCGGCTTTCTTCAGCTTCTTCCGGGACGCCGAGCCGAGATGGATATTGGCCGTTTCGAAGCCCATCACGTGCAGCAGGCGCTCGACGTCCTTCTCCCGCGGCAGGTCGATGATCTCGATCCGGCTGTTGGTGGGGGAGATCCTGCGGCCGACCCAGTTGCTTTGCTGGCGGAGGAACGGATCTCCGCATCGGATGGCGCGTTTCAGTATCTCGCCGTAGCGGATCGGGACTGGACGGCTGCCCGTCGCCCACTGCGACGCGGGCGGAGCGAGTTGCTTCACTTCGCGCGCGATGAAGCCGCCTTCAAACTGGCAGACCGCGGTCAGGCGCTGACGCCCAAGACTGCCCAGGCCCGCGACGCGGTGGACGACGCGCAGCGATTCGACGCCGTGCGGGAGCATGCGCATCAGCAACTGAAGCGCGGTTTTGGGTTGACGCCCGGTATAGGTGTGCAACTGCGAAATCTTGGTCCAGAACGACTGAGCGCCCTTCAATCGATCGATTGCGATCTGGCACAACGCAGGGTGGCGCTCCTCCAGCACGAATGGACAGCCGCCACTCTCCACGCCCTCGCGATACCCCTCGAGGATGGCGGTCGCAATCTGCGTGCGCGTCGCTCCCAGCGGGTGGTTCTGGTCGGCAAGGAAAACGCTGACGGCGAGTCGTGCGAGGTCGAGCGCCAGGGGAAGTTCCGCCGTTTCATCAAAGTCGTTGACGCCCCATACCAGTCGCCCGTCGGCGTCGCGCCACGTTCCGAAATTCTCAATATGCAGATCCCCCACGGCCAGCACGAGGGGCGTCTTGGCGAGCCCGGCCGCCGACTCCTCCCAGAGTTGCACCCAGCGGTAATAGGTGGCGCGCAGGAACGGAAAGGGCGATTCCGCCATCAGTTCGTGCTTCCGCTTCAGGTCCTCAGGCAGAAGGCGGACCTCCCGGCCGAGCCATGTTTCGTAGCTCTTCGTGGCATCAATGAAGTTCATAGGTTCGTTTGCTTTCAGCGTGAACTTTCCGCCCGGCCGGGCCGTCCGGAAAGGCTGGCGATCGTTTCACCGCGACCGGCCACCTTCGCGGTGCATCATGGCTCCACTGGCGCGGAGCGCGCCCGGCCAAGCAGGGTCTCCCTAGCGGGGATGATACCCTGAAATGTCGTCCCTTTATCAATGTCTCTGCTGCGTTATTCCACTAAATCGGGCATCCAGGTGACGCGCACCTCATCGCGTCTGCCCTTTCGCCGTGGCCTGAGCCACCTCCTTACGGAGTTGGACCGGCATCGCGGGATCTACCTCTCTTCGGGCTATGAGTATCCCGAAAGATACTCCCGCTGGGACGTGGCCGCGCTGTGCCCGCCGCTGGAGATCATCGGCCGCGGCCGGCGTCTGGAGTTCCGGCCGTTGAACTCGCGCGGCGAGGTCATCGCGCGGCACCTGAGCGTCGTGCTGGGCACGCACCCGCATTGGGAGGCGCTGGGGTTTGAAGGGAAGACCCTGGCCGGACGCCTGAAGCCCCTGCCCGCGTTCTTCCCCGAGGAGCAGCGCAGCAAGCAGCCCTCGGTCTTCTCGATCCTGCGCGCGATGGTCCAGGAGTACGGCAATAAGAAGGACACACGCCTGACTCTGGCCGGCGCATTCGGCTACGATCTGCTCTTCCAGTTCGACCCGATCCGCATGCGGATGGCGCGCGGCGAGCAGAAGGACCTGCACCTGCTGCTGTGCGACGACATTCATTTCATGGACCGCAAGCGTGAGGTGATCGAGCGCTTCCAGTACGACTTCGCCCTCGGCGAGGACTCCACCGCCGGGCTGCCGCGCGACGCCGCTGAAGTGAGCATTCCTCCCGCCGCCGCGCCGCTCGAGATCGTCTCCGACCACACGCCGGAAGAGTACATGGCGAAGGTCGAAAAAGTGCGCACCGGCATGAAACAGGGGGACTTCTACGAGGTGGTGCTGCGTCAGAGTTTCTCTGCCGGATTCGGCGAAAGTCCAGCCGAGTTGTTCCGGCGCGTGCAGCGCCGATCCCCAAGCCCGTACCAGTTTCTGCTGCAGTTCGGCGACGAGCAACTGGTGGGCGCTTCGCCCGAGATGTTCCTGCGCGTCGAGGGGCGGCGGGTGGAAAGCTGCCCGATCTCCGGAACCACGCGCCGCACGGGCGACCCGCTGCAGGATCACGACCTGATCCTCGCGTTGCTCAACTCTCCCAAGGAAGAGTCCGAGTTGACGATGTGCACCGACGTCGACCGCAACGACAAGTCGCGTGTCTGCGCGCCCGGCTCGGTGAAAGTGATCGGCCGACGGCTGATCGAACGCTACGCGGGCCTGTTCCACACCGTGGATCACGTCGAGGGAATCCTCGACAAGGGCTTCGATTCGCTCGATGCGTTTCTCTCTCAGATGTGGGCCGTCACCATGACCGGCGCTCCCAAGAAGGCGGCTTCCCAGGCCGTGGAAGATTTGGAGACGGACCCGCGCGGCTGGTACGGCGGCGCGCTCGGGCTGCTCTCGCTCAACGGCGACATCAACACCGGGATCACCATCCGCACCGTCCATTTGAAAGACGGAATCGCCACCTACCCGGCCGGCGCGACGCTGCTCTATGACTCGGTTCCCGAGAACGAAGAGCGCGAGACGCGGCTCAAGGCGACGGGCTTCTTCAACTCGCTGCATGCCCCGCTTCCGGCTCATGAGTCTACCGTGGAGGCCGTCGCCGATCTGCCTGGCAAGGGCGTCCGCCTGCTGCTGGTGGACCACGACGACTGCTTCATCCAGACGCTGGCCAACTACGTGCGGCAGACCGGCGCGCAGGTGATGACGTACCGTTCCGGCTTCCCGCTTTCGTTTATCGACGAGTTGAATCCCGACATTCTGCTGGTCTCGCCCGGGCCCGGTCGTCCGTCCGATTTCGGCGTGCCCGATCTGGTGCGCTACGCAGCCGCGCGGAGAATCCCGACGTTCGGAGTCTGCCTCGGGCTGCAGGGCATGGTGGAAGGCTTCGGCGGCGAACTTGGAGTGCTGCCATACCCGATGCACGGCAAGCCGTCGATGGTGACGCACAACAACACCGGCGTGTTCGCGGGGCTGCCTTCGCCGCTCAAGGTCGGCCGGTACCACTCGCTCTACGCGATTCGCGAGAAGCTCCCCGGATCGCTCGAAATCACGGCCGAGAGCGAGGATGGCATCATTATGGGCGTTCGCCATCGGGAGCTTCCCATGGAGGCGGTACAATTCCATCCGGAGAGCCTGCTCTCGCTGGGTGATCAGCTAGGACAAAAGCTGGTCCAAAACATGGTGCGGCTGTACGGCCATACCCGGGCGAGGACTGAGCGCTAAATGCTGGTTCCCAACCGCATGTTGTCGCGCCTGCAGACCGAGTGGCTCTCGGGCACGCTGATTCTGATCGTATCCATCGCAGTCAGTTGGACCTTCGCCTTCGATCTGTGCCAACTCGTGTTTCAGTGCGGCTGCACGCACCTCTGGGCCGGAGGCGCGATGCACTGCAACGTCCACATGGCGAACGCGAAACACTGCCCCTGGTGCAATGCGGGAGAAGCCGGGTATGCACTGCTCTACCTGGGCATCGCTCTGCCGCAAGCGTGGTTGAGCTTCCGCCCGAGAGCCTGGATGTGGCCGCTGAGGCTGATGGCTGCGCTGCTGGCTTTCCCCGTTTTCGGAATTCTGGAGGCAGTGGCGCTGGGCCTGGTTACGGGCTACTGGCGCTGACCTTCGGTCATGAGAGATGTCCTGATTCTCGGTGGCGGAGTGGCCGGGCTCTCGGCGGCGGCCGCGTTAGGCGAAGCGGGCTTCGACGTCGAGCTGCTGGAGATGAAGCCCTTTGCGGGCGGCCGGGCCACGTCGTATCCCGCACCCGGCGCAGCCAACGAAAAGACGGACACCATCGACAACAGCCAGCACATCCTGCTGCGCTGCTGCGTGAACCTGCTCGACTTCTACCGGCGGCTCGGCGTGAGAGACCGCATCACGTTTCACCGTGAGTTCTTCTTCATCGAACCCGGCGGCCGGACCTCGGTGATGAAGGAGGGTTTGCTCCCCGCTCCCCTGCATTTCACTGAGTCGTTCGCAAGGCTGAGCTTCCTAGACATCAGGGACAAGATCGGCATCGGCCGCGCGCTGCTCGCGCTCCGCAGCGAGCGCACGACGCGCGACGATCTGGACACGATCACGATGCTCGACTGGTTGCGTGAAAAGCGGCAGACGCCGCGTGCGATCGAGCGCTTCTGGCGCCAGATCCTGGTCAGCGCCATCAACGACGAGCTGGACCGCATGTCGGCGCTACACGGCTTCCAGGTGATGTGGCTCGGCTTTCTGGCCGCGCCGGACTCTTACCAGATGGGCGTGCCCGATATACCTCTGGGCGAACTGTACAGTCCCGAGATCTGGCGCAAACTGCCGAATGTCCACTTCCGCTTCCGGACCTTGGCGACGGACGTGCACGTCCAAAGCGGCGCGGTCATTGGGGTTGAAGCGGGCACCAGTATTTTGACGGCAAAGCAATACATCTCCGCGTTGCCGTACGAGCGTCTGGCACGCTTGCCGGGCATCGCGCCCCTCCTGGGGATCGACTTCTCGCAATTCGAGCCCGTACCCATTACAGGCATTCACTTGTGGTTCGACCGGCCGGTGACGGAGCTGCCACACGGTACGCTGCTCGACCGGACGATCCACTGGTTCTATAGCAAGGACGGCGGCCGCCGCCTGCAAGTGGTGGTAAGCGCGTCGCGCGCGTTGACACCGATGAGCAGGAGCGACATTGTCGACCTGGCGATGAAAGAGTTGGCGGAATTCCTGCCGGGTGTGCGTGAGGCGAAGCTCGTGAAAGCGCACGTGGTGAAGGAAGTCCGGGCGACGTTCTCCGCGCATCCTTTCCTTGAGTCGCTCAGGCCGGAGGCGGCGACGACGATTCCGAACTTCACGCTGGCGGGCGACTGGACTCGTTCGGGCTGGCCCTCCACGATGGAGGGCGCGGCGCGCAGCGGACACAAAGCCGCCGAACGCGTAGCCGCCGCGCTAGGCAAGCCTGCGAAGTTTCTTCTGCCCGATATCGCCTGAGGACGGTCGCGCGAGTGCGGGGTCCCGCAAGAAACGCGGCCCTGATGCCCTGGCGTAGAGGTGCGGTAGTTCAGGGCTGGCAGATCAAACAATCACTGCGATTTTGTTTTACTACGATTGACTCCCTATCAAAACGGTGTTACAGGTACTGAAGCCTGCTTATCTTAAATAAGCTAAAGGAGAGGCAAATCATGGCAACTAAGAAAAAGGCTGCAAGCCCTGCTCCCGCGGTGGATATCAAGGCGCTTGCCGCTGAATTGGGCGTCCCCGTCAAAGAGGGAAAGGTCACGGCTGCCCGCGACCGCTTTTACGTAACCATCGGAGCGACCAAGAAAGAAGTCCTGGTCGGCGACATCATCAACCCGGCACAGATTAAAGCGCTGGTCGGCAAACCCGTCTCAGTCATTGTCTCCGGGAAATACATCGTGGCCATTACGGGTCGCGGGTGGAAACCGCCAATCATCACCTGCTACCTCGTCCCGGAACCATTTAAGCAGGCGATCCGCGAGGACCTGCGAGCTGCCGTCCTCAAGGGCATGGTAGAGCGCCAGGTAATCACTCCAGCTCTCCAGGAGCGTTTGCTGGCTGCGAAGTAGATGGCGGCGGCGGCTTCGCAATGACCCCGCACGAATACCTTGTCGTCGAGGTGACCGAGGCTTGCCCGCACGCCTGCGTTCACTGCTACAACTACTGGCGGGAGGATCGGGCTCCGGTCCTCTCGCCGGAAACTCTCAGCAGGAAAGACATCCTCAAGCTCGTTCGCAAGATCCGGAAAGATGCTCCGCTCAAGGTGGTGGCTCTCTCCGGCGGGGAGCCGTTACTGCGGCCGGACATTGCGGGCATCAGCACGGACCTTGTAAATGACGGCCTCGACGTGGCCGTGATCACGAGCGGAGCGCTACTGACGCCAGCGCGTGCCGCGAGATTCCCCGCGGGCATTACCTTCGAGATGACCTTGTTCGGCGCCGATGCCGCGCTGCACGACAGGATAGTTGGCCGCGCAGGCGCCTTCGGGCGAGTCCTGGAGGGAGCCACGGCCGCCTTGGAACACGGCCACGCCGTGGTGGGAAGCGTGGTCCTGAATCGCCTGAACGCCGGCCACATCCGCGAGGCGCTGGAACTTGGGATCGCCCTCGGCGCGGATGCGTTCATGCTGAATCGGATGAATTACAGCCGGCTGACCCTGCCCCAGGCCGCCCAGTTGGGCCCTACGGTCGAGCAGTTGAAAGGCGCGCTCGACGACGCTGAAGCTGTCGCCGTCGAATACGAGGCGGGCATTTCAGTATCCGTTCCAATCCCTCCCTGCGTCATCGACCTGACGCCTTATACTCACCTGCACTTTGGATGGTGCCCGCGAGGCGGGGCGAAAGCTTACTACACCGTCAGCCATAACGGCCTGCTGCGGCCGTGCAATCATTCGTCGCTCGTGCTGGGCGATCTGCGGGAGAGATCATTCGAAGAACTCGTCAACAGCCGCGAGGCCGCGGCGTTCTGGGCCCCTGTGCCCACCGAATGCCTGGCGTGTGCGCATCCGTTGCGCGAAGCGTGCCGCGGCGGCTGCCCGGCGGCGAGCGATGAGTGTTACGGGACCCGCGAGCGCGTGGACCCGCTGGTCCAACTGGTTCGCGAGCAGGCCGCGTCGCTGTGCTAGCCGGGTGAATGAGCTCGGGCGACAGCGCAGATCGACATCGCGGACGCGATCTGCGCCGCGAGACTTGGGCACTGATCTAGCGATACGTACGATAATAGGCTTCATGAGGATTCGGATCCTGCTCGCGTTGGCCCTGTGTCTGGTTTTTGTGGCGACGGCGAAGAAGAAGACCCCGCCGCCGGTGACGACCCTGCGCATCGAGGTGATGACGCACGAGGATAAGCCAATCGAGCGCGCGAGCGTGATCGTGACCTTCGTCGAGGGACGCGACTACATGAAGCTCGGCAAGAAGATCTATGTCCCCTTCGAATTGAAGACGAACATGGAAGGCGTGGCCAAGATCCCGCCGGTCCCGCAGGGCAAAATCAAGGTCCAGGTGATCGCAAAAGGCTACCAGACCTACGGCGAGATCTTCGATGTCAACGAAACTGAGAAGACGATCGAAGTGAAGCTCAATCCGCCGCAACAACCTTACTCGGCGCACCAGTAAAAGCTGATCGTCAGCGCGAGGCCGAAACGGAGCCGCGACCGCCGGACAGAGCCGCGACCGTCAGGGAGCGGTTGTATCCTATTTCACGAAGGCGATGGCTTCGATTTCGACCTTCACGTCCTTCGGCAGGCGCGCGACTTCGACTGTGGAACGCGCCGGCGCACCTGCGCCGAAGTATTTCGCATAGACCTCGTTCATGGCTGCGAACTCGGCCAGGTCTTTCACGAACACCGTCGTCTTGACTACCGAGTCGAGACCCGCGCCAGCAGCTTCCAGAACGCCCCTCAAGTTTTCCAGCACGCGCGCAGTCTGCTCGGCGATGCCGCCCGCGACCACCTGGCCCGTGGCGGGGTCGAGCGGAATCTGGCCGCTGCAAAACACCAGGCCGTGGTGCTTGACAGCCTGCGAATAGGGGCCAATCGCCTGTGGGGCGTTGCCGGTCGCGACAATCTCCTTGATGACTAGCATGATCTTTCTCCAAACTTGAGCGTGCCTACGAGGTCGCGCACACTACCGATCTTTTCTTCCTGCAAGACCTGGTCGAGTTCGCCGGCGATGCGCAGCGGCGAAGCCGGATCCCAGAAACTCGCTGTGCCAACTTCCACGGCCGACGCGCCGGCGATGAGAAACTCGGCGGCATCCTCTCCGCTGCGGATCCCACCCAAGCCGACGACGGGGATTTTCACGGCCTGCGCGGCTTCGTATACCAGGCGCAGGGCGATGGGCTTGATGGCCGGTCCCGAGAGCCCGCCGAAGCCTGCTCCGAGGCGCGGGCGCCGCGTGCGGATGTCAATGGCCAGCGCTACGAACGTATTCACCAGCGAGATGGCGTCGGCTCCGGCGGCCTCCGCGGCCCGGGCCAGCGGCTCGATGCGCGCGACGTTGGGCGAGAGCTTCACGATGACGGGCCGCTTCGCGATCCACTTGACGCGCTCCACCACCTGGCCGAGCAGCGCAGGATCGCTCGAAAAGAAGATACCGCCGTGCTTGGTGTTCGGGCAAGAAACGTTCAGCTCGTAACCCGCAAGCCCCTTGTGATCCTCAAGGACTCGCACGACTTCAGTGTAGTCTTCGATTGAGTAGCCGAACACGTTGGCGAACACGGACGTGCTGAGCTTGGCGAGAGCCGGCAGCTTCTGCTCCACAAACGCCCGCACGCCGATGTTCTGAAGCCCGATGGAGTTCATCATGCCCGCCGTGGCTTCCCACACGCGCGGCGGCCGATTGCCGTCCATCGGCTCGCGCGAAAGGCCTTTCACCACGAAGCCTCCGAGCCGGTTCAGGTCGAGGATGGGGGCGAACTCGACGCCGTAGGCGAAGGTGCCCGAGGCGGCGAGCACGGGATTCTTCAGCGGGATGCCACAAAGGGTAGTGGAAAGGCGCGCGGATGAGGGGTCACCGGCCATCTCTCTTGAGTCTAGCGTCTGAAGGCAGGGACGGCACGAAACGCAGATTACACCACGCCGTCATCGAACGTCAGTAGCTGGGCCGGGCCTTCGCTCTCGCTTGCTGCACAACGTCCAAAGCCGCGCGAACGACGAGATCCGGCCGGTCGAGTTGCACCCAGTGGCCGCTGCCCGCGGCGATCAAATGCCTTCCTTGGGAGGACAGAGCCGCCGTCGCGCGGTGCGCATCGACGACGGCTGGTGTGCTCTTCTCCGCGGAAATGACGGCCAGGGGCAGGTCGCGCAGCGCGCCGTCGTCCAGCGCGAGCGCGCAGGCTTCGGGGAGGCGCGCCAGGTACTCCGCCATGTTGTCGAAGCCGCGCGGCTGGCACCAGTGCGCTTTCATCACGGGCCACAGCTCCGGCGGCAGCTTGCGGACTTCCCCGACGAGGCGATCGGTGACCGAAGCGCCTTTGCCGCTGGAGACTCGCGCGAGCAGCTTCGGCAGCGCTTGCGAGCCGGAAGTCAGCAGGTCCAGGCCGAGACGCACGATGCCCAGACGCGCCAGCAGAGAACCCCGGCGGGAAAGTTGTACGCCTTTGCGGGCACGGAATGCCTGCAACTCCGTAAGGGGCGACCATTCGAAAGGCTCCAACGGATCGACGAGGACCAATCCCGCCACCTTGCCCGGCGCGTGCGCGGCGAAGTGCCGCAGCAGCAGGCCTCCGAACGAGTGCCCCACCAGCACATAAGGCCCGGCCGTGCCGCTCGCATCGAGCATGGCCTCCAGTTCCGCGCAGAGTTGCGGAATCGTCCGCGGCGTCCGCATGCGCGGGCTCCAGCCGTAGCCTGCGCGATCGTAGGCGAGAACGCGGCAGCGCCGCGCAAGTTCTTTCTGGACCGGACGCCAGCTCACCGACGAGGCAGAAATGCCCGATTCCAGGACAACCGTGGGACTGCCCAGGCCCTGCTCGAAGCAATGCAGCGCGCCGCCCGGAACGCGCAGCATGCGCCCAGGCGCGGGAAAGCGCATCCGGTCGCGCCAGGAACCGGTCCACTGGTAGCAGAGTCCCGCTCCGAGCAGCAGGCCAAGGCTCTCGATTATCGACTCGACCATGATTGCACTGTTGTGGGATAGACCATCGCCTTGCGTGGTCTGTCATTTCTCCTCGCAAGCTTGGCAGACGACGCAAGTCCGACAGACGACGCAAGCGATCGTCTGTCCCACTTGAACAGAATGCTTAGAAACCGAGCAGCGGCAGCACGATCCGGTCGATCTCCGCGTCCGTGATTGCCTTCAATTGGACATTCCGATGGATACTCCAACGCTCGGAGTGCTCGACTTCGCCGCCCGCCGGAACCTTGGTAATCGGCCCGAGTGTCTCCATTTCGAGAAACTCGTTGTTGGTGAACATCTCAAAGCTGCACCCGAAATCGGGATAGTTTGTTGACGCCGCGGGCGAATAGCGCTTGATGAACAGTTGGCCATTGAGCGCGTAGGCGGCCCAGGTCTTCGCGTTCCAGAGGCCGAGCTTCTGCGATGAACTGTTGGCCGGATCCATGCGCAGCGATACATACTTGGTGGTGAACTTCCAGCGCGAATCGCTGAAGTCCGTGTAAGCCCACATGGTCAACGGATTGGTCGGCTGCAGATACTCGTCGTGACTGCCACGCAGCGGGAAACCGGTGATGGCCAAGCCGCCTGGGGCCATCATGGACATAGCCCAGGTGGTGTATTCGAGCGGCATGATTCCGGTGTTCTTCAACCGGTGGATGACAGTGACGCCAGTTCCCGAAGCGTCCATGCGGATCTCGATCTGCTTCTGGATGCCGGTCTCTTTCTCGACGGGTTGCGTGGCGATGACTACGCCGCCCTGCACCTTCACATCAATGGGCGAGTTGTCGGGGCCATAGCTGTACTTCGGATCCTCGGGAGCGATCCAGACGCGGTGGCCGCCGCGTTTCACCCAGGCTGGTTCGCCCGATTTGCCGAGGCTCGACGGCTCTTCAAAGAAGAAGTTCTGGCCGCCCGGGAAACCGAGGCGCATGATGCGCGGGCCGATGTCGGAGGTGACAATCAGCTCAATCTCCCCGTTGGTGACACGGTAGCAATTGGGCCAGCCCTGGTAGGCGGTCTTCTCGACCCGGACTTCAGCGTTCATGATGAGTGATCCCAAAATGAGCAGACTCGCAGCTTTCAGCATCGCGCCTATTCTTTCCTGAATGCCAGAACAGCGTCAAGGGGCGCTCCGGTGCGGCGGCCTTCGACCCGTTCGAAACCGAAGTGTTCCAGCAACTCGCGGTACTCCTCGACGCTGCGTTCGCGCCCCTCGGTACAGACCAGCATGTTGAGCGACTGCATGAGCGAGGCGACGGGGCCGCAGTGGTCGTCATCAAGCAAAGTTTCGGCGAGCAGAATCCCGCCGCCCGGCGGCAGCGCGGCGTGAATCTTCCCCAGCAACACGCCGATCTTTTCTTCGTCCCAGTCGTGAATGATGCGACCCAGCGCGTAGAGGTCGGCGGGCGGCAAGGCATCGGCAAAGAAGTCGCCTTCAATTGCTTCGAGGCGATCTGCCGCGTTCGATGCGACGATGTGCGGATGCGCTTCGGCCACGGCTTCGGCTAGGTCGAACACTACGCCGTGCATCGAGCCATAGCGCTCGCAGGCGGCGATGGCCAGATGGCCCGTTGCGCCGCCCAGATCGACCAGCCTTTGGAAGCGGCCGAGGTTGAACACGCGCACGACGGCGGGCGAGCTGATCTGCCCGAAGCCGTGCATGCCCAGCAGGAACTCATGCTTCGCCTGCGGTGTGCGGAAGAAGCCCGAAAAGATACCGCCTTCCACGGCGAAGGTCTGGTTCCAACGCGGAGCGCCTTCCCGCATCGCGTCGTCGAGATGGCCCCACATCGGGTAGAGCGCCTCCTTCGAGTAGAGGATGTAACCCGCGAGCGTGTTCGCGCTGCCCCGCCTCAGATACTCGTCCGCGACGGCCGCATTCGCATACACTCCGTCGCGCTTTTCGAGCAATCCGAGCCCGGTGCAGCCGTCGAGCAGGCGGCGCACTGCCCTCAGATCGGTATGCGTCACCGAGGCGAGTGTTTCCGCGCTCTTCGCCCCGCTTTCGAGCAGATCGAAAATGCCCAGCGAGACGGCGGTGAACATCGTCTGCGATCGCCGGAAGGCCTGAATCAGGTCGATGACGGGGCTTGGGTCTGCGTGGCTCATTGCACGGGTGCGGGGCTCGCGATCGCGGCCGCGGCTTCCTGGATTTTTTCCCAGACTGCGACGACATCTTCGCGCGTGGTCGCGATGTTGCCGATGGCGTAACGGATGACAAAGCGGCCGTCGAGCACGTTGCCCGCGAGGAAGGTGAGCCCGGACGCGTTCAGGCGCTCGATGATCGCCTTGTTCTCATCGTCGGTGCCGCGGTAGCGGAAGCAGACCAGCGATAGCGTGGTGGGAGCAACCACCTCGAATCGCTTGTCGGCTCGCACCGCGTCCGCAAGTTCATGCGCCAGAGCGATGTGGTAGCGCAGGATCTCCTCAATCTTTTTGCGGCCGAAATAGCGCATGATGAACCACAGCTTCAGGGCCCGGAAGCGGCGGCCCAGCGCGAAGCCGTAGTCCATGAAATTGACAGCGCGATCGTCCTGCTCGGTTCGCAAATACTCGGGAACGAGCGAGAAGGCGCGGCGCAACATCTCCGGCTTGCGGCAATAGAAGACGCTGCAATCGACGGGCGTGAACAGCCACTTGTGCGGATTGAGCACGAGCGAGTCGGCACGTTCGGCGCCCTCCAGCATCCACCGGTTTTCGGCGAGGATCGCTGCCGGTCCGCCATAGGCGGCGTCGATGTGATGCCAGAGGCATTCTTCTTCGGCGATCCGCTGAATCGCCGCTACGGGATCGATACTGGTCACGGAAGTGGTCCCGACCGTCGACACGACGCAGAACGGCGTGAGCGCATTCTGGCGATCCGAGATGATCGCGGCTCTCAGCAGTGCGGGCACCATGCGATATTCCGAGTCGACGCCGATCTTGCGGACGTTATCCTGGCCGATGCCGAGCGAGAGCGCTCCCTTCTCGATCGACGAATGAGCGTGTTCGGAGGCGTAGACGACCATGCCCTGCCGCGCGCCGCGCGCCCGCAACTCGGGGTCGGCCTGGGCCCGCGCCGCGGCGATGGCTTGCATGGTGGACGTCGAGGCAGTGTCCATGATCTCGCCGAAAAACTCCGCGGGCAAACCGATCCACTGCCGCAGCCACGAGAGCACGACCTGTTCGAGTTCCACGTGCCCGGGCGATGACTTCCAGAGCATGCCATTCGTGTTCACGGCCGCGGCCAGCGCCTCGGCCAGAATGCCTGGAGCAGAGGCCGTATTCGCAAAGAAGGCGTGAAAGCGTGGATGGTTCCAATGGCTCAAAGCCGGCACGATCTGGCTGCGAAAGTCGGCGAGAATCGCCTCCATCGGCTCGGGGTCGTCGGGTGCCGAGCGTGGCAATGCGTCGATCAGATCTCCCGGCTGCATGTCCGGAAACACGCGCAAATCGCCGACGTTCGCCAGATAGGAGGCGATCCAATCCACCACCTCATAACCGGATCGCCGGAATTCCGCCGGCGGCATGTCAAACTGATTCATTCTTGTTTTATCCTTCACTATACGGCCACCACTGGGGCAAAGCCGAGGCCTGCCTGACCCGCCTCCGGCAAAATGCCCGGCGCGTCAAATCCGCTGTGGGCCAGGACCTGGGGGCCGGGCTGGGTCGGTTTTGAAAAGAGCGGGATCCCTGAAATGATGAGAGAACGAAGCCGCACGATGATTCGTTTCACTCTTCCAAGATATAGAATGTGAGCCACCGAGGTATTTTTGAACATGGATTCTTTGTCGAACCCGACATCCCGCCGGTCCTTCCTGACCGGCCCCGCCGCAGCCGCCGCGGCTTTCACAATTATCAAGCCCGAATTGGTCAAGGGCTGGGGCGCCGACAAGCTGAAGATCGGCCTGATCGGCTGCGGCGGCCGCGGCACGCAAGCCGTCGCCGACAACATGAAGGGCGCTCCGAACACCGAACTCGTCGCGATGGGCGACATCTTCGAGGACCGTCTTGAAGGCAGCCTCAAGGACCTCCGGAGCCGCGAAGCAATGCAGCCCTTCCAGGACCGCATCAAGGTGACACCCGAGAACCATTTCATTGGATTCGACGCCTATAAGAAAGTCCTCGCCTCGGGCGTGGACATCATCTTCCTCGCCACGCCTCCGGGCTGGCGGCCGATCCACTTCGAAGCGGCCATCGAGGCCAACAAGCACGTCTTCTGCGAGAAGCCGTTTGGCACGGATCCGGTGGGCGTACGCAAGATCATGGCCGCGGCGGCCAAGGCCGCGGAGAAGAAACTCACCGTGGTCTCCGGCGCGCAGCGGCGCAGCGACCCGTTCTACCTCGACATGATCGCCAGGCTCCGCGCCGGCGAGTTTGGGGATGTGCAGGCACTCTACGCCTACTGGGTCGGCACGCCCGTCATCCAGCAACCCAACGGCAAGAAACCGGAGTGGGGCGATTTCGAGTGGCAGCATCGCAACTGGTACTCGAATCTGTGGCTGGGCGGCGACCAGATCGTCGAACAGCACCTGCACAACATCGACGTCTGCAACTGGGCGATGGGCACGCACCCGGAGAAGTGCTTCGCGAGCGGTGGCGCTGTTTGGAGACCCAAGGGCACTGAAGTTTACGGCAACATCTACGACCACATCGGGGCCGATTTCGAATACGCCAACGGTGTGCATATGTCGAGCTACTGCCGTCAATTCGAGCACTGCTACAACCGGGTGGAAGAGATCGTGGTCACTTCGAAGCAGCGCATGACCTGGAACCAGACCAAGGGCGGCCCAGGCTACCCCAACGAGCACGGCAGGCTCCTGCAATCCATCCGCGGCGAGATCCCTTACGTGAACGATGGCCAGACGGTCGCCGAGAGCACCATGACCTGCATCATGGGCCGCGAAGCCGCCTACTCCGGCCAGATGCTCACCTGGGACATGATGATGAACTCGCAGCTCGACCTGTTCCCCAAGGGCGATTACGACTACAAGATGACGCACGAGACGACGCCCTTCCCGGTGCCCGGCCAGTACAAGTTCATCTAGGTTTCAACCACTCCCCCGTAACGGCCCCCGGCGCTCCTCTGGCGCCGGGGGTTGCTATTGCGAGGAATGCACGGAGCAAGAAGCTCCGGACCAGCGCGCGCACAGGCGACATTCGGCGTTCCGCGCCATCTTTGTCTCATGGACACTTGCACACGACCCGCCCGTTGAGCCCTGCAACGTGGAGGGCCAGCGCAACGTCCGACTGAGTAGATGCCGGGTGACGCTCCATTCCGCCGCAGTCCTTCAGAGGGGCATTGCTCAGAGTGGAAAGGACCGCGGTGGTGGCTGAAAACCACCGCCGTGGTGCCAACCGGCCAGCCGGGCATGGTTCAAGTATTGCAAGCAAATGGCTTACAGGCTGGCACGGCGATTGCATATCACCGGGTTGAAGGAAAGGATCGGAGAAGCATGACAATCCGACACAGTTCGAAATTCTCATTTTTGTTGGCGCTGCCGGTGGCCCTTTGGCTGCCGGTATACTCGCAGGAGGTGTCCTCACAGGCCGAGCCGCAGCAGGAGCCAGTGCAGGAGCAAGTCCAGGATCAAATTCAGCCTCCGCCGGCGCCCCGGGCCCCGATTACGGCGCAGCGCGGCGGCTGGCAGCGCTTCGATGAGCCGGACGCTGTAATGCGTCCCGCAATGCCACTGCATCTCACCATTCCAGCCGGAACGTGGATTAACCTGCGGGTGGATCAGCAGCTTTCGAGCGATCACAACCGGCCGGGCGACGCCTGGTCGGCAACCCTGACTCAGCCCGTGATCGTGAACGGACGCGTGGTCGCCCAGCCTGGGCAGATGGTCGGCGGAGTGGTGGTGGAGGCCGAAAAGGCCGGCCGGGCGAAAGGTACGTCCCGCCTGGGCCTGGATTTGAACGAGCTGACACTAGCCGACGGCCGCCAGATCCCCGTGAAGAGCAGGCTGATGGAGTTTCGCGGCCCGACGTCGTGGGGACGTGACGCGGTCGGCGTTGGCACCACCGTAGCCACCGGCGCCGCCATCGGCGGGGCGGTGAACGGCGGAGTAGGCGCCGGTGTTGGCGCAGCCGCTGGCGTCGTCGCATCCACAGTCGGCGTTTTGCTCACGCGCGGCAAACCGACAGTGGTATACCCGGAGACCACAATGACCTTCCGCCTGGAGGCGCCATTTACCTTTGCCATCGATAACGAGGCATCCCTGCGCGCGTTCGGGGCAGTGCAGGCAAACGACTACAGACAACAGCCCGCGCTGCGGTCTCGCGTCGTGCAGCAGGCTCCGCCCGCTCCTGGCTACTATGCTCCGTATCCCTACTACTCTCCGTACTACTCGCCCTACTACTACTCGCCCTACTTCTATGGGCCGAGCGTAGGCCTGTACTTTGGATCCGGCTGGGGCTACGGCGGTTGGGGACGTGGCGGCTTCCGCCGCTAACCGTATCGACTTCGCCCGGCTGGCCGTCAGTCGGTGAAGACAATGGGCCGGTTATCAGGTCGAAAGACCAGTTAACCGGCCCTTTCGGCTTTCCCAATCTAGTGCAACGCCGGCGGTGGGGCATCAGAGCATTCGATATCTCGCCGACTCGCGCCGTTCCAATCCCCGGGGATCGAAGAGATGGCGCGGATGTGATTTCCAGCGGCACTTTTTCGAAAGTTGGACAGCCACGGCAAACCCAAAATCCGGCTCGTGGCGGCAATCCCTGACCGTCGCAGTCATGTCGCCTCGTGGCATGCGGAGCACCAGCTCCGCGTCGAGCGGTAAAGCTACATCCAAAACCAAATGGGCCCCGCGCACAGAAATCTCTTCCAGATTCGCTATGGTGGAACAGGATTGCCCTGTTCTGTCAGACCAGCGGACCTCGACCAGGTCCGCACAAAGCAAGCGGCTCTCCGACCGGTGCTCATTCATATTTGCCTTAAGCTCCATATCGGAACGAGGCCTGTGAATTTTAGACTGGATGAAACGCGGGACTACGCTGGAGAGTATTGCCGGAGCCATTCCTCGCGGGTGAAGAAGCCGTCGCGGCCGATTGCGCGGTCCACGGCCAGCACACCGTCGAGGTGATCCATTTCGTGTTGGATCAGTTCTGCAAGCGCGCCGGCAGCCTCGATTTCGCCTATCGAGCCATTGCGCTTTTCGTGCCTCAGTCGAATGGCGCAGTGCCGCTGGAGCCGTACCATCAGGTTCGGGAAAGAGAAACAATCGTCCCAGAGATCGAACAGCTCCGGGCTGCGCCAGGTGAACTCCGGGTTGATGAGTTCGTACCGTACGCGGTCCAGCTCCACGAAAATGACGCGGAGCGGCGCACCGATCTGAATGGCGCTGATGGCGCGGCCAAACCCGTGGGTCCGGCGGAATTCGGCGAGGGTGTCCGCGAGATCCCGCAAGACCGGGCTCGCATCCTCACAACTCACTCGCAGTGAGACCGAGCGCAGGAGCGGGTCGCCGAGTTGCAGGATTCTACGCGCCGCCATGGCGTCATGGTAGCAACCGGCGCGAGGGTCGTGATGCGAGGCCCGGCGGCCCTACTTCTTTTCGATCAGATTGCCGCGATTGACGGACTCGCCGTGGAAGAAGACTTCCACGATCCGCTCTGTTGAGGAAATGTCCTCGAGCGGATTGCCCTCGACCAGCACGAGCGAGGCGTCGCCTCCGGCGCTGATACGCCCAGCCTTGCCGGCGGCGCCCAGGCATTCGGCGGCGCCGGAGGTAGCCGCGCGCAGAGCATCCAGTGGAGTGAGACCGGCCTTCACCAGGAGTCGCAGTTCATGGTGAAGCATGGGGCCGTGGACTAGTAACGCAGTCCCGCTGAGAGTCGAAGCTGAGATCTTCGTCCCTTTGGCTTGAGCGGCGCGCAGGCTCTGCATCGCGGCTTCGAGCGTGCGCAGCGCGGCATCGCGCGGTTTGGGCTTGCGATAAGCCTCTTCAATCCGATTCAACAACTCGCGCGGCGTCAACTGCTCGGCCAGAGAGCCCTTCAGCAAATCCAGATTGCCCGTTTCCCGATCCGCCGCAGCCTCGAAAAAAGACAGATGAGTCATCGCGCAACCGCCGGATTCGGGCTGCGCGACGGAGCGCAAAACCGCCGCGCCCAGTTTCTCGCCCGTGGCGAACCGCGCGTCGATCGCCTTGCCCGCGGCAGCAGGTAAAGCAACGCTGCCCAGGCCCGTCACACCGGAGTAGAGATAGGCCTTCAAAGCGTGCTCGGCCGTTGTAACGGCATCACCGGAGGACTTCGGCGGCAACCCGGCATCCATGGCAAGCACGACTTCCGCGTCGATCAGGCCCGGCAGCACCGTCTTGCCCGCGGCGGGAATCTCCGACGCATTCAACTCTTTCGCCTGGGGCGCATCCCCCTCGAAGATCACGGCGATTTTGCCGCGCTTCAAGAGCAGCGAACCGCGTTCGATGACCTTGTCTCCGGTAAAGATGCGGGCGTCGCGGACGAGCCAGGTTTCACTTTGTCGTGACTCGCGCGCCAGAATCTGGGCCTTCCTGAGATTGCTCCGGTCATGGGTTTGCCAGATGCCGGTGATGACGAAGGGCGCCAGGGCGGCCACGACCCACAACTTCGCGGCAGGCTTCAGCCGGTCCTCTTTCTCCCAGCGGAACAGTTTGAAACACACGAACAACGAGACCGCCGCGGTAGCGACCAGCGCGACAACCGCCGTTATGTTCTGCGTGATGGACTCGCCCCGCAGCAGGATGCCCTGCATGCCCAGTGTGAGATGCGTCGATGGCAGATACTGCGCCACCACCTGCAGCCAGTCCGGCATGAGCGTCAGAGGGATGGTAGCCCCGCTCAGCATGAGCATGGGCAGGTAGAGCAACTGGACGATGATCTGGCTCTCCTGCATCGAGTTGACTACCGAGGCGATGATCAGGCCCATGGCGCGGAAAGCTACGACGCCGATGCTGAGGAAGACCAGCAGGGAGATCGGGCTCTGCGGCATCGGCATGGCATAGCGGAAGTGCAGAATGCCGATGAAGATGGCAAGCGCCGGGAGAAACACCAGCCAGCCGGTGACGATGGAGCTGACCAGGATCGGCCCGGGCGTGATGGGCGCAACTTTGAAGCGCCGCAGGATGCCGACTTCGCGCTCCATCACCGCGCTCATGCCTGCGCCAAAGAAGCCGGTGCCGAGGATGTTCAACGTGAGCACCAGCGCGAAGACTTGCGTGGCCGCGCCGGGGCTCTGCGCCGCACCCATGAACTCGCCGAACCCGATCAGAAAGACCAGCGGGAAAAGGTAGTTGAAAAAGATGACGATGCGCTCGCGAAGCGTCAGGCGCAGTGTGGTGCGAATGTAGGCGATGTAAGTCTTCATGGGCGCGGTGTGATCTCGCTCAGTCCCGGAGTGTCTTGCCGGTCAGTTGGATGAAAACGTCCTCAAGCGTCGGCCGCTTGATGTGGATGTCGGCCAGTCCCACACCGCAAGCATCCACCCACTTCACCAGATCGAGCACGGCTCGCGCGGGATGCTCGGTCGCCGCCGCAAGCGAAAGACGATCGGAATCGAAAGTGATCTGGTCGCTTTCGGGCCAGCCAGGAGGCAGGCCTTCCGGAAGCGGGCTCTGGCACACAAGTTCGACGCGGCTCTTCCCGATGATCTGCTGCTGCAGCTCGCGCGGCGTGCCGTGCGCAACGATTCTGCCTTCGTCGACAATAGCCACGCGATCGCAGAGTTGCTCGGCTTCCTCGATGTAGTGCGTGGTCAGAACGATGGTGGTCTTACGGTCGCGCAGCTCTTCGATGAGCCCGTGAATCTCGCGGCGGATCTGAGGATCGAGACCAGTGGTCGGCTCATCGAGAAACACGATGTCCGGCTCGTTCACCATGGCGAGCGCGATGGCGAGCCGCTGCTTCTGGCCGCCGCTCAGATTCTTGTAATCCGCTTTGCGCTTGTCCCAAAGCTGCAGGCGCTTAAGCAACGCGGGCTGGTCGGCGGAACGGGAGTAGAACGCACCGAACAATTCCAGCGCCTCTTCGACCGTGATCTTGTCCCGCAGCATGGTCGCCTGCAGGCAGACGCCGATGCGGTCCTTTACGGCCATCGTCTCGTTCTCGGGATCGAAGCCCAGGATCCTGACGACTCCCGACGTGCGGGGGCGCAGCCCTTCCAGGATTTCGACGGTGGTCGTCTTGCCCGCGCCGTTCGGGCCCAACAGGCCGAATACTTCGCCGCGTGCAACATGAAAATCGATGCCGCGCACGGCCTGGACGTCGCCGTAGGTCTTCGTCAGGCCCGAAACCGTAATTGCCAGATCCTGTTCCATTCGCCCCCTGATTCAATAAACAAACCCGCCGCTTGCTGCCCGCTGTGGCGCACGCTTTAGCGTGCAGCGTCGAGATTCATCTCGACGTCCGGCAAATGGCGGCATGAATGCCGCCACGGCACGCTAAAGCGTGCGCCACAAGGCGATGTGTCTCTATTGCGCCGCCAGCACCGCGATTGACGCACGCAGAAACGCTGGGAGATCGTCGGGCTTTCTCGACGAGACCAGGTTGCCGTCGACGACCACCTCGCTGTCTTCCCACAGCCCGCCCGCGTTCTGAACGTCAACGCGGATGGCAAAGAAGCTCGTGCAGTGCTTGCCCCGCAACACATCGGCGGAGCAGCAGCACCACAGACCATGGCAGATAGCAGCCACGAGTTTGCCCCGCCGGTTGATCTCGGCGATGAACTCGTTGGCTTGCGGATTGCGGCGAATGAAGTCCGGCGCGAAGCCGCCTGGGGCGACCACGCCGTCGTAGTCGGCCGCGTTGAGTTCCGCGTAACTTTTAGCCGAAACGGCCGGATAGCCCGTCTTGCTCGGATAGGTTTTGCCTGCCTCAGCGCCGACGAGATGCACCTCGGCGCCCTCTTCGATGAGACGGTAATACGGGTACCAAACCTCCATCTCCTGATAGAGCTGGTCGACGAAAACAGCGATGCGTTTGCCCTTCAATTTCGCTTCGGGAGTCATGGTGTCAGTGTACTTCGTTCCCGTACAGGTTTCCGTGCCCCAGACGCTCGAAATGGCGATAGAGGACAGCCGCCACGGCGGGGATCGGGTTCACGGCATCGGGCAATAGCGAAGTCATCACGGCGAAAGCGAACGGCCGGTTCTTGAGCAGCACGATGCCGCCCTCGGTGTAGACGCCTCCCACCTCGCCTGTTTTCGAAGCTACCTCGACGTCGTCGGTGATCGTCGCCCGGAAGGCCCCATTCACATGCTTCGTAATGGAAAGGATCTCGCGGCAGTCGTCCGGAGCGGCGGCCTCGCCGCGCCAGATCAGCGCCAGGAGATGCGCGATGTCCGCGGGCGTCGAAACGTTTTCGCGGTCGGTGCGCGCGGCGGCCGAATCCATCATGACCCGCTGCAGGCGCGTGTGCGCCAACCCGAGCGACTGCATCGTAGCGTTCACCTGCTCCATCCCCGCGAGCGCGATCAACCGGTTCGTCGCCGTGTTGTCGCTGTCGACTATCATCCGCACGATCAGATCGTGCACCGTCAGCGTGACCGGCCCCTGGGCCAACTCTTCCTGCAGATGACCGCTACCTGTGACCGCGTCCGAAGATTGCAGCGTGAGCTTATCGTCCATCCCGAACGCGCCCTCGCGCCGGGCCCGCATCAACTGCACGAGCAGCGGCACCTTGATCAGGCTCGCCGTCGCCGATTCCGTCCGCGCGTGATACTCCAGCGTCTCGCCGGTGGTCAGGTCGATGGCAGCCACGCCCAACACGCCGTCGATGGTGCGGTCCACGCCGGCGATGTTCGCAAGCGTCTTCTCTCCATAAAGCTGAGCGACAGTCTGCGCGCTACAGGTGAAGGCCGCCGCGAAAAAGAGAGCGATCAACGGCTTTGTCATAATCAATAACGAGGATACCCAAGCGTTGATGGCAATGTGGAACTGGCTGGCCGTGGCATGCGGCGCGGCGACGGGCGGCGTGTTGAGATACGGAGTGGCATTGTGGTTTGGCGGCCGCGTGCCCGGAGGGTTTCCGTGGGGCACATTGTTCATCAACATCACGGGCTCGGCCTTTATCGGATTCTTCAGCACGTTGAGCGGCGCGGAAGGGCGGCTGCTCGTCTCGCCGCAGACCAAGCTTCTGGTGATGACAGGCATCTGCGGCGGCTACACGACCTTTTCCACGTTCAGCCTGGAGACGTTGCGCCTGATGCAGGACCGGCAGTACGGCGCGGCCGCGCTGAACGCGGTGGGCTCCGTGCTGCTGTGCCTGCTGGGCGTCTGGCTGGGGCACACGCTTGCGGCCACCCTGAACCCCCGTTAGATCGATCATGCCTGAGGACGAAGCCATGCAAGTTCCGCGCGATGCCGTGCTGTTGCGCATTTTCGTTGGCGAAAACGACCGTCTCGGCCACAAGCCGCTCTACGAGGCGATCGTCATGCGGGCGCGCGAGTCGCACCTCGCCGGGGCCACCGTGCTGCGCGGGCCGCTCGGTTTCGGCCACTCCAGCCGCATCCATACAACGAAGTTACTCGAGATGTCGAGCGATCTGAGTTACGTGGTTGAGATCGTCGATAAAGACGAAAAGATCCAGGCCTTTCTGCCGGAACTCGACAAGCTGATGATGGAGAGCAAGGGCAGCGGGCTGGTGACGCTGGAACACGTGCAGGTGCTGCAATACGGGCCTGTGAGCCAGTAGCCTATTCGACCCGCAGCGCTTCGACCGGATCGAGATACGCCGCGCGCAGCGCGGGGATCAGTCCGCTCACCACGCCCACAATGACCAGCACGACGCCCGACATCACCATCGTCGAAAACTGAATGGTCAGATGCAGGTCGGTCTTGCCGGTTTTGTCCTCGAAGATCTCTCCGAGCATCGGCAATGGCGGCATAGCCGCTACGAAGATGTAGGACAACGCCACGCCGATTATGCCGCCGGCGAAGGTCAGCGCAATCGCCTCGGCCAGGAATTGCCAGGCCACGTTGCGGCGCGTGGATCCAAGTGCGCGCCGCAGCCCGATCTCACGCGTCCGCTCACTCACCGAGACGAGCATGATGTTCATCAATCCGATGCCGCCGATGGCCAGAGTGAGTGAGCCAATGAAGAGCAACAGGCCTTTCAACCCGATGGTCAGTCCGTCGATGATGGGCCGCATGTCGGAAGTGCCAAAGGTCTCGATGGCGCGCTTGTCCTTCGGATCGAATCCCTTGCGCTTTGCGATGGACGTGCGGAATTGCAAGGCGGCCAGATCTTCGAACTGCGCCGAGATAGGCTGGATCACAACGTTGCCGGGATAACGGACGTTGAACAGTTCGCCCATGGTCTCGTAGGGAATGAACACCGCCCGGTCATCGGGGCCGTAGTAGTTACCGATCGACATCTTCTGTTCCATGCGGCCGATCACGGTGAACCGTACGCCGACGATCGTGATCGTTTCGCCGACGGCCGGTCGTCCGCCAAAAAGCTTGTCTTTCGCCCAGTCGCCAAGAAACGCTACGTGCCGCCGTTCGTGCTCGTCTTCCCTGGTGAACCAGCGTCCTTCCATCGGAATCTCGGTGCGGATTTCGCCATAGTCCGCGCAAACTCCGCGCAACTGGATATCGAAGGAGCGATCTTCGTAGCCGATCTTCGGACGGCGAACCAACTCGGGACAGATCTGCTTGATGACGGGCGATTCCGCCTTGGCAACCTCCAGGTCCTCCTTCTCAAAAAGCACCTTCTTGCCCGCGCGCTCACCGCCGGCCTGCATCGAGGTCTGGCCCGGAAACGCGATGACGCAGGTCTTCGAAAAATTCGTAAACAGATTGACGAAGACGATTTGGAACCCGTTGCCGTAGGCGAGCAGCAGTGTGACCGCGGCAATGCCCCAGACGATGCCGCTCATCGTGAGGAAGCTTCGTGTCGGGTTGCGCCGCAAGCTGGCCCACGCCTGCGTCAGAATCTCTTTCCACATCTCGTGTTCCGGCTTACCCGCCGGCCTCCCAGCGCAGGGCCTCGATCGGATCGATGGACGCCGCCCGCGAGGCGGGATACATCGCCGAACACAGCGCGACGATCCCCAGCAACACAATGCACGTGACGCTCACCTGCCATGTCGCAATCAACCCCGCAAAGTACATCGGCATCGGAAGCTTGTTCACGGCGGCGCAGAGTCCATGGGCGAATGCGAAGCCCACCGCGCCGCTGCCGAATACGATCATGAACGTCTCCGCGAAAAACATGAGCAGGATCTCGCGCCGCGTCGCGCCCACTGCCTTGCGCAAGCCGATTTCGCGCGTCCGCTCCTGCACCGCCACCAGCATCACGTTCATGGTGCCGATGCCGCCCAGCAGCAGCGTGACGACGCCCATCGCGCCGAGGAAATACTTCATGCCGTTCGCCATCGAGGCGAAGCCGCGCGACTCCTTCACCGTGTCCCAGGTCGGCACGGCTTCTTTGTCGGCGGGATCGAAGTCGTGGATCGCCGCGAGCGCACGCTTCAACTCCAGTACGCACGCCTCGTGAACTTCGAGCGACTTCGCTTTGACGATAAACTGATCGATGGTCTCCGGCGGCATCGGCGGCTTGTTCGGCAGGTCCTTGATCATCGCTCCGTAGGGCACGAAGATCTTCTCGATGTCACGCCCGCTGTAGCTGCTGTCCTGCTCTTTGTGCTTCATTACGCCGATCACTTCATACGGAAACCCGTTGACGGTGATGCGCTCGCCCAGCGCCTTGCGCGCGCCGAACAGTTGTTTGCGCGCTTCCGGTCCGATGAACGCTACGCGGCGGGCTTGCAGGTCATCTTCCGTGGAGAAGAACCGTCCCTCCTCCGCGGGCAGGTAGCGGATCGTCTGGAACGCGGGGTTCGAGCCGCTCACATCGAGCAGCGCGTTGTTGTACGCGCTTCGTACGGGGATGCTGCCACGTTCGAGTTCCGGCAGTATGTTCTGGCAATCGGGGCACTGCGGAATAATCGCCTCGTGGTCGCGGGTGGTCCACCAGATCTTGCGCCCGGCGCGCTCGCCGCCCGCCTGGAGCGACGTGCGGCCGGGCCACACGATCACGATGCTGTCGCCGAACTTCTCCGCCACCTGGCGCTGGCCTTCGCGAAACCCGTCGCCGGCCGCGGTCATCAGCGTGATGGAAACAATCCCCCACGCCAGCCCGAACATGGTCAGGCCTGTGCGCAGCTTGTGCGCCGTGAGCGTCTGGTAGGTGTCCTTGAGGAGGTCTGAGATGCTCACGGCGCACTCCTTAGTACTACTGTGTTACAAACGTTTCGTGCCACAAAAAGGACAGCAAGGGAGCTGTCGAATCAAGAAGCCGGCAATAGTTCGGCGGAGTGTGGCGATGGAGTGTGGGTTATGCCGTCCGCAGGAGG
>Ga0302270_10000944_pt1 | contig 30022 bp, 27 predicted proteins | sample III_Bog_E2_3_FD_198773 | JGI IMG/M metagenome (GOLD analysis project Ga0302270, IMG submission 198773) | Peat permafrost microbial communities from Stordalen Mire near Abisko, Sweden - III_Bog_E2_3 | ecosystem: Environmental > Terrestrial > Soil > Wetlands > Peat | place: Sweden: Abisko... | reverse complement strand
ACGATGACACACTGCCGGTATCGGGCCGCGACGGCGGCCCCGCGTCCTCGTGGACGCGAAGCCAAGGGCGCGGATGCGCCCGCCCGGCGTCTGAGGGCAGCCTTGATGAGTCACCATCAAGGCTCGAGGGTATGAATCGGCTGCGCTAATAGGGGCAAAGAACGCTGTGGCCGTAAACCAATGGTGGCGCATTGCAGTAGGGGGAGGCGTAAATGACCGGAGGCGCACGGAAATGGTGTCGGTCTCCTTGGTCATGGCCACGGTCGGCGTGGCCCTCTCCCCCTTGGTGGCCTCCCCGCTCTTCCGCGCTCGATGGTGTAACCAGCGTCCCAAGCGCGAGAAAGGCCGAGATCGCAAGGCCTATCGCAAGTTTTGAAGCCAAGCTTGATTTTGATTTGGCTCTGGTGTCGGTCATGACGACCTCATTTGTTGACATATGCCGGGTCTCCGATCATAAATAGGAACAATGATACCATCGAACCTCAATGACTGAACATCAAGGATCGATGATATGACTGAATCTGATTTAGCTATGCGACGGAATTCCCTTATGACCGAACTTCTTGAACACATCATCGGCGATTTTCTTCTGCGCTTCCGGCATTGACGCGTAGACAGCCTCGAATGAAGAAATTAAAGTCTTCAATCGATTAGCATGATCTTGAGTGAATTTTTCATAGGATTTCAGATCCTGAACGGCCGTCATGCTTTGCGATGCTTCGTCAGCTCGTTCTGAAGAGAGCTTATCCATCGACGCGGCGTTTTCGCGCATCGCCTTTGCAACGTTTTCCCACTGACCCTCTTCCTCGGGAGTGATCATGAGTGACGTGTGAAGATTGATTATCCGCTGCTCGACGGTTTCCTCCTGGGTGCCCGAGGCCTGACCTCTGGTCTGTGCAGGAAGAACATCGGCATCATTTCGGATGTTCGCCACGTCGCTGATCTCGTCGTAGCGGATATTGTCTTCTGCCTTCTTCAGAGCTTGACTCGCGTTATAATACTCGTGAGCTGCGATGAATTTGGCAGCCTCGTCGATATCTAATGTGGTTTGCTTCAGCGGTACCACTGTGACGGTGTAATCTACGTCGATGGCTTCGAGCCTGATGGCCTCGAATGCGGCCTTGCCATCGCCCTTCGTCAGGCTTTTCTTGGCCGTAACGACGGCAGCGGCTTTCTCCGGTGTCTGCTGGTAAGATTCACCAAGAACGATGCTGCTATCGATGGGAATCCAGGCAATCTGGGTGTCGCTATTCCCTCCTTGACCAATGGGTTTCCGTGGGGTGGAGTCTTGGAGCGCCGACTCAGCCTTCATGAAGACAGCGTCATCGTTCTTGGCTTTTGCAAGAGACGACTGTGCATCGGTGATGTACTTGGCCGCTTCAGCGGTCTCTCCATCGAATATCGCCATTCTGGCGAGGTGAATATCATTGAAGGCACTGCTGCCTTCCTTAGATACGCGACCGAAATCTTTTTCGGCGATTTTAAAAGATGCCGCGTTGGGTTCTTGTGCCGTAGTCTTATCAGAAGGAGCCGCATCGCAGCTTCCGGCCAATACGGACGTCAGCATAAGAGTCGATGCGACAATGAGTGTCTTTTTCATGAACGAATATCCTTCTCTTGAGACGACTCCCTTCGATAGCGAAGAGCGCCACGCCATACCATCGAACCTTGATGTCTATCCATCAAGGCCACCTTCAATGGTTGCAGCCAGAGGACCGGCGATATGTCATCGTCAGGGCTCGCCGGTATCGAACGAAGGGAGTCGGCAAAGAGAAGGATCGATCCTCTTTGCCCCCCCTCTGAATTATACCAACGGCCCTAGACAATGATCCGTGCCGTTGGTATCGGCGGCGACCGCCGCCGCGCGCCCCATGGCGCGAAGCCAAGGGCGCGGATGCGCCCGCCCGGCGTCTGAGGGCGCCGCAGACGTGTCAACGTCCAAGGCCATTGGTCTTTTATACCGGCGAGCCCTGATCCTGACACATCGCCGGTCCTCGGGCCGCGACGGCGGCCCGGCGTCTGAGGGCAGCCTTGATGAGTCACCATCAAGGCTCGATGGTCTTACGCCCTGCCGTGAGTGGCGGTCGCCAAGCCTTTGGCGGTCTTCAGGTACTGATTGCCCAGCTTGGTGATTTCGGTCGGCGCCGAGGAGAGTTCGGCCTGGAGGCGACGGACGCTGTCTGTCACCCACCCGCTGTAGATTTCGGCCGCCTTGCCGATGTCCCGGCACTCCGAGAGACGGTTGACCGCCTCCATTCCAATCCGCATGTCCTCGTTCCGATGCGCGAGCCAGGATGCGCATATGTCATGGTAGACATTGAGGACTTTTGCCGATGAGCCATTAATAACATCAACCTGCCGGGTTCCTGCCGCTTTGGCTTCGTCCGCAAATTTATGAATTGTACCCGTCACCTTGGCTGATGTTGCCTGAATAGCGTCTGCCTGTTGCTTTTCTGTGGCCTGGATTTCTGCCACAGGCGCTTGAATCGGCTTTTCCATTGTCGTCTCCGTTCGTTGGTGATTAAAAGAGCTGTGGTGGTTCTTTTTCGGTAGCGGCATTTGCAACGCCCGCCCCTATTGAACCGCTCGCTGACGGTCATCAGATCGTAGGGCGGGCCTCCTTGGAGGGGGCATCTTGGCGGGCAGCGGTTCCGGCACCCGGCGGAAGAACCGAAAGTCCAAATTCCAGCATCGCAATGAATGAGGTTCTGCTCATGGCCGCCTTCTGTGAATCGGTGCCGACCTTGGGTGCTTGATGCTGACATCTCCCGCCATTCGACCGACCACACAACGATCGCCTGTGGGCGGTTCGAGCTGATTACCCAACCTATTCAAGAAAATCGAGATCGTCAGCCATCGGAAACTACTCAAAAGCGGATATTTTATTGTCTTATTTTATGGTCTTATGTGCTCGTTCTCTTTGTGGGGCCCCCAAAGAGACGAGGCCCGAAGGTGGGCGAGACGCCCGCGTTCTCCGCGCGCTAAGGCCGTTCGGATAGGCCGGGACAAAAAGAGAACATCGGTAGCTCTTGCCAAGCAGAAAAAAATCTGCTAGTTCAACAGCTTCTGAGAAGAGTGTTCCCCGCACGCGCGGGGATGAACCGGAACACCCCCTCGCGTTCCAGTATGTGTCTAAGTGTTCCCCGCACGCGCGGGGATGAACCGTTCGGATTAGCTGAGTAGTCGGCGGTCAGTGCGTGTTCCCCGCACGCGCGGGGATGAACCGTTGTTATATGTTATGACAAGTCGTCCGCGAGAGTGTTCCCCGCACGCGCGGGGATGAACCGTCAAATTTGCCTCCGTTGTGAGCATATATTAAGTGTTCCCCGCACGCGCGGGGATGAACCGTCCATTTACGATGCCATGGAGTCGTATCTAAAGTGTTCCCCGCACGCGCGGGGATGAACCGCTGTTCGTCGATACCACGATCAGGACCAGGGAGTGTTCCCCGCACGCGCGGGGATGAACCGGACTCGTAAACAATATATAGACTCGCCCCTGTGTGTTCCCCGCACGCGCGGGGATGAACCGCTGATTGCTTACTTGGCTCGCGGGTGGTCGGAGTGTTCCCCGCACGCGCGGGGATGAACCGCGTAATCATTGATTTTGAAACTCGGAAAGCAAGTGTTCCCCGCACGCGCGGGGATGAACCGCTCCATGGCGCGCTCTTGGATGCCCAACTTTTGTGTTCCCCGCACGCGCGGGGATGAACCGGCAGCGATTCGGCTCCCAGCCTGGGCAGGACAGTGTTCCCCGCACGCGCGGGGATGAACCGCGCCACTTGTGGACCCAACAGCGCCTGGTTCAGTGTTCCCCGCACGCGCGGGGATGAACCGTTGACGGAAAGGGAAAAGAAGAATCTCTAGCTGTGTTCCCCGCACGCGCGGGGATGAACCGGCGTACATATCGAAACACCTCAGTCATAAGCCGTGTTCCCCGCACGCGCGGGGATGAACCGGCGTGGCTGACCGATCCCGAGATCACCCGCTTGTGTTCCCCGCACGCGCGGGGATGAACCGTTCACCAGAATGGTGGATGCGCCGTCAAGCGAGTGTTCCCCGCACGCGCGGGGATGAACCGTTGGTGCTGGCGCCGTCCACCGACACGGACCCGTGTTCCCCGCACGCGCGGGGATGAACCGATCTCTTTCAGCGTCTCAATTTCCATCACTGTGTGTTCCCCGCACGCGCGGGGATGAACCGACCGACGCCGATCTGACCAGGGCAAACCTGTCGTGTTCCCCGCACGCGCGGGGATGAACCGTTTCTGGTATTGGAAATTTGATCAATTCGTTGGTGTTCCCCGCACGCGCGGGGATGAACCGTGGTTATATTACGCCTCTCAGCGCCCCGATCTGTGTTCCCCGCACGCGCGGGGATGAACCGGTGCTGTCGTCGAATGATTTTCGTTCGAAAAAGTGTTCCCCGCACGCGCGGGGATGAACCGTTCAGCGTAACTATTATAGCCGAGGTATCGGCGTGTTCCCCGCACGCGCGGGGATGAACCGCCATCACCGGCAACGCCGGAGGGACAGACCGGGTGTTCCCCGCACGCGCGGGGATGAACCGTGCAATCAACAAGAGTCTTTATGTTTAAAGCCGCTCCTTATGAGTCTCGGTCCCGTATGACCGCCAAAATTGACCGAGAATCCCTGCTTTTGTTCTGGGGGAAGGCGCGTCCTCACTCTGCTGAGTCGGCTCAATGGCATCCTTTGGTTTATCATGGCTTGGATGTGGCGGCTGTTGGTTTGACGTTGGCCGAGCATCGCGGGATGATGCCGGATTGGGTCGCTCTTTTTGGCGATCATTGGCGCGGGGTTTTGGGGTCTTTGCTGGCGTTGCATGATATTGGCAAATTCTCTCGGCCCTTTCAGTCTCTAAATCAAGAGTTCTGGCCAAAAGCGGTCTTAGGACCATACAAAAACCAAGGTCACGGCCCTCGCCACGATAGCTTGGGGCATGGCTTGTTGCAAATCCTCTTGAATGAAGAGCAAGAGCGGAAGCATTTTCTGGGAGCTTGGAAATGGAGACACCTTACAGTTTTATTGGCTCCCTTTGTTGGGCATCATGGCTATGCGGTTTCAGCACCTATGATAGACCCCGGTGAAGTTTTTGGCGCCAAAGTGCTGTCTGTTGCCCACGACTTTTTGGATGAAATGGCGGCGCTGTTTCAACCCCAATTGCCGCCTTATACCGAACAGATGCGCACGCCCTTGATCCGGGCGAGTTGGGAACTGGCCGGGCTCACCGTCCTGGCGGATTGGATCGGCTCCCATCAGACTTGGTTTCCCTATCGCCCGAACACGATAGACCCCGCGCGCTATTGGCAGGACTACGCTTGGCCCCAAGCTCAACAAGCGGTGCAACAGGCGGGGGTACGGCCCAGTCGCCCCAATCCACACATCAGCTTTCACGCACTGATCGGGACCGATCATCATCCCAGCCCCGTTCAGCATTGGGCTGAATCCGTGGCGCTGCCCGCCGGCCCGATCTTGGCCTTGATTGAAGACATGACCGGAAGCGGTAAAACCGAAGCCTCATTGATTTTGGCCCATCGATTGATGGCGACGGGGCAAGCGCGGGGCCTATATGGCGCCCTGCCAACCATGGCAACCGCAAACGCCATGTATGGTCGATTGGCCGCCTGTTACCGCAGGTTATTTCATTCGGAAGACCAGCCAAGTTTGGTGTTGGCCCATGGCGCAACGGCCTTGCATGACGGCTTTCGGGACAGTGTGGAGACTCTGGGAACCTCCCAAGGCGTCAGGACAGGCACAGGTGACGAGGATACGCAGGGCGACGAGGCCAGCGCCGCTTGCACCGCCTGGCTGGCAGACAGTCGACGCAAATGTTTTCTGGCCGATGTCGGCGTTGGCACCATTGATCAGGCACTGTTGGCCGTTCTTCCGGTGAAATACCAAGCCCTGCGATTGTTTGGGCTTCGGGACCATGTTTTGGTGGTTGATGAGGCCCATGCTTACGACGTCTATATGGGAACCGAGCTGGAACGCTTGTTGACCTTCCAGGCCGCTCTTGGCGGCAGCGCCGTCGTGTTGTCGGCAACCCTGCCATTGGCCAAGCGTCAAGCCCTCGCCGATGCCTTCTCCCGAGGTCTTGTGGGGGCGGTCGCTCCGGTGCTGGAAAAAACCGGCTATCCGTTGACGGCGCTGGTCAGTGCCGTCGGCGCCAGCGAGGTTGTGTGCGAGACCCGTCCAGGGTTAGCGCGCGCCCTGACGGTTTCGCGACTGGCGAGCCCCACCGAAGCGGTGCATCGGATTGCCGAGGCGGTGCGAACGGGAGCCGCCGTGGCCTGGGTCCGCAACACGGTGGATGATGCCTATGCCGCCGTTTCAGCCCTGGAGGCCGAAGGAATTCCGGCGATGCTGTTCCATGCTCGTTTTGCCATGGGGGATCGCCTCGCCATCGAAGCCCAGGTTATCGAGCGGTTCGGCAAGACCAGCGATCCAGCCCAACGCCCTGGTGTCTTGGTGTCAACCCAAGTGATCGAGCAGTCTTTGGACCTGGATTTTGACCTGATGGTGTCGGATTTGGCTCCGATCGATCTGTTGCTTCAGCGGGCTGGGCGATTGTGGCGGCATGAGCGCGGCCTCCGGTCTGTGGCGTATCCCCATTTGCTGGTGCTGTCACCGGATCCGACCGGCCTTGATGGGGCAACATCACCATCAAGGCCCGAGGGTATAACCGCCCGGTGGTGCCAGGCGCTGTTACCAGGAACCGCCGCCGTCTATAAAAATCACGGTCTTCTCTGGTTGACCGCCCGAGTGTTGTTTCAGCAAGCCATCTGGCGGATTCCCGAGGATGTTCGGCGTCTGGTGGAAGCGGTTTATGCGCCCCAAGAAATCCTCACCATCCCCGATGGCCTGCAACGGGCGGCCTTGAAAGCCGATGGAGAGGATCGAGCCGCCGGGTCTCAAGCCGACCGTCTGGTTTTGAAAGTGGCCGGCGGCTATGCCGGCAATGCGGGGCGCTGGGATGACGATACCCGCACCCCAACCCGGCTCGGCGAAGAAACCAGGATTTTGCGTCTGGCCCGCTGGCAGGACGGTAACCTTCAGCCTTGGTGCCCAAATGATGACCCCTCTCGGGCTTGGGCACTGTCGGAAGTCTCGGTTCGAGCCTCCCGCGTTTGCGGTGTTCCTAAGCCGTCAGGCGATCAGGCCCGCGCGGCAGCCCAAGCCTGCGCCTCATGGACCCGCCATGATGTCGAAAAATTATTGCTGATTCTCGAGTCGAAAGCCCAAGGGCTATGGCAAGGGCAGGTTCTAAGTCAAAAGGGTGAAAAAACAACCGTTGATTATACTGTTTTTGGCGGCTTACACTTTTCTAAGTGATCCTTTAGGGTGGATAGGTTCCTGCCGAGCAGACCGAAGAGGATGGATTGGCGGGATGGCCCGGCTATCAGGGCGCAGCGAGAGCCGTCAGGCGCTCCGTTCCCTGCTTTGCGGGGATTTTTTTGACAGAAGGTTATAAGTGTTCAGCGAGAGTCATTGCGCTTGACAACGCGGCCTACTGTTTTTAGGCTTTTCGTTGAAAAAGCCGCGATAAAATACTCTTTCCAGACTCTCTTGCCGATAATCAACGCGCAGAACTCCTTGCTTGTCGGGACATAGGCCGACTCATCACAGAGTCTCAGATCAAAAATGAGTATAAAAATATTCATTGATCGGTTGATTCATCGATCAGCATCCTGATACCGGACTTCACCACAAGATGGGAATGTTAATCGCCATGACTTCTCTTTTTTCCCTCTTGACCGAACGCTGGCTGCCGGTACGGCGAGCGTCAGGGCTGCGATTGATGATTGCGCCCTCTGATCTGACCGAGGGACTGGATGACGATCCGATCGTCGCTTTCGACTGGCCACGACCGGATTTTGACGCGGCGGCTCGGGAATTTTTGATCGGGCTGCTTTCAACGGCCTGTTGGAGCCAAGTGATCGATCCCGAGCTGTGGCTAACATGGTGGGAAGAGCCGCCGACGTCGGCAGAGCTGGCGGAGCGGTTAGCACGCTTGGCGCCGGCCTTTATGCTGGACGGCCCTGGCCCGTGCTTTCTTCAAGACTGGGAACCGCTTGCGGATAAAGAGCAAAAGACCATCACCAGCCTGCTGATCGACGAACCGGGCGATCAGACGCTTAAGAAAAACGCGGACTTGTTCGTCAAGCGCGGACGCGGCGCCACCTTCAGCCGCTCGACGGCGGCCATGGCCTTGTTTACGCTCCAGGCTTTTGCGCCGGCCGGCGGGGCTGGCAATCGAACCTCATTGCGAGGTGGCGGCCCCATGACGACCTTGGGCTTGCCGACGCCAAGCAACGACAAGCATCCGGTGCCGTTGTGGAACATTCTATGGCTCAATGTTTGGGGCGAAATCGATTGGGTCGATCCTGCCACGGTGTTGCCTCGGGTGTTTCCCTGGTTGGTTCCAACGCGCGTGTCCAGCAAAGACGAGATCACCACGCCGCGCGATGTTCACCCGGCCCAGGCTTATTGGGGAATGCCGCGCCGCATCCGATTGGTGTTCAGCGCAAACCCCAACAACACACCGTGCGATCTGACTGGAACCATCGATTCCGTGCGGGTTGATGCCTACCGCACCCAAAATTACGGCACCCACTATGCTGCATGGGACCGAGCCCACCCGCTCACCCCCTACTATCGCACCAAACCCACAGGACAGGAATGGTTGCCGCTGCATCCCCAGCCGGGACGGTTGGGGTATCGGGATTGGGTGGGGTTGGTGGTGGCCGACGCCGAAGATCAAGCCATGTGCCGCACCCCGGCCCAAATTGTCGGGATCATCAAAGATCGGTTGGAAATTTTAAACGCCCATTACATGCGGTTACTGGCCTGCGGCTTTGACATGGACAACATGAAGGCGCGGGGATTTGTTGAAAGTGAAATGCCGATCCCGATTGTTGATCGGGATTGGCGCCCGTCATTTGATGTGCATAGCCGTCGAATGGTGGCCGGCGCCCGCGAGGTCTCCGGGCTGTTGTCGGTGGCCGTGGGCAAGGCGCTCACTTCCGGCGAGTTGCCCGATGCCGAGAAAGGGGCCAGACGGGCGGCAAAAGACCATTTTTGGGAAAGCACCGAAGCCGGTTTCTATGAACAGATCGCGGCTCTTCCCGAATATCTGAAGACCAATGGCGCAGATACAACGGCCTTACGCCAAGACTGGTTTCTACATCTGCGCAAAATCGCGCTTCTGGTCTTCGATGCTCTGGTTCCGATGGATACTCTTGAGGCTTTGGCTTTGGAACGTCTGGTCAAGGCGCGTCGAGATTTGGTTTCCACGTTGAACGGCTTCGGCAAAAATGGGCTGGCTCTTTATAACGCATTGGGCTTACCCCCTCCCGAAAGCGGAAAACCAAAAGGAAAAGAGAATAAGAAAGGGAAAGCATCGTCATGACCACCGAAAAGCTCTTCAATCCCGATCTAATCCAACAGTGGTGGCAGGATTTGCAGAAAACTAAGCCAGACGGTAAGCCAAATCCTACGAGTAATCCCGGAGCCTTAGCGCGACTGCGCCGATATTCCACCACACTGGGCGCCATGACCGAACCGGCAACATTGGATTTATTCCGCAGATTGGGCCGGACGGATCCCCAAGGGCTGCCGCGTGTGGCTGTCGTTGCGATGGTGCTGGCCCATGTTCGAGAGGACACCGGCCCTAGTCGGAAAGCAATCCAGGCCGTCGCCAAGGCAACCCCCGAGGATACAGCGAAGCTATCGCCCCTGCGCTTGCGCCGTTTATTGGCCAGTCGAGAGGAGGATGAGTTATCTCGGGAAATGCGCCGCTTTGTCAGTCTGGCCGACCGCAAGGTTAATGTCAGAGACCTAGGCTCGTCCTTGTTATACTGGAACGATAGCACGCGGACTCAATGGGCTTTTGATTATCATAACGCCGGCTTTGCCGCTCCCACCAATAAGGATGTGTCGCCATGACTCAGTTTATCCAGCTTCACCTGTTGACCACTTACCCGCCGGCCAATCTTAATCGGGATGACCTGGGGCGGCCCAAGAGCGCAATCTTTGGCGATGCACCACGGCTGCGGGTTTCGTCCCAGGCACTCAAGCGGGCATGGCGAACGTCAGAGGTGTTTGGGCGGTGGCTTGGCGATCACAAAGGACAGCGCACCCAACGCTTTGGGGATGATGTGATGAAGCATTTGACGGCCAAGGGCGCCCCTCCCGATCAGGCTCAGGCCATTGCCCGCCAGATTGCCGATTTGTTTGGGAAAGTGAAGCCCGAGGCCAAAACCGAGAAGAGCAACCCGCTTCATATCGAGCAATTGGCCTTTTTGTCTCCCGAAGAACAAAAGGCAGCCTTGGCCTTGGCCGAGCAAGCCTTGGCCGGCGCGGTCATCGACCAGAAAAAGGCCGGCGTGCTGCGCCAAGCGGATACGGCGGTGGATATTGCCATGTTTGGCCGCATGTTGGCCGACGACCCCGCCTATAACCGCGAAGCGGCGGTTCAGGTGGCCCATGCCATCACCACCCACAAAGTCATGATCGAGGATGATTACTATACCGCTGTCGATGATCTGAAAAGACCAGAGGACGATGCCGGCGCTGGTTTTCTGGGTGAAGCCGGCTTCGGAGCCGGAGTCTTCTACCTTTATGTCTGCATTGACCGGGATCTCCTGGTGCGGAATTTGGGTGGAGATCAGGCGTTAAGCAAAGCCGGCATTGCCGCCTTGATCGAGGCCGCCGCCATCATCTCGCCCAAAGGCAAACAGGCCAGTTTCGCAAGTCGGGCTCGCACTGACTATTTGCTGGTGGAAAAAGGCACGACAGCCCCCCGGACGTTGGCCGGAGCCTTTCTAAAGCCGATCCAGGATAAAAGTGGGTGTGGGGATGTGCTCGGTCTTTCGATTGCGGCTCTGACCTCCCTGCGTGACCGCTACGCGGCGGCCTATGGCGATACGACCGACATGCGGGAGATGAATATCGTGTCCGGTACGGGGACCTTGGCCGAGGTCATCGCTTTTGCCCAAGAGGGGTGAACGGGATGCCCACTTTCCTTGTGTTTTCCCTATGGGCACCGCTGGCGGCTTTCGGTGACGTGGCCGTCGGCGAGCGCCGCTACAGTTTAGAGCGACCGGGGAAGTCGGCAGTGCTCGGGCTGGTGGCGGCGGCTCTGGGTATTGACCGCACAGATGAAGCCACCCTCCGGGCGCTGCATGACGGTTACGGCTTGGCCGTGCGGGTGGATACGCCGGGCGCGCCGATGACGGACTTTCAGACCGCGCAAGTCCCGCCGGCCCGCAAGGGCAAACGGTGGGCGACCCGGCGCGCCGAATTGGCCGAACCCGAATTGGGAACGATTCTGTCTTGGCGCGAATACCGAACCGACGCGCGCTTTACCGTGGTGTTATGGCCACGGGAAAAGCCGCCTTATTCTCTGGAACGACTGGAACAGGCTTTGCGCCAACCTGTTTTCACTCTGTATCTGGGGCGTAAAGCCTGCCCGTTGGGGGCGCCGCCCGCACCATGGTGCGTCGAGACTTCCAGCTTGGCCGAGGCGCTGGGCGCCTATGACGACCATTGGCAGCCCATCATTGAAAACAACAGGATACGCCAGCCAAAAGCAACAAAGATCGCTATTCTTTACACAGATGCCGAAGCCGTCGATTGGCTGGGGGATGGATTGAAGTCTCATCACCGTCGGGCCCGTCGGGATGATGTGGTCAATCGCCAGCGTTGGCAATTTCGTTTGCGTGAAGAATGGGTGGCGCACACCGTAGCATTGGGGGATTCACCATGACACCGGCTCCCACCTCTCAACCTGCCGAATCGTCTTCTGTTTTGAAAGGGGTGTTGAGCCGGGTTCGCCTGCGTCGCTCCGCACCGTTACAAACCTTGGCGCCGATTTTGGTGCCAACGGACACCAACGCCCGATTAGCGACCTCTCATCGGCTGATCTGGGCTCTGTTTCCGGGCAGTCCCGAGCAAGAGCGGGATTTTTTATGGCGAGAAGATATGCCCGATGGCGCGTTGGCCACGGGCGTAACCTTTACGGTTCTATCGACTCGTCCCCCGGCCAACGACCATAACCTGTTCGACATTGCGTCTAAGCCCTTCGCGCCAGAGCTGGCGGCGGGCGATCATTTGGGGTTTCTGCTGCGCGTCAATCCGGTGGTGTCGCGCCGGACTTCAGAGGCACAAAAGCGCGGCAAAAGACTCGATCCTATCGCGGCTCGTATAAAGCAGTTTCCAGAGACCGAACGGCCAGGCAAGCGGGATGCTGTGGTGCAGGAGGTGGCGCGCGACTGGCTCACCGCCCAAGGCGAACGCCATGGCTTTCGACTGCCAATCCCTGAAAGCGTACGGGCTGAAGATGATTGGCGCCGAGTCAAGCGAGAAAAAGGCCAGGGTTTTATGCAATTTTCGGTTGTTGATCTGCAAGGCCGGTTAGAGGTCACGGACCCGGTGCGGTTTCTGGCGGCCCTGTCCGCCGGTTTTGGCAAAGCCAAGGCGTTTGGCTGTGGATTGATGTTAATTCGGCGGCTACCCGCACCGGAACGATGACGGCCCAGGCTCTCCCCGGCATTCAACCGCCGCGACCGATCCCGATCAATGACCGTTCATCCTTGGTCTTTGTGGAAAAAGGGCAGATCGATGTCATCGACGGAGCGTTTGTGGTGGTCGATGCTGGCGGCATCCGAACTCATACCATCGAGCCTTGATGTTGACTGATCAAGGCTGCCCTCAGACGCCGGGCGGGCGCATCCGCGCCCTTGGCTTCGCGCGCATGGGCGCGCGGGGCCGCCGTCGCGGCCCGATACCGGCAGTGTGTCATCGTTATAGCTCGCCGGTATCACATTCCGGTGGGCGGCTTTGCCTGTCTGATGCTGGAGCCCGGAACCCGGATCAGCCATACCGCCGTGGCCTTGGCCGCGCGGGCCGGCACGCTGCTGGTTTGGGTCGGGGAAGCCGGCGTTCGTTTGTACGCGGCGGGTCAGCCCGGCGGGGCGCGATCTGACCGCCTGTTGTGGCAGGCCAAACTCGCACTTGATGAAACGGCTAGGCTTAAGGTTGTACGCAAGATGTATGCCTTGCGCTTTCAAGAAGACCCGCCCGAGCGTCGTTCGGTGGACCAATTGCGGGGCATCGAAGGCGCTCGGGTACGAAAGATGTACGAGCTATTGGCTCACCAGTATGGCGTCACCTGGAACCGCCGAGCCTATGATCGCGAGGATTGGGATGCTGGCGATCTTCCCAATCGTTGCCTAAGCGCCGCCACCGCCTGTCTTCATGGTCTGGCCGAAGCCGGGGTCTTGGCCGCCGGCTATGCTCCGGCCATCGGTTTTTTACACACCGGCAAGCCGTTGTCTTTTGTTTACGACATTGCCGATTTGTTCAAATTTGAAACCGTGGTGCCGGTGGCTTTTCGTGTTGCGGGCAAAGCCGCCAAAGGCCGTTTGGATCTGCCGGCGGAACGAGCGGTTCGGCGGGAGTGTCGGGATATTTTCCGTAAAACCGGCCTGCTGGAGCGGATGATCCCCGCCATCGAGGAGGTTTTGGAAGCTGGCGAAGTGGAACGCCCAACCCCTCCTCCCGATGCTCTGCCCGTCGCATTCGAAGAGAAGGAGCCGAGCGGCGATGCTGGTCATCGTGGTTGAAAACGCTCCGCCTCGCCTGCGCGGGCGGCTGGCGGTGTGGTTGCTGGAACTGCGAGCTGGTGTCTATGTCGGCACCTATTCCCGTCGGACTCGAGAGCGTCTATGGCAAGACGTTGTCGACCATATCGATACCGGAAGCGCCGTCATCGCCTGGGCCGCCCCCAACGATGCCGGATTCTCGTTCGAAACCTGCGGCGCAAATCGTCGTCTGCCGGTTGATTACGACGGCTTTCGTCTGGTCAGTTTCCACCCACCTCTTAGCGAACCAGAGCCGTCCTGACAGATTGGGACAAAAAGAGAACATCGGTAGCTCTTGCCAAGCAGAAAAAAATCTGCTAGTTCAACAGCTTCTGAGAAGAGTGTTCCCCGCACGCGCGGGGATGAACCGTCGATTTGACCAGGGCCACGCTGATCGGCGCCGTGTTCCCCGCACGCGCGGGGATGAACCGTAGAAGGCCACAACACCGCCAGCAATCATGGCGTGTTCCCCGCACGCGCGGGGATGAACCGGTGGAGGGGTCCAGTTCGAGTTTATGTCCAAACGTGTTCCCCGCACGCGCGGGGATGAACCGGCATCAATCTCGACCACGGAACCGCGATTAGAGTGTTCCCCGCACGCGCGGGGATGAACCGTCCTCTCTCTCCACGCGAAATGGCTTGCGGGAGTGTTCCCCGCACGCGCGGGGATGAACCGAGCGAGCCGATTGTGCCTGTGGGGTCGCGCGAGTGTTCCCCGCACGCGCGGGGATGAACCGTACCGCCGATCCCGCGCCCGAACCCGACGATCGTGTTCCCCGCACGCGCGGGGATGAACCGTTGCCTCGACCGTAACCCCGACTAGCTCTATGGTGTTCCCCGCACGCGCGGGGATGAACCGTATTTCGTTTCCTACAGAATACGACTCGGAAAGTGTTCCCCGCACGCGCGGGGATGAACCGGGAGATCTAAAAAAATTCCAGTCATAACGCTAAGTGTTCCCCGCACGCGCGGGGATGAACCGACAACTATACAATAGTTAAGATGCCCAAAGGCGTGTTCCCCGCACGCGCGGGGATGAACCTTTATCATACGCGGTTTATCAGGAGTATCTTGAGTGTTCCCCGCACGCGCGGGGATGAACCGTCAACGTCCAAAAGAAATCTCACGATTTACGTGTGTTCCCCGCACGCGCGGGGATGAACCGGACATCCAGTTAAACGTGATTGATCCAATACAGTGTTCCCCGCACGCGCGGGGATGAACCGGCACGTTGCGGGCGTCGATCGCGCACACCGTGGTGTTCCCCGCACGCGCGGGGATGAACCGGCGCTCAAGCAGAGAAAAAAATTAGACAAACAGTGTTCCCCGCACGCGCGGGGATGAACCGCTAGCAACGAATTACAATTCTGCCGCGCCGATGTGTTCCCCGCACGCGCGGGGGTGAACCGTTTGGATTTACGCGAGGTCGCGTACTCGATCCGTGTTCCCCGCACGCGCGGGGATGAACCGCATCATCGGGATATCGCTCGAACGCCGAGCGCGTGTTCCCCGCACGCGCGGGGATGAACCGAACTGAATTCCGCCACAGACGAATACACCCGTGTGTTCCCCGCACGCGCGGGGATGAACCGAGCGAGCCGATTGCCCCCGTGGGCGCTCGTGAGTGTTCCCCGCACGCGCGGGGATGAACCGGGACGGTCAATCTCGGTTTAAGTCCGGTTGCAGTGTTCCCCGCACGCGCGGGGATGAACCGCGTCATCGGTCTGCGTTACAGGGCACCGACCCGTGTTCCCCGCACGCGCGGGGATGAACCGCGGGTCGATATTACCGCCGGAATTGGCAATATGTGTTCCCCGCACGCGCGGGGATGAACCGAATTTGAATTTCCGTCGCTCTCGATTTTGATCGTGTTCCCCGCACGCGCGGGGATGAACCGACCGTGCCCGCGAGCGTCGATAGGCTGGACTCGTGTTCCCCGCACGCGCGGGGATGAACCGAGACTTCACGCACTGAATGAGGCCGGTCAGATGTGTTCCCCGCACGCGCGGGGATGAACCGCTCGCTCATCGAGCGCCTGTTCGGCAATAGAAGTGTTCCCCGCACGCGCGGGGATGAACCGCCCGGCGCGCTGCGGTACTGGCACGCATGACCGTGTTCCCCGCACGCGCGGGGATGAACCTGCGCTGGTCGTCAACCCCGCCACGCCCCTGCCGTGTTCCCCGCACGCGCGGGGATGAACCGGTTCTCCAAAATCGGGGGTACGTCTACGGCACGTGTTCCCCGCACGCGCGGGGATGAACCGTCGTCCACTGCGTCCTGACTGACACCACGCCGGTGTTCCCCGCACGCGCGGGGATGAACCTACAATAGTACAGGAAATTTCCCGGTCCGGTAAGTGTTCCCCGCACGCGCGGGGATGAACCGTGGTGCTCATTTACTTGCTACATACAGTCATCGTGTTCCCCGCACGCGCGGGGATGAAGTGGTGGGGTGTTTTCCCGTGGGGTGCTTGGATTGGGCTTTTCGTGGGCTCTGCTCTTGTGTGGACGGCCCTTTGAACCCGTGACGTTTTGGCTATAACGTCCCTCAGATTCTGATCAACCGAGCGGCGCAGGCTTTCACCGCCGCCTGGACTCGGCTGTTGACGCCAAGCTTCCGCATGGCGTTCTCGACATGGTAGTCGACAGTGCGGTCCGAGATGCCAATCATGGCCGCGATGTCAGTCGATGATTTGCCTCGGGCAACCCATGTAAGAATCTCCAGTTCGCGGGCGGACAGGGACGGCAAAGGCGTTTGTCGGAAGCGTCCGGCAGGAGCAAGGCGGCGTTTGACGATCTCCACCAGGATATCAAAATCGATCGGCTTGGTCACGTAATCGTCAGCCCCCAATCGGCGCCCCTTTAGAATGGCGTCCCGATCATCCAGCGCGGTGAGAAAAACAAAGGGGGCAGCAGCGCCGCTTTCCGTCGGGATCCAAGATAAACGTTCCAGAATCTCGAAGCCCGATAGCCTCGGCAGCATAATGTCGCAGATAATCAAATCAGGCCGTTCGGAAACGATCGTTTCGAACCCGGATTGTCCATCCGTCGCCGTGACAACCTCAAACCCGGCACCGCCCAGCACGGCAACCAGCAAAGCCAGGGTTTCCGCATCGTCTTCGATGCACAGGATTTTGGCCATCATACCCTTAATGTCTCCCGATCGGCATCAGGGCGAGTGATCGGCAACTTAACCGTGAAGGCGCTACCCATGCCAAGCGTGCTGGTCACTCCGATGGATCCCTCATGCAGAATGGCGATGGTGTTGGCAAGATGCAGTCCGATCCCGAAACCCGCCGTCCGATGGGCGTTTTTACCCCGGAAATAGCGATCAAAAACAAAGGCAAGATCATCTTCCGCAATTCCCTCGCCCGAATCCGCAACACAGATGACCGCGAAAAAGCCCTCTCGGCGCCCGATGATTTCGATAGCGCCAGGACGCATGGAGTATTTGACGGCGTTCGACACGATGTTGTCAAGAAGATGGTCAACGAGGGTCTCATCGCACTCGATAATCGGCGGCAGATCCTCGATTTTCAGGATAAAGCGACGATCAGGTGCGATATCATGATACCGTGAGCGGCAGCGTTCAATCAATCCAAGCAGATCAACAGGAGCCGGTTCAAAATGAATTTGTGATTGTTGGACCTTCTCCGATAACAAAATGCCATCAATAAGATGCTGAATGCGCTTCACTGCGGCTCTGACTTTTCCAGAATGCTCCTTGATTTCAGAAGGAGTGGCAATATCCGCCTTGGCGGCGAGCTGTTGGGCGTGGCCGGCGATAACGGTCAAGGGCGTGCGGAATTCGTGCGACATGGTGGCGATGAACGCCCTTTGGGCCGCCGCCGCCTTCCTTTCGGATTCGAGATGCCGTTTCTCTGCCTCATCCAATCGCGTCTTTTCAATGGCATTCTCTTTAAACACCTGAACAGCCCGAGCCATTTCGCCAATTTCGTTGCCAAACCCCCGGTGTGGTATCATCACAGTGAAATCACTGGCAACAAGACGCTTCATCGAAGCCGTTAGTTCAATCAAAGGGCGACAAATGGTGCCGCTGACGATAATTGCCGACATGACGAGAAGCACAACACCGCACGCCAGCACAGCCATAACGAAGTTAACCATGTCGGCCCTGGCGGCGGCATTCTCTGACCGAGAGGCGGCATACTCGGTGCTGGTCTCCCCGATCAGGCGATTCAGGAGGGGTTCGAGGGCGGCGTAGCGATCCGACATCGCCTTGGCCGCCTCGGCGACGGCGGTGGATCTCTGAACCACGTCATGGAACCTGTCTTGATACTCGGTTAGCCGCCCTCGCAGTTCGGCGCGGGCAGGATCGCGGATTGCGGCCCCTCCGATAGCGAGCGCCAACCGGCCCGCCGTGGCATCAAAATCGTCCACGTCCCTGGAATTGCCGCGACCAAGGAAATCCTTTTCATGCCTCCGCATGGTCAGCATGAGGATTTCCAATTGTGGTTCGTTTAAATCCTTCACCATGCCTTCGATAGCATGGACGGCGTCCCGCATTCGCCCAATCAGGCCGACATCTTCATTCATCCCGAGGCTGCTCCGAAGAGCGGTCATCTCGTCGAACCGTTTGGCGTAACCCGAAACCCCTGATTTCAGCGCCGCCGCAAGAGCAAAGCCATCAGGATCACGCAGCAGGGCTTCCAGTCTTTCGATGGCTGCGCCGACCTTCGCGATAGCCTGCCGTTGCCGACCGGCGGCTTCCCCGTCATTATGAAGCAGAAAATCTTTTTCGTACCGCCGGGCTTGAAGGAGACCGATATTCATTTCAGAAACCAGATCATTGGTCGTAACGGCCCGGTCCATAATCCGCTGTTGCACCTCTTGGTGACGCATGCTCGCGTAAATGAGAGTCGCGACCGCGACCATGATGGCTGTTCCCAGCAGGCCGACCAGCCCGATTTGCCTTCTCAGCCCGATTCCGCCCAGAATCATTTCCATCGCATGGCCTCGTTGCTCCCTCCTCCATGGCGGAGGGCCCTGGGCAATTTCCCAGGAGGACTCCCGAGTGGACCCGCCAGAGCTTGGAACCCATAAGAGGGCCAGATTTTAGACTGTCGATCAACGGAAAGGATTTCGAGTGCGGACGTTCATGTGTTGGATCATCATCGGGGTGTTGGCCGTCGGGGCGCCGTCGACAGCTTTTGCTCAGGCTCAGACTCAAGCCACGGCGCCCCCGTCGCCGACCGCCGCCATCGGCGGCACAATCGGTTCAGGCGCCGATGCCGAAAAGGACAAAGCCGACGAGGCTGGAAAGGATTCCGAAGGCGTGGCCGCCTGGGTGGTCAGCCAGGGTAAGACCTTCACCTACCGTATCGCGGCCTCCCTTGATGCGCTGGTGGTCGGATATCTCTATACGGGCAGCCTTTGGGGCGGCGGCGGGATTGCGCTGTTCAATGCCGTGGTGTCCAGCACTCTCTACGACCTGCACGAAATGGCGTGGGAGAATTTCGGCCCCGATCCGCAGAGCGACCCTGCGGGCATCGCCCTGACCAAGACCATCACCTATCGCATCATCAGCATCGCCAACGTGCTTGCGACTGGGCTGCTCTTCACGGGTAATTTCTGGCTTTCCAGTGGGTTGGCGCTGGGGAATGCTGTCATAGACAGCACCATTTACTTCTTCCACGAACTGGCATGGAGCACCTGGGGACCGAAGATCAAAAAAGATATCCCGGCCGAAGCCAACGCCGCCCACGGGACATAAGCGCAGAATAAAATCTCATCGGCGCTAAGGTCTTGGCGGCTTCGATCAAAATGAGTCTTCCAGGGAATGCGGGGAACACCCGCATTCCCTGGACGCCGCCGATGTCGGGCCGCGAATGGCCATCTTGCCTCCGTTTAATATTCGGTCGTGGTGCTATGGGTCGTCGTCCTTTCCCCATCTGGTGTTGTCGTTTGGGTTCTGGATCGGGTCTGGGTATCACCGTTACTATCTGTATCCGTCCTGGTATGTTCTGTCTGGGTTGTGCTGCCAGGAGCTATGGCATCAGGAATGATGGCGCCAGGGATAACGGTAAAGGAACTGCCTGAGTGCGTCGTTGTTGTCGTTTCCGAACTTTGAGCGAGCGCTACACCCGTCATCATTGCAAATGCCGTTATGCCAACGAGTAAAAAGCTTGCCATGTCATGAGTTCCTTGGTAAGGGCGTCCGTCTGGCCAGAATGACGCGGTGCGCCTTTGGTTTTGCGCGCATGGGCGCGCGAGGCCGCAATCGCGGCCCGATACCGGCGATGTGTCATGGTCAAGGATGAGCCGGTATCAATAGGCGACGAAGCTGGCCGCCAAGCGGCGGCAACCGCCCCCGCTGGCCTGACTACAATGCTCCGCGTTGCCGACAAAGGGGCGTTGCTAGATTCGCCCCGACAGTATCAAGACGACGACGATGATCAGGATGATCCCGAGCCCCCCGCTTCCGGAATACCCCCAATTGGAAGAGTATCCCCATCTCGGCAGGGCACCGATGACGAGCAAAATCAACACGATCAAGAGGACAGTTCCAAGCATGAGGTGTTCCTCCTTGGTCCGGTGGCATCGGGATCAGACGGCTTTTCGCCCACACATGGTGAGAGAAAGACCTCCGACAACGGCGGCAATTCCGGCTATGAGATATATAATGGTGTTGTTGGTATGGGTTCCTGTCACCGCCGTCATAGCTTGGTCAACAGGGGCATTCCACGACTGATAGCCGAAGTACAGTAGGACTGCACCAACAGCTAATATGGCAATGCCGATCGCACTTTTCATATCAATTTCCCCCTTACTTTTGCAATGATACTGGAAGTGATCTGACGATCTGGCTTCCTTACCTCTGATATTATTTCAAAGCATCCTTGCTGCGACCAATTCCATTCTGAATGGTCCCTTCGATCTTGTCGCCCTTACCTTCCGCTTCCAGCTCGGGATTACCCAATACCTTGCCGACTTCGTCTTTGATGGCGCCTTTGGCCTGTTTGGCTGCACCGACGATACGATCTTTGTTCATGTTGCTGTCTTTCCGCCTGTTTGATGCTCTCGCGAGCTAGCCCTACGGCTTGAGGGCGCGGGGACCGATTCAGGCCATTTGCAAGAACCTCGGGGGCCCATCACCGCCTTTGAAGTATCGTTTTTGGGGACAATTTTCGCCAGACTCGGAATATGCTCACAGCTATCCCCAAATAAAATGCTCAAGCTATGGCGATAAGCGTATTTAACGACACGAAAAGAATCCAGGCACCGATCAGAGACCAAAGGGATAGTACCCTCACGTCGAGGGCTATGATCTTGCAGATAAAAATCTTGGTCACATTGTCGCCTCTGGCGTCTATGATATTTTCGCCAATGCCGGATGGATGAGCGTCGAGAGTGAAGTGGTTATTGGCGGGAGCGTCCTTACGCTCGCCGCTCTCAGCCCCAAACCAGGGTCAACCCGATGTCTCCGGGAATTCCACCCGGAAAATCAAGAACTTTGGCCGTCAGATGGAAACCGTTGGGCTTGAGATCGCGTTCCCAGAGGTGGAAAATCTCGGCAGCTTCGCCCCGGAGTGTTTCCGGCCAGTCAGTCTGGGGGGCATTGATCGCGCGTCCACCATCACTGCATAATTGGCAAGGAAATCGCAACAAGAGCAGTTCTTTTTCTCCAGCTTGGGCCGCAGCCTGGGCTTTATGCAGAATATCTTGCCAATTTTTGTCCTCAATATGATGGTCAAGCAGGTTATTAACGCAATCTTCGCGACTTTTAATCATTGATTTTTGCTTTTCATTATACTCCATTGCTTTGCGGTGACGGGATTTCTCGACTAAATTAATAAAGTTGTTGGCTGTAAATGTAACAGATTGATATTTTTCCACCACGCTAGTCTCCTTAATCATCGACTCAGACCATATAACCTTGATTTTGACTCACCAAGGTTACTCTCGATACCATCGAGCTTCAATATTGATACATTAAAGCTGCCCTCAGACGCTGGGCGGGCACGTCTGCGCCCCTGGCTTCGCGCGCATCGGCACGCCCCCTCTATCGTTCCGGTTCCCATGATGCCGGGGACAAAGCCCTGAGGGGTCTCGCAAAAAGCCTAGGTGGGGTGTGTTACGCTTAGGCTTAACCCAGGATAGAGTATAATGAGCAATTTTTTAGCATGATAGCTTCGGAAACTACTTATATGTCAATATACATGCTTGATATGAATTTTTATAATTAAAATACGTTTACATTTCTATTGATAATGGCCGATCCGATACATACATTAAGTCGTGAACACTTGATGGAGAAGAAAATGCGTGCCGTAACATTAGGAATGTTGATGTTTTTCGTGACTCTAATCGCGCTTCCAACCGCTGCGAGCGCCGCAGGCCGGTTGCAGTGGGAGTGCCGTCACGGGAATGAACACGCCTGCCACATGCTCAGGCACCGAAATCATGAGTGGAATCATCATCACCATCATCACTATCATGATCGGAATTACAGGTAGTAATCATAATAATTTACGGACCTTCTCTCATACCCTCGAGCCTTGATGGTGACTCATCAAGGCTGCCCTCAGACGCCGGGCGGGCGCATCCGCGCCCTTGGCTTCGCGCGCATGGGCGCGCGGGGCCGCCGTCGCGGCCCGAGGACCGGCGATGTGTCAGTATCAGGGCTCGCCGGTATCACGCCCTCGCAGGGTGAGGGCGTGAGATGCTACCGCAATGGGTTAAGCTAAGGGAATTTCTTAATAGTACTGATACTCGGCATCGGGACTTGATGAAAATTAGCCCCATAAAAAGAGGGGCGCTCCATCGGAACGCCCCTAAGTGATTTACCAGGATAAAGCTACGCAAGAAACAGATCAGCCAATTCGGAGGATGATCTGGGCGCGACGGTTTTGGTGCTCACGGGTTTCATCAGGGGTCTGAACCGCGAGATCGTTTTTACCCTTGCCGGTCATCTGGATCAGGTCGGAAGAGATGCCTTGTTGCACCAATTCCCGCTTGACCGCAGCCGCTCGGCGCTCAGATAGCCTTTGATTGTATTCTGATGAGCCGGTCGTATCGGTATATCCGGTGACCAGAACAATGTTCGCGTGGGCCTGACTGGCCATGGCGGCGGCATGGGCGATGGTCGCGCGGGACTCGTCGGTGATGATGGACTTATCCCAGTCGAACAGCAGCGTGTATTCGGTCACCGGAGCCGGAGCCGGGGTCGAAGCAACGTATGCCGCCTGAACCACCGTTGCCGGAGCACCGAACGTCCAGCGTAGGCCGGCGGTGATGATGTGGTTGGCGTTCTCGACCTTCCAATTGCCGTTGCCCGACTTGATGGATGCGTCGGTGCTGGCCAAATATCGGTAGTCGGTGGTCAGGCTCAGGTTCGGCGACAGGGCGTAGGACACGCCGCCGATAAACTGATAGGCAAAGGTGGTGTCGGAGCCATTGTAGGCGGTGACGCCACGACCCGACGGCGTGGTGCCGTTGAGCGAAGCGTGGAACAAGTCGAAGCCGACGCCGGCACCGACATAAGGAGTCCACGGTGTTCCGGTGTTGAAGTCATAAAACCCGTTGAACAACGTCGTCCAGCTTCGGGCATTGCCACCCGCATGACTGAGAGACGACCCTCCGATGCCGTTGACATCGTTTTTATTGTACGATTCTTCGATTTCACCACGGAAGGCGCCGAAACCGTAACCGAGACTCAAGAGCGCGGCCGGGCCGATATCGTAGTGAGCCGTACCGCTATAGCCCCCACCCGACGATTTCGAGTCAACGGCGAAATCCGGACCGGCGGCCCCACCGATGTACAAACCCTGAGTCTCGGCCTGGGCGGTTGGCGATAGAGCGAGAGCTAACGCCGAACCCAATAACAGGTAACGCTTCTTCATACTTTCGTGCTCCTTATTTTCAACAGTCGCCTTTGAGAGAACCTAACGACCTAGACCAAATTCAGCCTTATGCGATAATAATATCTGGTAGAATTAGGTACTTTTCAAGTTAAATAGCGGATCTTATATAAAGATAGGCCAATTAGTGCTAATTTTATCACGTTAAAACTGGACATAAAGAATAATATTTTTAAATATGACCAATTATTTCATAACAATGCTGATCAATTATAATTGGTAACGATACGATCGGTGGTCAGTTCATGGTAGTATCGGAAACTACTCATGCGGCTCCTTATAAGCCCCTAGGAAGGAAGAGGTTTTATGTCTACGATTACCCGAAATAAAGAAATTATTGTGTTATTTCATGTAGTTATTGATATGCGGGGATGCATTGGGGGCGCTGCTTAGGCCGGGGTTTCGGCGTGCAAAATGCCCGATAGCGTTGCTGTAATGTCACTCTTGTCGGTGCATCACGCGGATGATACCGGCGAGCCCTGATACTGACACATCGCCAGTATCGGGCCGCGACGGCCTCTTCGCGCGCCCATGCGCGCGAAGAGGCCCGGTATAGCTCTAGGGGGCGCGGGATGCGCCCGCCCGGCGTCACAAGGACGGCCTTGATGAGATATCAGCCCAAGCCGAGGGCCAAGCGGGCCAGGGCGGGTAGAGACTTTGAGCCGGTCTTTTTCATAATGGCGGCACGATGATTTTCGACGGTGCGTTGGCTAATACCCAGATCGGAAGCGATATTCTTGCTGGGACAACCGGCCAAGACCATGTCCATGACTTGGCGTTGCCGTTCGGTCAGGCAGGCGATCTGTGCGGCTGCGGCGTTTCTTGAGGCCGCGAGCTTAGTATGGTCGCGGGACAGTGTGATAGCGCGGTCAATGCTGCTGAACAGTTCGTCGGCGCGGACGGGCTTTTCGATGAAATCTGCGGCACCGGCCTTCATGGCGCGAACCGCCATCTGGACGTCACCGAAGCCGGTAATGATAATTGTGGGCACGCTGTGCCCGTCGACGGCGAGACGCTCGATCAATTCGATGCCGGAAATACCGGGCAGGTGGGCATCGACAAGCAGGCAGCACACGCCATCGGGGTGCCAAGCGGCCAGGAAAGATTCGGCGCTGGGGTACGTCTCGACAGTGTGGTGGTTGGCTGCCAGCAGCATCCGCATGCTTTGGCGTATGGTGGTATCGTCATCAATGACGAAAATGGTTAGGGGGGAGGACTCGCCAATGCCCAGAACCGGCCTTGAGGTGGCATTCTGTGTTGGGGAGGCATCTTCTGGTGAGGCGATAGGCCTAGGAGCTTGGTTTAGCATGTCACGGACCAGATGCATCAACTCCTCCGTCCGCACGGGTTTGCTGAGGCGTTGGCAATCTTGACGCAAAATGTTTTGCAGGGTCTCAACAGAAATATCACCAGTTAGGATGATCGCCGGGCACGGGGGCCCTGCTATCTGGTGAAGGCGTTCGATCACTTGGGCGCCGTTCAGGGGGCCCGGCAAATTATAGTCGGCGACGATGATATCCGGTCGGAGATATTCTTGGGCGATCATATTCAGTGCAAGCACGCCATCGGCAACGGTTCGTGTGTGGTACCCCTCGGCATCGAACAGAATATCTAGCATTTCGCGCATTGCCGGGTCATCTTCGATCACCAGAATGGTTTTTCCAGCCTGGCTTTCAATCGCAGCGACTGTCGGTTGGTTGCTGAGGAGGCGTCGAGACGACCCCATGGTGCCCACGATCGGTATGGTTACGCTGAAGACCGAACCCTTACCCGAACGGGAACGGACCCCGATGGTATGCCCCAGCATGTCTCCCAGTCGCTTGACGATCGATAACCCCAAGCCAAGCCCCTTGCTGCACTCTCGGGCGGCGTTGTCGAGTTGATAGAACTCTTCAAAGATCGCTTGAAGCTGTGAATCGGGAATTCCGGGGCCGGTGTCCCAGATTTCAACGCACAATCGGTCACCCCGCCGCCGGCAACCCAACAGTACCCCGCCGTGGAGAGTATACTTCACAGCGTTTGCCAGCAGGTTCCGGATAATCTGCTCCAAGAGACGCGGGTCGCTGCGCACCACCGCACGGCTTCCGACCACATGCCATCTTAGGTTGTGAGATTGGGCGTGATAGCCGAACTCGGTCCTCAGCCGCTCCAGAAGGTCGTTGATCGGGAAGCTCGCGATTTCGGCCTGAACGATTCCGGCTTCCAATTGATTAATGTCAAGCAAGGTGTTGAGCATGCCCGACATTGCAGTCAAGGTCTCGTCGAACCGTGTCACTAGGTCTACGGCAATCGAAGTCGTGACGTTTCTCGCCAACAGCCCTTGAAGCAGGACGAGGGTTTGCAACGGCTGACGGAGGTCATGACTCGCGGCGGCGAGAAAGCGTGACTTAGAAAGATTAGCAAATTCTGCTTGCTGCTTCGAAGTTTCCAGGGCTGCGGTGGCGCTCTTGCGCTCGGTGATGTCGTCGATGGCCAGCAAAATTCGAGGTTCTCCCGGTGGACCATTTTGAATATTCCGGGCATTTACCATCAGTGACCGCCGGCCGATGCGGGGCAAGTCAATCTCAATTTCGTAGTCTTCGATCGGAGCCGGAGCGGCCCGCACCCGCTCCAAAAACGCGCGCAACCCCGTTAGGCTGTCCGAAGTCCCGTCGCCGGCTGCAAAGTGGTATCCAACAGTTTCTTCGGATTTCAGCCCAAACACGCGGAAGAACGAGCGGTTGGCAGAAACCACCCGTAGCGTTTGGTCTAGCACAAGCAATGGTTGATGAATGGTGTCGACGATACTTTCGGAATAGGCGTGGGCCGTTTGGAGATCATGCTCGACGCCCTTGATTTCGGAAATATCGACGAAAGTAATCACCACCCCTTCAATCCGACCGTCGTGAGCGCGGTAGGGGAGCGCATGGCGAAGAAGCCAGGCGCCGGCCTCGGACAAGACCTCGCATTTTTTTGGGGCGTCCGTCGTCAACACGGATCGGGCATCGGTTAGCAAGTTGGGGTCTTCGAAACGAGTGGCGAGGTCGCTCAACGGTCGGCCAATATCGGTGGTGATGACCCCAAACAGCAATTTAACTGCTGGAGTAAAGAACCGAATGTTAAGCTTGTCGTCCAAAAACAATGTTGCCACATCCGAGCTGTTCAAAATATTCTGAAGGTCGTTGGCCAAATGGCGCTGAAGCTCGATAGTTTCTTGAAGTTGATTGTTAAGAGCGGTCAGTTCCTCGTTTAAAGACTGGAGTTCTTCTTTGGAGGTCTCCAGCTCCTCGTTGGTCGACTGGAATTCTTCGTTGACTGACATTGCCTCTTCGTTAATCGCTTTTTGTTCTTCATTGGCGATTTCCAGGTTGCGGATCGCACTTTGCAACTCGGCACGGGTCGAATCGAGATCTCGCTCCAGCTCGGCCACCCGCGAGGGATCGTCGGCGGACGAGGCCAACGGCGACGGCACGGGCTTGGGTTCGTCAAAGAAGCTGACCAGCAGCAGCGCCTCGCCATTGTTACGCACCGGGCGAACGTCAATGGAAACCCTGACCGATTCGCCGTCGCGATCACATACGGCGCCGGTGACAACGATCCGGCTCTGGTCCTGATCGGCCCGCTGAACGGCTGTCCGGAGTTTGGTACGCAGGCCGTTGCGCACAATGGCAAACACATCTTGCGAAGGTTCGCCGGAAGGAACTCGTAAATAGCGATCGATCGGCCCAAGCGTGTAGAGAATATCGTGCTTGTGATTGATTAACACCGAGGCTGGTGCGTAGGACTCTATCACCAAGCCGCGCGTTACATCGCCAAAATTCGGGCTTTGCGGGTCCGGGCGCAGCGGGAGGCGAGACCAGGTTGTGCGGGCGCCGTCGGCTCCGGTGCCGACCGGGAAGTCGACCTCGCCCGGTCGAATCCGGCCAATGCGGCGATAGATGCGCCGCACTTTGTCGATTGGCTCGAAGCGATCATCAAGATCGCCCACGGTCTCGGCGCCGCCGAGAAACAGCACCCCCTTCTCACTGAGGGCAAAATGGAAGAGGAGGAGAAGCCGCCTCTGGGCTTCCGGACGCAAGTAAATCAGCAGGTTGCGGCAGGAGATCAGATCTAATCGGGAAAATGGCGGGTCGGTCAGCACATCTTGGACCGTGAACACCACCAAGCCACGCAGTTCGGACACCACCCGATAGCCGGACGGTTCCCGGATAAAGAAGCGAGCCAGCCGTTCTGGTGAGATTTCGCTCGCGATGGTTTCAGGATAGAAGCCGATGCGGGCGATTCCGATGGCGTCCTTGTCAATATCCGAGGCGAAAAGTTGTAGCTTGATGGATCGCTTGGCGGCGGTAATGGCCTCGGTGAACAGTATGGCGAGAGAATAGGCTTCCTCGCCGGTGCTGCTAGCCGGAACCCAGATGCGCAATGGCCGGTCGGGGGGCTGGCGCTGCACCAAGTCCGCCACCACCAAGTCCGTCAGAGTCTCGAAGGCCTTGGCATCGCGGAAGAAGTGGGTGATGTTGATCAGGAGGTCTCGAGCCAAAAGTTCAATCTCGCCATCGTGTTCGCGCAAGAGGTCGAGATACCCAGTCCAATCGGTGATGCCGGCTGCTGCCATTCGGCGCTCGATCCGGCGCAGCAACGTACCCTCCTTATAAAGGGAAAAATCGTGTGTGGTTCGGTTGCGTAACACCGTGATGATCTCGGTTAGGTGGCTGGCCACGGTGTCGGGATCTGTGTCCCGTCGCTCGGAGGTGACGCTCGGGGCCGAGAGTTTGAGCCGGCAGCGCACGAGAATCGCTTCGGGAATCTCTGCCACCGGCAGCACCAGATTCACGCATCCGGTGGTGATGGCGCTACGCGGCATGCCATCGAAGGCGGCATCCTCGGGTTTCTGCGCAATCACCACCCCGCCCTGTTCGTGGACCGCCTTCAGTCCAAGACTGCCGTCACTGCCGGTACCCGAGAGAATCACGGCAACGGCGCGCTCGCCGCAGGCTTCGGCCAGAGAGTAGAGAAAAAAGTCGATGGGCAGGCGGGCGCCGTGATGCTCCTTTGGTGTGGACAGGTGTAACGTACCGTTCTTGATGGCCAGATAACGCCCAGGCGCAATCACATAGATTTGATTGGGCTGGATCGGCATGCCCTCGACCGCCTGCTGGACCATCATCGACGTGCGCTTGGCCAACAGTTCGACCATCATGCTGTCATGGGTCGGATCGAGGTGCTGAACCAGGATGTAGGCCATGCCCCAGTCGGGGGCTGCGGCCTCGAAAAATCGCCGGAAAGCCTCCAGTCCCCCGGCTGAAGCCCCCAGTCCGACCACTGGAAAGTCGATCGTTCGGCCTAGCTCCGTTGTGACATTTTGTTTCGCCACCGATCCCAGATCCTCTTTCTTTGGACCTGCGGACACTTGACCATCATGTGACGTCATCGCTGGGTCCTTCTTTGTAGAACCGGGGGGTAACATGTTCCCGATATGATCAGTGAAGAAGGTAACACCATGTCCGGTATTAAATCGACAGCAACGTTTCTATTGGCTGCGACACTTTCAACATTCGATTTCAGGTATTAATTCTGACGTTCTGGCCTTGAAATCGAAGTGTAAATGACGAATAAGCGGTATTTATTTCCTTTTTTTGGTGTAAGTTGACTGATTCAGCCTAAAAATGCACCATACCCGAATGAGAGATTCCGATAATTCCGACGTAAATCAGGTATATTGCGACAATGAGGTTTAGAAGTTGCGGGCTGACCAAAATCAAAATACCGGCAATCAGGGCGAGGATCGGTTGAATTTTTCCGGCGAATTCCATGGGAGTCTCTCCTTTGAGTGGGCCGTTGGGGTATATCCGCAGCGCTTCGAAGAATCAAATCGCTACAAACGGCCCGTTACAGGCTATCGGTTCACGTCGATACGCTTTAATCCCGATGCTGGACCGTCGGCTGTGCCGCAAGCGCTGTCTAGCTTCGGAATATACTTAAACCGGCAAACCTTGATCATGACACACCGTCGATCTTCGGGCCGCGACTGTGGTTTCGCCCAGCCATACGCGAAACCAAGAGCGCAGTTATCTTGCCCGCTTATTGCTACAAAATCAAAGGGTTGCCGATCTCCGGCGGAGCTTACAAAGGTCGGACAAGATGCCCGCGCTTCCAGGACGTATCATAGCAAATTTTTTATTTTCATAACACACAATACCACCATGAAACTCGAAATTATCATTAATCATTAAGAGATTGTAGAAATAATAATAAGGTATATATAGGTAATTTCCGAAGATTGCGTATAATATTATGCATTGCTATGATGATATATACTATTTAATTATAAATTATTAGTCATTTTGGCAAAAATTTTCCCAATTAACGAGTAGTACACCTTCCGAAAGGGTTAATACCGGCGAGCCCTGATACTGACACATCGCCGGTCCTCGGGCCGCGACGGCGGCCCCGCGTCCTCGTGGACGCGAAGCCAAGGGCGCGGATGCGCCCGCCCGGCGT